>Ga0182736_1001489_pt1 | contig 22456 bp, 15 predicted proteins | sample eDN5th30CKraftBY_FD_128882 | JGI IMG/M metagenome (GOLD analysis project Ga0182736, IMG submission 128882) | Enriched backyard soil microbial communities from Emeryville, California, USA - eDNA 5th pass 30_C Kraft BY (version 2) (version 2) | ecosystem: Environmental > Terrestrial > Soil >... | reverse complement strand
CTTTAATGGATTGGATATGACTGAACAGCAACCTGTTGCGGTTCTGGGCGGCGGCAGCTTCGGCACCGCCGTGGCGAACCTGCTGGCGGAAAACGGTGTGCCGGTGCGCCAATGGATGCGCGATCCGGCGCAGGCCGAGGCCATGCGTGTGAATCGCGAGAATCCGCGCTACCTCAAGGGCATCCGCTTGCACGATGGGGTTGAGCCGGTCAACGATCTGCTGGCCACCCTGCAGGCCAGTGAGCTGATCTTTGTTGCCCTGCCATCGAGTGCCTTGCGCAGCGTATTGGCACCCCATGCCGAACTGCTGCGCGGCAAAGGCCTGGTCAGCCTGACCAAGGGCATCGAAGCGCAAAGCTTCAAGCTGATGAGCCAGATCCTCGAAGAAATCGCCCCCGAGGCGCGCATCGGCGTTTTGTCGGGGCCTAACCTGGCGCGCGAAATCGCCGAACATGCACTGACTGCCACCGTGGTGGCCAGTGAGCACGAAAAACTGTGCCAGCAGGTACAGGCCGTGCTGCATGGGCGCACCTTCCGCGTTTACGCCAGTGCCGACCGTTTCGGCGTCGAACTGGGCGGTGCACTGAAGAACGTCTATGCGATCATTGCCGGCATGGCGGTGGCCTTGGGGATGGGCGAGAACACCAAGAGCATGTTGATTACCCGGGCCTTGGCCGAGATGACCCGCTTCGCCGTCAGCCAGGGCGCCAACCCCATGACCTTCCTCGGCCTGGCCGGTGTCGGTGACTTGATCGTCACCTGCTCCTCGCCCAAGAGCCGCAACTATCAGGTTGGCTACGCACTGGGTCAGGGCCAAAGCCTGGAAGAGGCGGTCAACCGCCTGGGCGAAGTGGCCGAGGGTGTCAACACGCTCAAGGTGCTCAAGAGCAAAGCCCAGCAAGTGCAGGTGTACATGCCGCTGGTCGCTGGCCTGCATGCCATCCTGTTCGAAGGCCGCACGCTGAACCAGGTGATCGAGCACCTGATGCGCGCCGAGCCCAAGACCGATGTCGATTTCATTTCCATCAGCGGTTTCAACTGAGCCCTTTGCGGCTCTGACACGAGCAAGGAGCAACACATGAACGATACGCCCGAACGCGCCCAGCGCGAGTCGATCATCCTGCGGGTGCTGTGGATGCTGGTGTTCCTGGTGGTATGGCAACTGGCCGAGGTGCTGCTGGGTGGTCTGGTGCTGGTACAGCTGATCTACCGACTGGTGTATGGGGCGCCCAACGCCAGTCTCATGAACTTCGGCGACAGCCTGAGCCAGTACCTGGCACAGATCGGCCGCTTCGGCAGTTTCCACAGCGACCAGAAGCCATGGCCGTTCGCTGACTGGCCTGCTCCGCGTGCGCCGGAAGGCGAAGCCGCGCACGCCGTGGCGCCGGCACCCCACCCGGTGCGTGACGAGGAACCCAAGCTGTGAAGCTGTGGGTACTGCGCCACGGTGAAGCTGAGCCGCGAGCCAATACAGACGCCGAGCGCCGGCTGACGGCCCATGGTCGCGAGCAGGTGCTGCACAGTGCTGCTCGCCTGATCGGGCAGCCATTGCAGGCGATTTTCGCCAGCCCTTACGTACGCGCCCAGCAGACAGCCACGCTGGTACATGACACCCTGGGCTTCGTCGAACCGGTGCGCACCGTGCCCTGGCTGACGCCAGAGGGTGATGTGCAGCAGGTCATCGGTGAAATCGAACGCCTGGGGCTTGAGCATGTACTACTGGTCAGCCATCAGCCGCTGGTGGGTACCCTGGTAGGTGCGCTGGAGCACGGTCACAAGCAACAGCCGGCGGCCATGAGCACTGCCAGCCTGGCGGAGCTGGAAGGTGACTGGCCGCTGGCCGGGCTGATGACGCTTCGGGCCATCCACTCACCCGCTTGAACTTGCGATGGCTTGTGCAGGCCGCTGTCTCGCCCGGGTCTAAATGCTGGCGTGGGTAATGATCGATAAGGCAACTGGCATTTTTGTCAGTTGTCGCGCTTCACCATCGCTTGCTAGCGTTGCCCCACGGCAAATATCAGGGAGCGGCGAATGAGGGGTGAAATGCTGGAGCTGTTGCGCTCCTTGGACCTGCAACCCACCCTGGAACAGGTTGACCAAGGTACTTCGCTGGATTTCGCCCAATACAGCCTGCTGCGCGAATCGGCCGATGCCAGGTTCTACCACCTGATGCGCAAGGTGAGCGACAACCCCAGGCTGGAGTCCACGGCGAGGCAACAATGCGAACAGGACTTGCGTACACTGCAGGACGCCTGCCTGCGGGTCTCGCACCTGCTGCAAACCAGTTGTCTGGCCTTGCGCCGCCTGCAACTGGACTACCAGGGCCAGCGTCTGGCCCGCGAGGCGCTGGAGAGCCAAGTGGCCTACATGCAGGCTTGCCTGCGGCGGTCGCTGAGCAGTTTCGACCGCTCGGCATGACCTGATCCCCCTCGCCGATGACCTTTATGGACATTGCCGAACCGCCCGCTGATGCCGACAATGGGCCATCACTCCGCTCTGGACCAGGCGCCATGTCGCAGCAGATCTTCTTCGCCCATGCCAACGGTTTTCCATCGGCCACCTATGGCAAGCTGTTTGCAGCGCTGGCGCCGGACTATCAGGTGCAGCACCTGGCCCAACATGCACATGACCCGCGCTTTCCCGTGGACGAAAACTGGCAAAGCCTGGTCGATGAACTGTTGCATCACCTGGCGCAGCAGGACCAGCCAGTCTGGGGCGTAGGCCATTCGCTGGGTGGGGTGTTGCACCTGCATGCGGCGTTACGCTGCCCCGAGTACTACCGGGGGCTGGTAATGCTCGACTCTCCAGTGCTCACCCGCGCGGATCAGTGGCTGCTGCGCACAGCCAAGCGCTTTGGTTTCATCGACCGCATCACACCGGCCGGGCGCACCCTGGGGCGTCGCGAAACCTTCAACGACCGCGACAGCGCCCGGGACTATTTCGCGGGCAAATCACTGTTCCGCCATTTCGATCCCGATTGCCTCGACGCTTATTTGGAACATGGCCTGCAGGCGGTGGAGCAGGGGCTACAGTTGCGCTTCGATCCTGCTACCGAAATCAGCATCTACCGCAGCATCCCGCATACAAGCCCCGCCCCCGCGCGCCAGTTGCAGGTGCCGCTGGCCATGGTGCGCGGCAACCGTAGCAACGTCATCCGTCGCCACCACACCTTGGCTGTGCGTGGCATGCCCAAAGGTGAATACCACAGTGTACCGGGTGGGCACATGTTCCCGCTGGAGCGCCCGACCGACACTGCCAGCCTGATCAAGGGCCTGTTCGACCGCTGGAGCCAGGCATGAGCGCGCACGTTGAGGAGATTCGCCTGAGCCTGGGCCATATCGAACTGGCTGCACACCTGTTCGGCCCCGAAGACGGGCTGCCGGTGATTGCCCTGCATGGCTGGCTGGACAACGCCAACAGCTTTGCCCGCCTGGCTCCGCAACTGAAAGGGCTGCGCATCGTCGCCCTGGACCTGGCCGGCCATGGCTATTCGGAGCACCGCCCGCTCGGCGCCAGTTATGCCCTGGCCGACTATGCCCATGACGTGCTGCGAGTGGCCGAGCAACTGGGCTGGCAGCGTTTCGCCCTGCTGGGGCATTCGTTGGGCGCGATCATTTCGGTGCAACTGGCCGGGGCATTGCCCGATCGGGTCAGTCACCTGGCGTTGATCGACGGTGTCATCCCGCCGACCGGCGCCGAGCAGGACGCCGGCGAGCGCTTAGGGATGGCACTGCAAGCCCAGTTGCGGCTGGATGGCAAACGCAAGTCGGTGTACGCGACATTGGAAGCCGGTGTGCAAGCCCGGATGAAAGGCATGGTCGCGGTCAGCCGTGAGGCGGCCGAGCTGCTGGCCCAGCGTGGCCTGATGCCGGTGCCCGGTGGCTACAGCTGGCGCAGCGACAGCCGCTTGACCCTGCCCTCGCCGGTGCGCCTGAGCGAGGCCCAGGCCATGGCCTATGTGCGGCGGGTGAGTTGCCCGGCGCTGTTGGTGGTGGCTGCCGACGGCATGCTGGCACGCCACACGGGGTTGCTGGAGCAGCTACCCTTTGAACAGGTGACGCTGCCCGGCGGCCATCACCTGCACCTGAACGATGCGCAGGGCGCAGTCCTTGTCGCAGACTGTATCAATCGCTTCTTTGGCTTTGCTTGACTTGCACCGGACAAGTGTCGAGGCTTGGCGGGTTGAACAGGGAGACAACCATGCAACTGCCAGACATCCTGGAGCTTCAATTCGGCGCTGAACGCCGCCTGGTTCGCCAATGAGCGCGCCTGTTTCCATTCGCACTGCCCTGGCAGCCTGCCTGGTGCTCGCCAGCCCCGTGCTTTGGGCCGGTAGCCTGCCGGTACCGCAGGACGCCAAGGTGGTCGATCAACGCCCGGCCGTCGAGCAGGAGCGGGTCTACCCGATGGGCCCGTTGCGCAAGATCAGTGGCCGCCTGCGGGTCGATGACAAGGTCGAGAGCCGCGGTCAGGTCAGCTCGGTGACCTACGAATTGCCCGTCGAGCGTACTGCCCGTGAGGCCTTCACCAGTGCCCGCGAAGCACTTGTACGCGACGGTGGCTACCCGTTGTTCTGGTGCCAGGGGCGTGATTGCGGTGAGGCCAGCCTGTGGGCCAATGATGTATTCGCCAATGCCCGCCTCAACGGTGGCGATGAGCAGCAGGCGTTCATTCTGCTACGCCGCTCGGCAGAAGAGGCCGACACCCTGGTCGCGCTGTACAGCGTTACCCGTGGCAACCGCCGTGCCTACCTGCATGTGGAAGAGTTTATCGCAGACAGCCCGCTGGGCGAGCTGCTGCCAACCGCTGCCACGGTGCTGCGCGAAATGCTCGACACCGGCAAGCTCGACTACCCTGACCTTGCCGCGCCGCAAGACACCTGGGTAAACCTGCTGGCCCGCAGCCTGAACCTCGACAGCAGCTTGCGCGTCAGCCTCAGTGGCGCCCAGGCTGAGGCCTGGCGCGAGGCGCTGGTCAAGGCCGGGGTGCGTAGCCGCCGCCTTGAAGTCGGCAGTGCGCCTGCAGACGGCCTGCACCTTGAACTGATCCGTTGAACGAGCACCATCATGATTAACAATGATCGCCTGCTGGTCCAGATTCTGCTGGTGGCGTTGCTCGGTGCTGGCCTGTGGGTGATGGCACCGTTCATATCGGCATTGCTGTGGGGGGCCATCCTGGCCTTTGCCAGCTGGCCGTTGATGCGCTTCCTCACGCGCCTGTTGGGGGGGCGTGAGACGCTGGCAGCGGGCCTGCTGACCACGGCCTGGATCCTGATTGTGGCACTGCCGCTGGTGTGGCTGGGGTTCAACCTGGCCGATCACATTCGCGATGCTACGGCGTTTGTGCGTGATGTGCAGGTCGACGGCCTGCCCGATGCGCCGGCCTGGCTGGGCGGCATACCCTTCGTTGGCGAGCGCCTGGTCAACGGTTGGCAATCGCTTGACCAGCAAGGTGCAGCCTTGCTTGCCTCGATCAAGCCTTACTTTGGGCAGGTGGGTAACTGGTTGCTGGCTCGCAGCGCACAGATTGGCAGCGGCGTGCTGGAACTGACCCTGAGCCTGGTGTTCGTGTTCTTCTTCTACCGCGACGGGCCACGCTTGGCGGCATTCGTGCTGCGCTTGCTGCACCGGCTGATGGGCGAGCGCGCCGAGTATTACCTCGAGCTGGTAGCCGCTACCGTGCAGCGGGTGGTCAACGGGGTGATCGGCACGGCGGCCGCGCAGGCCATCCTGGCGCTGATCGGCTTCCTGATCGCGGGGGTGCCCGGGGCGATCGTGCTGGGGTTGGTGACCTTCATGCTCAGCCTCATCCCCATGGGGCCGCCGCTGGCCTGGATCCCGGCCACCGCTTGGCTGGTGTGGAAGGGCGAATACGGCATGGCAGTGTTCCTGGGCGTCTGGGGCACCTTCGTCATCAGTGGCGTGGACAACGTGCTCAAGCCGTATCTGATCAGCCGTGGCGGCAACCTGCCGCTGGTGATCGTGCTGTTGGGCGTGTTCGGTGGCTTGCTTGCCTTTGGCTTCATTGGCCTGTTCATCGGGCCGACCTTGCTGGCGGTCGGCTACAGCCTGTTGCTGGACTGGAGCCGTAACGCGGCTCAGCAGCCGCCACAACAGTAAGCCTGTAACGGCCCTTTCGCGGGCTTGCCCGCTCCCACAGGTACCACACAGGCCTTGAAGGCTGTGCAGTGCCTGTGGGAGAGCGGGCGTGCCCGCGAAGAGGCCGTTACAGGCAGACCACAACGCTGATTTTTACGCATTCTTTATACCCACCCCCACACCCCGCTCTCGCCCCTTTACGCCCCTCCCTCGGACAATTTCCCTAAAGCGGCCCAAGCCGTAACACGGGGAGAACCACATATGAACATGCTCGACGGGCTGTCACTGCTGCTGGCAGTGGCATTGGCGTTTTATCTGCTGGTGGCGCTGCTGCGCGCCGATCGCAGCTAGGGAGCGGCCATGCACAGTTACGATTTCGCCTTGCTCCTGGCATTCTTCGCCATTGTGCTGCTACCGGCACCCTGGCTTGGGCGGTTCTTCTTCAAGGTCATGGAGGGCCAGCGTACCTGGCTGACGCCTGTGCTGGGCCCGGTCGAGCAGGGCTGTTACCGGCTGGCAGGTGTGAACGCCAACCAGGAGCAGGACTGGCGGCAATACGCTCTGGCCCTGCTGGCGTTCAACCTGGTCGGCTTCCTGCTGCTGTTCAGCGTGCTGCTGTTGCAGGGCTACCTGCCACTCAACCCACAGCACCTGCCTGGCCAGGAATGGTCACTGGCGTTCAACACCGCCGTCAGTTTCGTTACCAATACCAACTGGCAGGCCTATAGCGGTGAGGCGTCGGTCAGCTACCTGAGCCAGATGCTTGGCCTGACCGTGCAGAACTTTGTCAGCCCTGCCACCGGCCTGGCCGTGCTGGTTGCCCTGTGCCGCGGTATCGCCCGGCGCAGTGCGACGACGCTGGGCAACTTCTGGGTCGACATGACTCGTGCCACCCTCTATGGCCTGTTGCCGCTGTGCGTGCTGCTGGCGCTGCTGCTGGTCTGGCAGGGCGTACCGCAGACCTTTGCCGACTACGCCCACGCGCTGACCTTGCAAGGTGGCGATCAGACCATTCCGTTAGGGCCGGCCGCCAGCCAGATCGCCATCAAGCAGCTGGGTACCAATGGCGGCGGCTTCTTCGGCGTCAACTCGTCGCACCCGTTCGAAAACCCTACGGCCTGGAGCAACCTGTTCGAGGTGGCGTCGATCATCCTCATTCCGGTGGCTTTGGTGTTCACCTTCGGTCACTACGTGAAGGACCTGCGCCAGAGCCGCGCCATCCTCGCCTGCATGCTTGCCCTGTTCCTGATCGGAGGCAGCACGGCATTGTGGTCCGAGCACCAGCCGAACCCAGCGCTGGAAAGCACGCAGGTGCAGCAGACCGCCCCCCTGGAGGGCAAGGAAAGCCGCTTCGGCACCACTGGTTCGGTGCTGTGGGCGGTCACCACCACCGCTGCCTCCAACGGTTCGGTCAACGCCATGCACGACAGCCTCAACCCGCTGACCGGCATGGTGGCGATGGTCAACATGATGGTCGGCGAGGTGATCTTCGGCGGCGTTGGCGCCGGGCTGTACGGCATGTTGCTGTTCGTGCTGATCGCGGTGTTCCTGGCCGGGCTGATGATTGGTCGCACGCCGGAATACCTGGGCAAGAAACTGCAGGCCCGTGAGGTGCAACTGCTGGTGGCAACGCTGCTGGTGATGCCGGTCGGTGTGCTGGTACTTGGCGCCATCGCCGCCAGCTTGCCCGGCCCGGCCGGGGCGGTCACCAACCCGGGGGCGCATGGTTTCAGCCAGTTGCTGTACGCCTACACCTCGGGCTCGGCCAACAACGGCTCGGCCTTTGCCGGCTTTGGTGCCAACACCGTGTATCACAACCTGATGATCGGCCTGGCCATGCTCATCGGCCGCTTCGGCTACATCCTGCCGATACTGGCGTTGGCCGGCAGCCTGGCGGCGAAAAAAAGCGCGCCGCTGGGGCAGAACAGCTTCCCCACCCACGGCCCGCTGTTCACCGGCTTGCTGCTGGTGACCATCCTGCTGGTCGGTGGCCTGACCTTCCTGCCGTCCCTGGCCCTTGGGCCAATCGCCGAACACCTTAGCCTGGGTTTTTGAGGACCGATCATGAACATGCCCATTCCTGAAGTGAATAGCCGGCACAGCGCCAAGGACCAGACCCGCTTCGCCGCGCTGTGGCGCCCGGCGCTGGTGCAGGCGTTCGTCAAGCTCGACCCGCGTCAGCTCAAGCGCTCACCGGTAATGCTGGTGGTGGCCCTGACCGCAGTACTGACCACCGTGCTGTGCTTTGCGCCCGGCGGCGGTGTGAGCACCGGCGTTGCGGTGCAGATCGCCCTATGGCTGTGGTTCACCGTGTTGTTTGCCAACTTCGCCGAGGCGTTGGCCGAGGGCCGGGGCAAGGCCCGCGCCGACAGCCTCAAGGCCGGCAGCCAGGGCCTGACCGCTCAGCGTCGCCAGCGTGATGGCAGCTACGAGACGGTGGCTGCCAGCGCACTGCGCAAGGATGATGTGGTACGCGTGGTCGCCGGCGAAATGATCCCCGGCGACGGCGAGGTACTTGAAGGCATTGCGGCCGTCAACGAGGCCGCCATTACCGGTGAGTCCGCGCCGGTAATACGCGAATCAGGTGGCGACCGCTCGGCGGTGACCGGCAACACGCGGCTGGTCTCCGACTGGCTGCTTATCCGCATCACCAGCAACCCGGGCGAGTCGACCCTGGACCGCATGATCGCCCTGGTCGAAGGTGCCAAGCGGCAAAAGACCCCGAACGAAATCGCCCTCGACATCCTGCTGATCGGCCTGACCCTGATTTTCCTGATCGTGGTGGTGACCTTGCAGCCGTTCGCCCACTTCGTGGGTGGCAGCCTGCCGCTGATCTTCCTGGCCGCGCTGCTGGTGACGCTGATTCCCACCACCATCGGCGGCCTGCTGTCGGCCATCGGCATCGCCGGCATGGACAGGCTGGTACGGCTGAATGTCATTGCCCGCTCGGGCCGCGCCGTCGAGGCGGCCGGGGACGTGCATACACTGATGCTCGACAAGACCGGCACCATCACCTTCGGCAACCGCCGCTGCAGCGCACTGCATGCGGCACCGGGCATTACCGCCAAGGAACTGGGGGAGGGCACCTTGCTGGCCTCGCTGGCCGACGACACCGCCGAAGGCAAGTCGATTGTCGAGTACCTGCGCCAGTTGCACGACTTTGTCGAGCCGCCTGCCGGGCAGTTCGAAGCGGTGGCCTTCAGTGCCGAGACACGCCTGTCGGGCATCGACTTCCAGCAGCACCGCTACCGCAAGGGCGCCGTCGATGCGGTGCTGGCATTCGTCGGTATGCAACGCCTGGAAATGCCGGCGGCGCTGGCCCGCGAAGTCGAACGCATTGCGCAGAGTGGCGGCACACCGTTGCTGGTGTGCGTCGACAAGCGCTTGCTTGGCGTGATCCACCTCAAGGACGTGGTCAAGCCTGGTATCCGCGAGCGCTTCGCCGAGCTGCGCAAGCTGGGCATTCGCACGGTCATGGTAACCGGCGACAACCCTTTGACTGCGGCCGCCATCGCCGCCGAAGCGGGGGTCGATGACGTGCTGGCCGAGGCCACGCCCGAGAAGAAGCTGGCGCGCATTCGCCAGGAGCAGAATGAAGGCCGCCTGGTTGCCATGTGTGGCGACGGTGCCAACGACGCCCCGGCACTGGCCCAGGCTGACGTAGGCATGGCCATGAACGACGGCACTCAGGCTGCGCGGGAGGCCGCCAACATGGTCGACCTGGACAGCGACCCGACCAAGCTGCTGGACGTAGTCCAGGTCGGCAAGGAGTTGCTGGTCACCCGCGGTGCGTTGACAACGTTCTCCATTGCCAACGACGTGGCCAAATACTTCGCCATCCTGCCGGCGCTGTTCGCTGCCATCTACCCGCAACTGGGCGTACTCAACCTGATGCAACTGGCCAGCCCGCAGAGCGCGATCCTGTCGGCCATTGTGTTCAACGCGCTGATCATCATCGTGCTGATCCCGCTGGCGCTGCGTGGCGTGCGCGTGCAGGCGGTGAGTGCGGCGCACCTGTTGCGGCGCAATCTGTTGATCTACGGGTTGGGTGGCATTGTGGTGCCGTTTGCCGGGATCAAGCTGATCGACCTGCTGCTCAATGCCCTGAACCTGGTCTGAGGAGGCCACCATGACTGCTTATCTACGCCCGGCATTGAGCCTGGCTTTGTTGATGACCCTGGTGACCGGCGCTCTGTATCCGCTGGCGGTGACCGGTATTGCGCAGATCGCTTTCCCGAACCAGGCCAACGGTAGCCTGGTGCGCGATGCGCAAGGGCAGGTGCGGGGTTCGGCATTGATCGCCCAGGACTTCCAGGGCGATGGCTGGTTCCACTCGCGGCCCTCGGCAGGTGCCTACGCGACCGTGGCCAGCGGCGCCAGCAACCTGTCGCCGAGCAACCCGGCGCTGGCTGAGCGGGTAAGGAGCGATGCGGCCGCGTTGTATCAGGCACAGCAAGGGCCAGTGCCGCAGGCGCTGCTGACTACCTCGGGCAGCGGCCTGGACCCGCACTTGCCACCGGAGGCATTGGCCTATCAGATCCCGCGGGTGGCGGCGGCACGGCAGTTGCCGGTCGAGCGCTTGCAAGCCTTGCTGGAACAGGCCACCCTCCACCCATTGATCGGCCCGCCGGTGGTCAATGTGCTGGCGTTGAACCAGGCGCTTGAGCAACTGAGCCACTGATACTGGGACCGCTTTGCGGCCCTTCGCGGGCAAGCCCGCTCCCACAGGAACAGCGCTCCTTTCGAAGTGGGCGATTTCCTGCGGGAGCGGGCTTGCCCGCGAAGGCCTGGAAAGCTGGCCATCAGTCGACCGCCGTCCCTTCTGAAGGATGAAACATGAGTGACTCCACCCGCGCCGATGCGCTGTTGGCCAACCTCCCGCGAAATGGCCGGGGCCGGCTAAAGGTGTTCCTCGGCGCCGCCCCTGGCGTCGGCAAGACCTTCGCCATGCTTCAGGCCGCCCACGCCCAGCAACGCCAGGGCGTGAAGGTGCTGGCCGGCGTTGTCGAAACCCACGGCCGCGCTGAAACCGAGGTGCTGCTCGCGGGCCTTCAACAGCAACCTCTGCTGCGCAGCCAGTATCGCGGTGTCACCCTCGAGGAGATGGACCTCGACGGCCTGCTGCGGGCCGCGCCGGCCTTGGCCCTGGTGGACGAACTGGCCCACACGAACGCCCCCGGCAGCCGCCACGCCAAGCGTTGGCAGGACGTACAGGAACTGTTGGCCGCTGGCATTGATGTATTCACGACGGTCAACGTCCAGCACCTGGAAAGCCTCAACGACAAGGTCCGCGACATTACCGGCGTGCAGGTGCGCGAGACCCTGCCGGACTGGGTGCTGCAGGAAGCCTTCGAGCTGGTGCTGATCGACCTGCCACCGCGAGAGCTGCTCGAACGCCTGCGTGAAGGCAAGGTGTACGTGCCCGAGCAGGCTCGGGCGGCCATTGATGCGTTCTTTTCGCAAACCAACCTCACCGCCCTGCGCGAGCTGGCCATGCAGACCGCCGCTGCTCAGGTCGATGCCGACCTGGCCCACGGCTATCGTCAGCGCGGCCAGGAAGCGCCGGCCTTGCGCGGCCGGTTGCTGGTGGGCATAGACGGTGACGACCAGGCCGAACGCCTGGTGCGCCATGCCAGCCGCGTGGCCCAGCGTCGCCACCTGCCCTGGAGCCTGGTGCATGTGGACAACGGCCGGCTACGTGACGAAACCGCACGGCATCGTTTGCAGGCCGCTCAGCAACTGGCCGAGCGACTGGGCGGGGAAGTGGTGCTGCTGCGTGCTGGTGAAGTGGCCCGCACGCTGATTCAGCATGCTGCCGAGCGGCGGGCCAGCCTGGTGCTGGTCGGGCAGTCCCGTGACCGTCTGCGCAGGCGTTTGTTCGGCACCGGTGTGGCGGCGCGGCTGCTGCGCGAGAGTCATGGCCTGGAAATCAACGTGCTGGACCGTGATGTGCAGCCGCCAGCGCCGCGTTCGGCGGTGCGGCGGGTGTGGGTGTGGCGTCATTACCTGCTGGCGCTGCTGGCCACCGTGATGGCTGCGGGCCTGGCCTGGGCGGTGTCCAGTGTGCTCGCATTGCCCAATATCTCGTTGGTGTTCCTGGCGGCGGTGCTGCTGGTGGCGGTGCGCAGTAGCCTGGGACCTGCGCTGGCCTGCGCTGCGCTGTCGTTCCTGGTCTATGACTTCCTGTTCATACCGCCCAACTTCTCGTTCAGCATTCAGCGCGAAGAAGATGTGCTGACGCTGGTGTTCTTTCTGTTGATGGCTGCGCTCACCGGCAACCTGGCCGCGCGTCAGCGTCGGCAGTTGCAGGCGCTGCGCGAGACCCAGGCGCAGACCAGCCAGTTGCTCGACCTGTCTCGCCGGTTGACGGTAGCCACCGATCGCCAAGCCATATTCAAGGCTGCCGGCCAGCACCTGGGCGGCTGGCAGGACACCCAGGTGTGCTTGCTGGAGCGCAACGCCGAAGGCCAGTTGCAAGTGGCCAGTGGGGAAGCCCACACTTTCAGCGACACCGAACGGGCTGCTGCCGATTGGGCCTGGCAGCACGTGCAGGCCGCTGGCCACGGCAGCGATACCCTGCCCGAAGGCCGCTGGTGGTGGTGGCCGTTGGCGGTGGACGAGCAGCCTCTGGCGTTGCTGGGCGTGCGCCCGCGCACCGGGCGGCCGCTCAGCGACCCTCGCAGGCGCCTGCTCACTGCTCTTGGCCAGCCCTTGGCCCAGGCCCTGGCCCGCGCACGCTTGGCTGAACAGTTGGAAGCCGCACGCCTGCACGGCGAAACCGAGCAACTGCGCAGTGCCCTGCTGGCCTCCGTATCCCATGACTTGCGCACGCCGTTGACCGCCATGCGTGGCAGCATCGACAGCCTGCTGGCGTTGGGCGACGCGATTCCGGCTGAAGACCGCCGCGAGTTGCTGGAAGGCACCCGCAACGAGGCCGAGCGTCTTGATCGCTACATCCAGAACCTGCTGGACATGACCCGCCTGGGCCATGGCGGCCTCAAGCTGGCCCGCGACTGGGTGGCCCCGGCGGATATCGTCGGCAGTGCGCTCAACCGCTTGCGGGTGGTGCTGGCGCCGCTGCGTGTGCACACGGACGTGCCGGCCGAGCTGCCATTGCTGTTCGTGCATGCGGCGTTGATCGAGCAGGCGCTGGTCAACGTGCTGGAAAACGCCGCACGCTTTTCGCCGGCCAATGGTCGGCTTGAGCTGCAGGTGGCCGTGCATGACGACCAGTTGCGCCTGACCGTCAGCGACCAGGGCCCCGGCATTCCCGTGGCCGACCGCGAGAAGATCTTCGACATGTTCTATACCGCCGCCCGTGGTGACCGCGGTGGGCAGGGTACCGGGCTGGGCCTGGCTATCTGCCAGGGCATGATCGGTGCCCATGGCGGGCAGATTCTGGTGGGCGAAGGCATTGATGGCCAAGGCACCAGCATCACTTTATGCTTGCCGCTGCCTCCTCAACCTGAAGCCGATAGCGAAACCCCATGAGCCAGTCCGCCACCCTGTTGGTCATCGACGATGAACCGCAGATCCGCAAGTTCCTGCGTATCAGCCTGGCCTCGCAAGGCTACAAGGTGCTGGAGGCAGCCACCGGTGCCGAAGGGTTGGCCCAGGCGGCACTGGGCAAGCCGGATCTGGTGGTGCTCGACCTGGGGCTGCCGGACATGGACGGCCAGCAGGTACTGCGTGAATTGCGTGAATGGAGTGCAGTGCCGGTGATGGTGTTGTCGGTGCGTGCCAGTGAAGTGCAGAAGGTCGATGCGCTGGATGGTGGCGCCAATGACTATGTGACCAAGCCGTTCGGTATCCAGGAGTTTCTCGCGCGCGTGCGGGCTTTGCTGCGCCAGGTGCCACAAGCTGGCGGCTCGGAAGTGGCGGCCTGCTTTGGGCCGCTGACTGTGGATTTTGCCTTCCGGCGGGTGACGCTCGATGGTGTGGAGGTGGCATTGACGCGCAAGGAGTATGCGTTGCTGGCGCTGTTGGCCGGGCACCCCGGGCGGGTGATTACCCAGCAGCAACTGCTCAAGGATATCTGGGGGCCTACCCATGCGGAGGATACCCACTACCTGCGGATCGTGGTCGGGCATCTGCGACAGAAACTGGGCGATGACCCCACGGCGCCGCGGTTCATCATTACCGAGGCGGGGGTTGGGTACAGGTTGGTAGCGCCGACAGCATAATCCGCACAGCCCAAAGGGTTCGTCGGGCGCCTGCTGGGCAGGGTCTCGTACAAGGGATATCAGGCCCTGGGGGGTTCCTTCTCGAACAGCTGGCGCATGACTTCCAGGTAGCGCCGCGCGCCCAGGCCCAACGGGCGCGACTTGATCCAGATAATGTCTACCCACAAGCGCAGTCGGCTGGCCATATTGTCGAAGCGCACCTCGGCGAGTGCGCCCGAGGCAATCAGCGGTTCAACCAATGGCTGCGGCAGGTAGGCCCAGCCCAGCCCGGACTGCACCAGATCCAGCGTGGCCAGGTAGCTGTCGGTCAGCCAGATGCGCCGGGACAGGACCATGCGCGGGTCCGATCCGGTGGCCTTGCCCGAGGCCACGATGATCTGCCGTTGTTCGGCAAAGGCCTCCTCCGGCAGTGGCGTACCGCTGTTCTGCCCGGCCGGATGGCGCGGTGACGCTACGGCCACCAGCAGTTGGCTGCCGGCTTCGAGGAATGACTCGCGCTCGTCGATGCCGGGCCGTTCGAACACCAGGGCCAATTGCACACTGCCGTCATGCAGCAGGCGAATGGCCTCGGTCTGGGTGGCCGAACGTACCTCGACTTCCAGGCTGGGAAATGCCTGGGCGAGGATTTCCAGCGGTTGGTTCCAGGGGCCGGTCTGCAACTCGGGCGCCATGGCGATGGTCAGGCGTTTTTCCAGGCCTTGGTGCAGTTGCAGGGCCTGGGCGTCGAGCAGGTTGAGCTGGCAGATCACCTGCCTGGCCTGGGGTTCAAGGGCCAGGGCCGCGCTGGTGGGCAGGGCCTTGCGCGTGGCCCGGTCGAACAGCGGCAGGTCCAGCTCGGCCTCAAGCTGGGCGATCGCCATGCTCACGGCTGAAGGTACGCGGCCCAGCTTGCGGGCGGCGGCGGAGAACGAGCCGGCGTCCAGCACTGCGAGGAAAATTGCCAGGGAGTCGCTGGAGAAGGCCATGTTCGGTGAACCTGATGTTGGGGCGTTGTGAGCGAATAGTAATGGATGGGATTGCGAAGGGTAGGGTTTGAAGTATTAGGTGTTTGTGAGATCGAGCGCCGCCTGTATGGCGGTAGAGGTGCGTCGCCTGGGAGACCGAGCGCCGCCTGTATGGCGGTAGAGGTGCGTCGCCTGGGAGATCGAGCGCCGCCCGCGCGGCGCATCGCGAGCTTCGCTCGCTCCTACGTTTGTTTCGGGCCAATCATTCCTGAGGAATCTGCGCGCGAACGCCTTGGGGCGTGGCTTGCTATCGCGTCGTACAAACATAACGGTCGCGCGCGCCTGTCACAGGCGTTACTGGCCCGAAACAAACGTAGGAGCGAGCGCAGCTCGCGATGCGCCGCGCGGGCGGCGCTCGATCTAACAGGCGCTGAACCTCTAAAGCCCAACACCTCCACCCAAAACCCTACAGCCCTTCACCCAGCACCCGGTCAATACAATCAACAAAGTAATCCACGCTGGCCCGGCTGGTACACATCGGCGGTTTGATCTTGAGGATGTTCAGGTAGTCGCCAGTTGGCTGCATGAAGATACCCAGATCCCGCAACCGGTCGCACAGCAGCATGGTCTCTTCGGTGGCCGGCTCCAGGGTGTCGCGGTCGCGCACCAGCTCCAGCCCCAGATAGAAGCCCGAACCATGTGCCGCACCGGCCAGCGGATGCTTGTCGACCAGCGCCTGCAAGCGTGCCTTGAAGTAGCGCCCGGTGTCGCGGGCGTTGTCCCACAGGCCTTCTTCCTGCATGACATCCAGCACCGCCATGCCGATGCGGCAACTGACCGGGCTGCCGCCGGCTGAGGAGAAGAAGTAGCCCTCGGCCTCCAGCGCCTCGGCGATTTCGCGACGGGTGATGACCACGCCCAGTGGCTGGCCGTTACCCATGCCCTTGGCCATGGTAATGATGTCCGGCACCACGCCCTGTTCCTCGAAGCCCCAGAAGTACTCGCCCAGGCGGCCATAGCCCACCTGCACTTCGTCGGCGATGCACACCCCGCCGCGGGCGCGGACTTTGGCATAGGCTGCGCGCAGGTAGCCTGCGGGCAGCGAGATACCGCCGGCATTGCCGTACACCGGTTCGCAGATGATGCCCGCCAGCTGACGGCCACGGGCGTCGAGGTCAGCCAGCTTGGCGTCGACGTCCTGCAGGTAGTCGGCGGCGCTGTCGGCCCCGCGGAAGCGGCCGCGGAAGGTGTTCGGTGCTTCGACCGGGTGTACCCAGTCTGGGCGGGTTTCCAGGGCTTGCGGGTTGTCGGCGATCGACGTGGAGATGGCATCGGTGGCCACCGACCAGCCGTGGTAGGCCTCCAGCACACTGAGCAGATCGCGCCCGCCACTGTAGGCCCAGGCCAGACGAATCGCCAGGTCGTTGGCCTCGGTGCCGCTATTGACCATGAACACCCGGTCGAAACCTTCGGGGGCCAGGTCCAGCAGGCGCTCGGAGAATTCGGTGATTGCTGCGTAATGGAAGCGCGAGTTGGTGTTCAGCAGCGACCACTGCCGCGCCGACTCGGCAACCATGCGTGGATGGCCATGGCCCAGCACCGCGACGTTGTTGAGCATGTCCAGATAGGAACGGCCCTGCATGTCGATCAGGTAGTTGCGCCAGCCACGTTCAATGTGCGGCGGTTGCGCGTAGTAGTGCTTCTGCGAGCGGGCGAAGCTGGCATCGCGGCGGGCCAGCAGCGCTTGCGGATCGGGTAGCGGCTCGGCATCGCAATCGAAGCCCAGCAGGGCGGCCGGTGACGGGCACAGGGCCAGCCAGGCGGCGGCTTGTGAAGGCGTGGCGAAGCGCGGCGGATGGATGCCATTGTCCAGGCACAACTGCACGCTGAGGAAGCCGCAACTGCTGCCCAGGAACTGGCCCTTTTCCACGGCCTGGCCGTCTGCCGGTGCGTCTTCCAGGCCTTGCAGCCACAAAGCCCAATGCGGGGTGCGCAGGCAGCCCCGGCCGTCGCCGCGGTGCTGCCAGGTGCCGGCTGCCGGCGCTTGCACCGGGCTGCCGTTGGGCACATGCAGCTCGACGCCAAGGGCGCAGGTGGCGGGTTCGTCGGGGCGGTCGATATGGGTTTGCGACAGGCGATACTGCCCGTGCAGGCTGCAGGCTGGGGCAGGGTGCAGGGTTAATAGACGTTGGTCGAAGCCGGGTTGCTCCCAGTTGCCCGCTTCACAATGCTCGCTGAGCACGCCGAGGTCCACGCGCGTCGCCGGTTGCCCCGCAAGTTCGGGCAGCAGCGGCGCGCAGCCGGTCAGGTCTGGCGTGGCGGGCTGCAGGCCGGCAGCTTGCAGGATGGCCGCTTGCATTAGCGCGAAAGGCACGGCGGTGGCGGTGTCGAAGATTTCCCACTCATGGGCGACGTTGTCGCGGGTGTACTGGTTGCCCGGGTCCACGGCCAGTTGCTGCGCACTGCTCAGCACCAGCACTGCCGCGCGGTTCAGTACCAGAGGCCACAACGCACGCAGCTCGGCGTCGGTCAGCGGGTTGAGCGCCTGGTAGGCGCTGATCGCCGGCAGGATCCGCAGCGGGTCGCCTTCGGCGTGATGCAGCAGCGCCGCGCAGGTCACCGACAGGTCGGCGATGCGCCACGTGCGCAGCAGGTCGCCGAAGTCGATCACCCCTTGCAACTGCCACTGGCGCTCGCCATCACGGGCCCAGACGGTGTTGTCGTCGGTAATGTCCAGGTGCACGGCCTGGCTTGGCAGCCGATCAACCAGCGGTGCGAGGTGTTCGTCGGCGACGCGGGTGGCGTGTTCGATGCGGACGCGTTGCTCGGTGTTGTGCAGGACGGGCAGCAGATGCTGGATCAACGCCTGGGCGTGTTGCGGGTCCCACTGCAGGGTGCGCGCAAGGCCGGGGTGGTCGAAATCGGCCAGGGCGCTGTCGAGCCGCGCGCACAGCCTGCCCATTTCGGCCATCACCTGCGCTGGCATGTGCTTGAGACGCGTCAACGGTTGACCGTCAATGTAGTCGAGCAGGCGTACCCGCAGCGGTTGGCCATCAACGTCCACGGCCAGCAAGTTTTCGCCGCTGTGCGCCGCACGTACTGCGGGCACCGACAGGCCGTGCTCACGCAGGTAGGCGAGGGCGGCATGCTGCGCCTCCAGCTCCACCTTGGCGTAGCTGTCATGACAGGCCTTGAGCACGAACTGCCCTCCAGCCGTGTCGACCCGGAAGTTCAGGTCCTGCTGACTGCCCAATGCCGACAACCCACCGGCAAGGCCGTAGTGCATCTGCAGCAAGGCATGCGCCTGGGCTTCGCTGAGCGTGGGGCCTGGCCGGCCGGCGCGCTGGATGAGCTGCTCGAGGGCAGGGGAGACGTTTTTTTGTTGTTGACTGGGCATGGGCTCTACCGTTGGAGCAGGGGTGACAGCAGCGACTGTATGCCCGATCTGGCTGATGATGAAAGACGATCGTGATCAGAAATCCTGATAAATGGCAGCCCTTTGCCACGTACCTGGGTTGATGTTTGTTTTTAGTAAGCATTACCATTTACATTTAGTTTCACTTCCTCAGCGCTGTCAGGAATTTACCAATGCCTTCCCGTATTCCCTCACGCCCCGCATTACTGGCGATCTGCTGTTCCGTAACTCTGATGGCGCAGGCTGCCGAGCCGATCCAGCTGGAGGCGACCGATGTCAGCGCCGATGCCTTGAAAGCGCGGCCCGACGCGTTACCGGACGAGTTTGCCGGAGGCCAGGTTGCCCGTGGCGGGCGAATGGGCGTGCTGGGTAACCAGGACTACATGGATGTGCCGTTTACCATGACCAGTTATACCGCCAAGGTGATCGAGGACCAGCAGGCGGAGGATATCGGTGACGTCTTGGCCAACGATCCTTCGGTGCGTGAATCATTCGGCTTCGGCAACCAGTCCAAGGTGTTCGTGATCCGTGGTTTGCCGTTGGCTGGCGACGATATTTCATTCAATGGCCTGTACGGCATCTTGCCGCGACAGATCATGTCCACCGACGGCGTCGAGCGGGTCGAAGTGTTCAAGGGGCCCAATGCCTTCCTCAATGGCGTAAGCCCGACCGGCACCGGCCTGGGCGGCAACGTCAACCTGCAGCCCAAGCGCGCCGGCGATGAGCCGACCCGCCGCTATACCCAGGACATCAGCGCTGATGGCCGCATTGGCGAGCACCTGGATATCGGCCAGCGCTTCGGTGAGGACAACCGCTTCGGCGCGCGCCTGAACCTCAGCCAGCGTGAAGGTGAAACCGCCGTCGACGACCAGGACCAGCGCACCAAGCTGTTTACCGCTGGCCTGGACTACCGCGGCGACAACTTCCGCGTGTCGGCTGATATCGGCTACCAGAAACAGCGCATCAACCACCTGCGCAATTCGGTGCGCCTGGGCAGCACCGCGACCAAGGCCCCGACCGCACCGGATGCCAGTCACAACTATGGCCAGAACTGGAGTTACAGTGAGTCGGAAGATACCTTCGGCATGGTGCGTGGCGAATGGGACCTAAGCGACAACTGGACCGCCTACCTCGCCGGCGGCGCCCGTCACACGCGCGAGCAGGGTACCTACGGCACGCCGGTACTGGTCGGCAACAGCGGCGCAGCGACGATGACCGCTTCGGACATCGTGCACGGCGAAGACAACACCAGCTTCAGTACCGGCCTGAATGGGCGGCTGCAGACCGGGCCGATCAGCCACCAGATCGCCGTGGGAGCCAATACCATGTGGACCCAGGCGGAAAACGCCTACATCTTCTATTCGCCAATCAGCACCAACATTTACGACACCGTGCAGCAGGCCAAGCCGGGCACGGTCACCAGCACGGGTGGCGACATGGGTGACCCTGGTGTCACCGGCAAGACTCGCGCGCGGAGCATCGCGATTTCCGACACCATTGGCGTCTTCGATGACCGCCTGTTGCTGACTTACGGCTTGCGACGGCAGCAACTGCGGGTGGAAAGCTACACCTACGATGGCACTGTTTCCCAAGGGCAGCCCAACCTGGCGAATGACGGCAGCCGCAAAGGCGACCCATACGAGGAGTCCATCACCACACCGGTCTATGGCATCGTTTTCAAGGCCACCGACAGCATTTCCTTGTATGCCAACCGCATCGAAGGCCTGGCGCAGGGGCCGACGGCGCCAGCCAATGTGTCGAACGCCAGCGAGATGTTCCCGCCAGGCCGCACCAAGCAGCTTGAGGCTGGTATCAAGTTCGACCGACAGACCTTTGGTGCGAACCTGGCCGTGTTCCGTATCGAGAAGCCTTCGGACGGCTACACCTTGAACAACGTCTTCGTTCGCGACGGCGAGCAGGTCAACAAAGGCCTGGAGTTGAGTCTGTTCGGCGAGCCGGTCCAGGGCTTGCGCCTGATGGCCGGCGGCACGCGCATGACCTCGGAGCAGAAAAACACCGCCAACGGCAGCAACGATGGCAACCATGCCATCGGCGTGCCGACGTTCCAGCTCAATGCCAGCGTCGACTGGGACGTGCCCGGCGTGCCGGGACTGGCGCTGAATGCGAGGATGCTGCGCACCGGTGGCCAGTTCGTCGATGCGGCGAACAATGTCAGCCTGCCGACCTGGAACCGTTTCGATGCCGGTGCCCGCTACAAGTTGAAGGTAGCGGAGAAAGACCTGACCTTGCGGGTCAATGTGGAGAACCTGACCGACAAGAACTACTGGGCTTCGGCTAACGGCGGTTACCTGACCCAGGGTGACCCGCGACTGGTGAAGTTCTCCGGGACCATTGATTTCTGATAACCCGCGCGTACGTAATCTCCAGGTGTTCTACGCCCGATTGCGTCAGGGCACCTGCCTTGGGTTTTGCGGTGTTGCGTAGACCGAGCACCGCAAGAATCAAGGCGAACACACACCCTTCTCCTACAAATTCCCAACCTCCAGAAACGCCGCCTCCAGCAACTGCCGCGTATAGGGATGCTGTGGCGCACGGAAGATTGCCTGCGCGTCCCCTTGCTCTACCACATGCCCATGCTTGATCACCATCAATTGATGGCTCAACGCCTTGACCACTGCCAGGTCATGGCTGATGAACAAGTAGGTCAGGTTGTACTTCTGCTGCAGATTACGCAGCAGCTCGACCACTTGCCGCTGCACGGTACGGTCCAGCGCCGAGGTGGGCTCATCCAGCAGAATCAGCGCCGGCTTGAGCACCAGCGCCCGGGCAATCGCTATGCGCTGGCGCTGGCCACCCGAAAACTCATGCGGGTAGCGATGCCGCGTGCGCGGGTCCAGCCCCACTTCCTCCAGCGCCGCGATGATCGCCGCTTCCTGTTCCTGCGCATTGCCAATACCGTGAATGCGCAACCCTTCGCCGACGATATCCGCTACGCACATGCGCGGGCTAAGGCTGCCAAACGGGTCCTGGAACACCACCTGCATTTCCCGCCGCAGGGGGCGCACGGCTTTCTGGTTCAGCCCTTCGAGGTTCTGCCCATGAAAGCGAATGCCGCCCTGGCTGGAAATCAGCCGCAAGATCGCCAGGCCCAATGTGGACTTGCCCGACCCGGATTCGCCAACAATGCCCAGCGTCTGGCCCTGGGGCAAGCTGAAGTTGACCCCGTCCACCGCCTTCACATGATCGACCGTGCGCTGCAGAAAGCCCTTCTTGATCGGGAACCAGACCTTGAGCTCATCCACCTCCAGCAACGGCGCGCCCACCGGGTTGTGCGCCGGCAGCCCGCTGGGCTCGGCATTGATGAGCATCTGCGTGTAGTGGTGCTGCGGGGCGCTGAACAGCGTGGCGCATTCGGCCTGCTCCACGATCTGCCCGTGCTGCATCACACACACACGATGGGCGATGCGTCGCACCAGGTTCAGGTCATGGCTGATCAGCAACAGGGCCATGCCCAGCCGCGCCTGCAGTTCCTTGAGCAGTTCGAGGATCTTCAACTGCACGGTCACATCCAGCGCCGTGGTCGGCTCGTCGGCAATCAGCAGCTCGGGCTCGTTGGCCAGCGCCATGGCGATCATTACCCGCTGGCGCTGTCCGCCCGACAACTCGTGGGGCAGGGCCTTGAGGCGCTTGTGCGGCTCGGGAATGCCGACCATATCCAGCAGCTCCAGCGTGCGCGCAGTCGCTTCCTTGCCGGTCAGGCCCTTGTGCAGCAGGAGGATTTCGTTGATCTGCTTCTCGATGCAATGCAGCGGGTTGAGCGAGGTCATCGGCTCCTGGAAGATCATCGCAATGCGG
>Ga0182736_1001487_pt1 | contig 22468 bp, 19 predicted proteins | sample eDN5th30CKraftBY_FD_128882 | JGI IMG/M metagenome (GOLD analysis project Ga0182736, IMG submission 128882) | Enriched backyard soil microbial communities from Emeryville, California, USA - eDNA 5th pass 30_C Kraft BY (version 2) (version 2) | ecosystem: Environmental > Terrestrial > Soil >... | reverse complement strand
TGTCGGCCATCGAAAGCGTGCTCGAAAACGGCCCGCGCACGCCCGACATGGGCGGCACGGCGAACACCATCGAAGTCGGCAAGGCGATCGCCGAAGCCGTCACCGAACATGCACTGATCACGGAGTAAGCATGGAATACCGTCACTTCATCGGCAACGCGTGGAAAGCGGGCGACAACGGCGAATCGCTCGATGTCATCGATCCGAGCACCGGCGAGCCGTTCGCGGCGATTGCACGCGGCAACGCCGCCGATATCGCCACGGCTGTCCACGCAGCGCGCAGCGCAATGGGCGATGCGCTCGACGGTCCGTGGGCGAAGCTCTCGCCTGTCGAGCGCTCGAACCTGCTGTTCGCCTATGCGAACGCCGTTCTCGAACACGCCGACGAACTCGCGCAACTCGAAGCGCGCGACACCGGCAAGGCGCTCAAGACCGCGCGCACCGATGCGGCCGTGCTCGCGCGCTATCTGCAGTATTACGCGGGTTGCGTCGACAAGCTGCACGGCGAAACGCTGCCCTATACGACCGGCTTTACCGTGCTGACGGTACGCGAGCCGATCGGCGTGACGGGCCACATCATTCCGTGGAATTACCCGATGCAGATCTACGGCCGCAGCGTCGGCGCGTCGCTCGCGGCGGGCAATGCGTGCGTCGTGAAGCCCGCGGAGGACGCGAGTCTGTCGATCCTGCGGCTCGCAGAAATCGCCGCCGACGTCGGCTTTCCGGCTGGCGCGATCAACGTCGTCACCGGACTCGGCAGCGAGGCGGGCGCGGCGCTGTCGGCGAACGAAGGCATCGGTCATGTCTCGTTCACCGGCTCGACCGCGACGGGCGCGCTCGTCGGACGCACGGCGGCGGAACGTCATTGCCCGAGCGTGCTCGAACTCGGCGGCAAGTCACCGCAACTCGTTTTCGACGATGCCGATCTCGACGAAGCCTTGCCCGTGATCCAGAACGCGATCGTGCAGAACGCCGGACAAACGTGTTCGGCGGGCAGCCGTCTGCTGGTTCAGCGCGGCATCTACGAAACCGTGATCGAACGTCTCGCGCAGCGTTTCGAAGCGCTGCGTTCCGGGCCGCCCGCGATGGACCTCGACATGGGTCCGCTCGTCAACGCGAAGCAACATGCGCGTGTGCGCAGCATCGTCGAGCAGGCGGAAGGTGAAGGCATTCGCGTCGCGGCGCGCGGCAAGATCGTCGTGGAAGCGTCGCGCAATGGCTTCTTCCAGGAAGCGGTGCTGTTTCGCGACGTGCCGCCGCAAAGCCGGCTCGCGCAGGAGGAAGTCTTCGGCCCGGTGCTCGCGGTAATGCCCTTCGACGACGAAGCCGAAGCCGTGAAGCTCGCCAATGGCACGAACTACGGTCTCGTCGCGGGCGTGTGGACGCGCGACGGTTCGCGCGGCCTGCGACTCGCGCGCAAGCTGCAGGCGGGCCAGGTGTTCATCAACAACTATGGCGCGGGCGGCGGCGTCGAGTTGCCGTTCGGCGGCGTGAAGGCGAGCGGGCATGGACGCGAGAAGGGCTTCGAAGCGCTGTACGGCTTCACGAGCCTGAAGACCATCGCGATCAGGCACGGCTGAGTCTCGCGCGGGTTCACATCATCATGGCGACTCTCAACATCATCGGCGCGGGGCGGGTCGGCGCGACGCTCGGCAATCTGATCGTCGCGAACCGCGTGCTCGATATCGGCGATGTATGCGACAGCGATCTCGCGCATGCGCATGAAGCGGTCGATTTCATCGGCGCGGGCCGCGCGCTCGACGACATCGCCGCGATGCATCCCGCGGATATCTGGCTGCTCTCGGTGCCCGATGCACGCATCGCGGACGTGGCGCAAGCGCTTGCGGCGCATCGCAAGCATGATGCGCCGACGATTGCCGTGCATTGCAGCGGCGCGCTCGACGCCGACACGCTCGCGCCCTTGCGCGCGCTCGGCTGGAGCGTCGCGAGCGCGCATCCGATGCTGAGCTTCGCGAAGCCCGGCACGGCCGTGTTCCAGTTCGAAGGCACGCCATGCGGACTCGAAGGCGATCGCGCCGCCCGCGATGCATGGAGCGAGATTCTCGCGGCCATCGGCGCGCGCTGCTTCGATATCGAGCCGGGCAGCAAGGCGCTTTATCACGCGGCGGCGGTCGTCGCATCGAACTTTCTGCCGATACTCGCGGCGATGTCCGTCGAGATGTGGCAGGCGGCCGGCATTCCGCAAGCGCTCATCGAAGACATGATGCACACGCTCACGCGCAATGCCGCCACCAACGTCGTTTCGCTCGGGCCGAAGGATGCGTTGACCGGTCCGGCGGCGCGCGGCGATCGCGCGGTCGTGGAAGTGCAATCGCAGGCGATCGGCGCGTGGGACACGGTATCGCGCGATGCCTACGACGCGCTCTCGACGCTCGCCACGCGCCTCGCGCTGACGGGCAAGGTGCGAGGGTAATTGACGCGATCAAACAGCGAAATCCGTCGAACTCGATGACTCACGCCACGCGTCCGTTTCGGCTTCGACATGCGCGTTCTTCTCCGCGATGGCCTTCAGCGTGTCGGTGCCGAGCGCGAGGCGCAGCGGCGGCGTTTGCGCAACGGCGAGCGTGATGAGCGGCGTGCGGTCATTGATCAGGGGATATCGCCGCAAGCCACAGCGCCTGTTGCAGAGCGTCGAACCGGCGCTTGCGATGCTCACGTCTGCCATCGCGGATGCGAAGAACGCGAAGGAAGAGATCGCCGGGCCCTTGCGCATCAGCGCGCCGAAAGCGCTCGGTAGTTTTTTCGCCGTCGCGCATATCCGCGAAGGACGTCTCGTACCCTTGCTCACGCGTCAAATGACGCAGCGCGAATCGATCTACATCTACTATCGGCATCGAACGGAGCGGCCGCTTCGCGTGCGAACGTTCATCGACTTCACGATCGCAAAGCTCGCGGGAAACGCCGATTTCTGCCTTACGCCGACGCAATTGCGCGCGCTAGCGAAATGAACGGCCCGATTCCCTGCGATATCGCGAAGCGCCGATTAGAATCCATCTTGCCTTTGCATCCTCCATTTCACGCAAGCTACCGGAGCCACGCAATGAAGATGATCAATGCGCTCAGATTTGCCGCCGTTGCATCAGCGATAGCCTTTTCCGTCAACGTATGGTCGCAGACCAGCGATGCGGGATCGACCCAGTCCGCGACGCCTTCGGCGAGCACGGGAAGCTCCAAATCGACGGCGCGCAAAGCCAACCGCGCGCTCAGCAAGAAGGTGTCTCAGGCATTGCAAAAAGGCGGCATCGACACGAACGGCATGAATGTGATCGCCAAGAACGGCGCGATCACGCTCGCCGGTCACGCAGCCGATGGCGAGCAGATCGACCAGGCGGCGTCGATCGCGAAAGGCGTGGACGGCGTGAAGTCGGTGAAGAATGTTCTGACGATTCAGGAAGGCGGGCAGTAACACACTGCCTCTGAGCGAGCGCTCGCGCATGTCATGAACTCGTTCCTGGATGTCGGCGATCGCGAACGGCAACGCCTGCCGTTTCGCGAATCGCTGCTCGCGATGCTCGGCATCGCGTTCGTCACGATGCTCGTCGCGCTCGATCAGACCATCGTCGGGACCGCGATGCCGCGCATCGTCGCCGAACTCAAGGGCTTCGATCTGTACGCGTGGGTCGCGACGTCGTACATGCTCGCGTCCGTCATCACGATTCCGATCTTCGGGCGGCTCGGCGACCTTTACGGACGAAAGCCGTTTCTGCTCGCGGCGATCGTGCTGTTCACGCTGGCGTCGGTGCTGTGCGGATTCGCCGACAGCATGCTGTTCCTGGTGATTGCGCGCGGCGTGCAGGGCATCGGCGGCGGCATTCTGCTCGGCACGGTGTTCGCCGCCGTCGCCGATCTCTTTCCCGATCCGAAGCTGCGTCTGCGCTGGCTCGTGCTCGTCACGTCGACGTTCGGCGTCGCCAACGTGATCGGCCCGACGCTCGGCGGCATGCCCACGCAGATGCGCGGCTGGCGGCTCGTGTTTTTCGTCAACGTGCCAATCGGCATCGTCTCGCTAATGTTCGTGCTGATGTTCGTGCCGAACCTGCATCATGCGAAGACGCGTGGACGGATTCAGCTCGACTGGCTCGGCGCGTGCGTCGTCGCGGTGACGCTCGGCGCATTGCAACTGCTGATCGAACTGCTGCCGAAAGAAGGCGTCTCGCGCACGACGATCGTGCTTGCGCTCGTCACGCTCCTGTTCGGCGCGACACTGTACTTCTGGGAAAAGCGCATGGGCTATCCCGTCGTGCCCGTCGACGTGCTGATGGACCGCAAGCTCGCCGCGCTTTTCGCGATCTCCGTGCTCGGCGGCTTCGCGCTCTTCTCGATGGCCTTCTACATTCCGCTGCTGTTTCAGGGCGGCTATGGCATGTCGCCGCACGATTCGGGCATGCTCATCACGCCGCTGCTGCTCGGCACGACCGTCGGCAGCATGATCAACAACCGCATCGTCACGCGCATCCCGCGTGCGAACGTGCTGATGTATGCGGGCTTCGCGCTTTCCGTGGCCGGCTGTCTCGCGCTCGTCTCGCTCGATGGTCACGAACCGCATGCCGTCTGGATGGCGTGCATGGGCGCGAGCGGACTCGGCCTCGGGCTCGTCGCGACGAATCTCACCATCTGCTCGCAACAGATCGTCGCGCGCGAGCAGATCGGCGCGGTCACGGCGTTGCTGCAATCGCTGCGCATTTTCGGCGGCATGCTGGGCACCGCGATCACCGGCGCGCTGCTCGGGCATCTCTATGCGCAAAACGTGCATCGTCCGCTCGATTCGTATCAGGCGACGCAGTGGCTCAAATCGTTCGCGAGCCCGGACCTGCTGATCGACCGTGCGGAACAGTCTGCGCTGATCGAACGCCTCGTCGCGGCGGGCCAAGCGGCCGATGCGATGACGATGATGCACTCGGCGCGCATGGCGCTCGTCGCGTCGATTCACGTCGGGCTCGTGGTCGCCGCGATGGCGGCGTTCGTCGGCCTCTGTCTCGCGTGGTTCGTGCCTGCGGTGCGCGTCGATTATGGCGATGCGAAAGGACAAAGCGCGTGACGTTTGCCGAACGACCATGCGAAACGGTGTCAGCGTTTGCCGCCGAGCGCCTTCACAATGTGTCTCGTCGGCTCGGTGGTCGCGAGTCGTGAAATTTCCGACATATGAACCCAGCGGCAGCGAGAGATTTCATTGCTCGCGCGCGGCTTTGCGTTCTTCGGCACATCGCAGAAGAAGACGTGATGATGCTTCTGCCTTCCACGATGCTGAAACAGGAATTTCGCCGACTTGCCCGCGAGACGCGTTTCTTCCTTGAGTTCGCGAAGCGCGGCGTCCGAAAGATGCTCGCCTCGCTTGAGCATGCCGCCGGGCAGCGCCCACTTGGTGCGACGTCGCGCCACCAGAAGTATCCGGTTGCCCTTCCGACAAATGACGGTGGCTCGCTTCCTCAAACCGACTCCGTAATCTATAAGCTATGTCCTGTCAACGGACCCAGTGTACCCAACCGTTTTTTCATTGTGGAGCATCCGATGACAGCGGCATTTTCCGTATTGGGCATGAAGCAAGACATGTTCCGCTCGCCCCGCGCAGCGGGTATGCATGTTGCGTAACCGGGTCATTCGGTAACAGGGAGCGATCATGGACGATCGAACGCGCATCACGGCCGAAGCCAGATTCGGCGATCTCGCGTCGCCGCTGATCGACGAGGCGATGCAGCACGCTGCCACGCTCGACGGAAACACGGACCCGGAAGTGCTTCACAAGCTGCGTGTTGCGTTGCGCAGGCTGCGCACTTTGTTCTGGGCATACCGGCCTTTGCTGGACGAAGAATTCGATACGCGTCAGCGCGCCCTGTTCAGGTATCTCGCGACATCGGCGGGCAGCGCGCGGGACTGGGACATTCTGATCGAATTGCTGCATGAACTCGATGTCGAAGGATTCGACGAAACGGTGAAGGCGCATCGGGCTAACGTGCTCGCGACGAGCATCGAAAATCTCGCCAACGCGGACATGAAGCATGTGCTGCTGAGCGGATTGAAGGAAGCGAATCATCAGCTCAACACGGGACCGCAACGCGTGCCGGTCGAACGGTTCGCGAAGAAGCGCATCGGCGCGGCGCGCAGTCAGCTGAAGAAGCGCATCAAGCGGGCGTTGCGCGCGAAACAGTCAGACTATGCTGCGTATCACGAAGTGCGCAAGGCGGGAAAGAAGGTGCGTTATCTGATCGAGTTTTTCGAGCCGGATATCCCGGCGAAACTGCGCGCCGAGGTGAAGAGCCTCAAGCGGCTTCAAAAGCGCTTCGGCGCGTTGAACGATGTCGTTGCGAGCCGCGATTTGCTTTCGAATTCACGAGGCGAATTCGCCGACGATGCCAGCGAAAAGCACGCGTTACGTGCGCTGAAGGCGGAGCAGAAACATCGCTTCAAAGCTGCGAGAAAAGCGATTCGTTGATATCGTCGTGATCGCATATTGGCCGAAAGGATGTTGTCATCATGGCGCGCAACGAATACGTTGTCTTCAAGGGCACGGTCAAGCTAGGCGTCCCCTTTCTTCAGGGCTATAAGGGCGATCCGCATTACGTGATCGTCAGCGAGGACGCGAACGGCAAGCCATTCGACATCGTCACCAACGTGAAATCCGATAGCTCGCTGACGGGGCCAGCGGGTTATCTCGTGCTGTATGTCTGGAATCGATACTTCGATCATCCGATGACGGCCGATCTCGACAAGCTGTCGGCGGGTGTGTCGACAGCGAACTTCCCGAAGCTCGACTATGTACACGATTCGCGACTCGTCGATCTCGACGCGATGCGCCCGATCCCGCTCGACACCAAGGACGAGAAGAACGATATCAATGCGCTTCTCAACGAGATGCTGCAACTGGACATGTCGGCGAACGGCGTCGATTACGTCTATGAAACGCCGAGCTATAGCGACGATCGCCTCGGATGGAAGCCGACGAAAGACGTGACCGTCTATGGCTTTGGCTTCCTGTTCGAGCCGGGGAAGGACGGGCTGCACGAGACGCATATGAATCAGGGCAACCCGAAGCCGGGCAAGGGCACGCATGTCAAGGACCACTCGAACGAGAACGGCGTGTTTCAGGACGGCGCGGTCATGATCGAAGTGGACGGCAAGTTTCAGGCGCTGTTCGTCGCGTTCCAGACGCAGCTCGTGCCGACGGACAGCCGTGGCCGCCCGATACCGGGCCAGTCGCATCCCATTCTGCATGGCAAGACGTGATCGATCGCGCGGGAAACGCGCAGGTTGACGTACGCGCGACGAGGGCTTTGAGCCGATTCGCGCGATGACAGGCACAATACGATGAATCCCCATCCGGATTGGCCCGCAGAGGCCGCCGGCCTTCGCTCATTCGTCGTTGTCATGAACCACGCTCATCCTTCGAAGAATTCCCCGCAATTCCTGCTGTTTCTGGTTTGCCTGTTCGCGTCGGCGGGGCAGCTCGCCATCGATATCTACGTGCCCGCGTTGCCCGCGATGGCGCGTTACTTCGCCACGTCGCCCCAGGCGATCCAGTCGAGCGTCTCCGGCTACATGGCGGCGTATGCGATCGGTCAACTGGTCTTCGGCCCCATCGCCGATGCGTACGGGCGCAAAAAAGTGCTGGCGTTCGGGCTCGTCGTCTTCACGCTCGGCTGCTTACTGTCGCTCGCGGCGACGAACCTCGAAACCTTCCTGCTCGCGCGGTGCCTGCAAGGCTTCGGCATCGCGGCGACCAACCTGCTTGCGAAGGCGATCATCACCGATTCGTTCAAGGGCCTGGCGCTGCTGCACGCGTTCACCTACATGTCGATCGCGTGGGGGCTCGCGCCGATCGTGGCGCCCGTGATCGGCGCGCACTTGCAGGAATGGTTCGGCTGGAAGTCGTGCCTCGTCTTTCTGCTCATCTATTCGATCGTGATGTGGACGCTCATATGGCGCTATCGCGAGACCTTGCAGAAGCCGGTGCGTCTCGCGCCGCGCACGCTGTTCACGAATGCGGGCAAGGTGTTGTCGAGCCGCGTTTTCCAGAGCTGTTTTCTCGCGCAAGGGCTGTGCTATAGCATCCTGCTCGTATTCAACATCGTCGGCCCCTTCATGGTGCAGAACACGCTGCACAAGCCGCCGACGTACTTCGGCTATCTCGCGCTCGCCATCGGCATGATGTATTTCCTCGGCGGGCTGTCGAACCGCGTGCATGGCGCGCGTCTGCCGAGCGCGGAGCAACGGCTGCGCATCGGCGCGCGCGTGATGGCGGGCGCATCGGTCGTCATGCTGCTGCTCTCGCTGACGGTCGGCCTCACCGTATGGACGTTGTCCGCGCCGGTGCTCGTGATGGGCTTCTGCGCCGGCGCGATGTACCCGACGCTGATGGCAAAGGGCAATTCGCTCTTTCCGCATATCGCGGGCCTTACCGCGGCGATTCTCGGCTGCTCGCTCTTGCTCGTGTCGTCGGTGATGATGGGTCTCGCGGGCTTCGTGTCGGTGCAGATTCTCACGCCCCTCGCGGCGTTCTTCGTGATTCTCGCGTTCACCGTCGTCGCGATGGTGACGTTGCTGCTGCGCCATCTGGAGCAGTCGCAGGCCACGGGCACCGTGCGGGAAGGCGTCGACGCAGCCTGATGCGCCAAAGCGGTGCGGCCTGCAATGCATTGCAGAAAAGCTTGTTTGTCCAAGTCTTTTTGAAGGCTTAGATTCGAGCTGTTCATGCATCGAGGAGGCGAGCCATGCCGCACTTCCTGACTCACTACTGGCAGGCGCTTTCGGGCCCTTCGCAGCGTGCGCGTGAGCGTTCGGCCAACGACGCTCACGCCGCGAGCGAAACCACGCGCGCCGAGCAGCTCGAGCACATTTCCGTCTACGCGCGCGCGGGATATTTCAACATGGGCTATACCGTGGATGCGTTTCAGTTGCCCGGAGAATCGCCGCTGCACTGAAGCGCACGAACGAGACTCACCGCGCGGCGCGCATCGACAGGCCGTTCAGCAGCCGTTGCAACTCGTCGATATTGAAAGGCTTCGCGAGTATGGTAAAGCCGGTGCGGCGCGCCTCGTCGAGCTGATCGGCGTAACCCGTCATCAGCGTGACCGGCTGATTCGGGCGCGTCGACTTGATCCATTCCGCGAGCTTGATGCCGTCGTAACTACCGGGCATCTGGATGTCGGAAAGCACGAGATCGAATTCATCGCCGGCTTCGAGCATCTGTCTCGCGGCGTCGCCTGACGATGCGTGGCGCGCTTGCCAGCCGAGCACGTCGATCACGGCGCACAGGCCCGCCGCGACTTCCTCGTTGTCTTCGACGATCAGCACGGTGGACGATGGCGCTTCGCGATCGACCGTCTCCACAGGCGGCGCATCCGCAGGCGCATCGACTTCGCCGGTCCAGTGCGGCAGATAGATGTCGACTGTCGTGCCGAAGCCCCATGCAGAATTCACGCGCGCCGTGCCGCCCGCCTGCTCGGACATCGCGAGCACTTGCGCGAGTCCGAGCCCAGTCCCGGCGCCCGCGCCCTTGGTGGTGAAAAGCGGTTCGAACGCTTGTTTTGCGACGTCGGTGCGCATGCCGACGCCGCTGTCCTTGCACGAGATCACGACGTATTCGCCGGCGCCGAGACCTTCATGCGTCGACGTATAACGCACGTTGTTGCACTCGATGCGAAAGTCGCCGCCGTGAGGCATCGCGTCCTTCGCATTCACGGCGATGTTGATGAGCGCGGAGGTCAGCTCCGTCGCATCGACGCGCACGGTCCACGTCGATGGCGGCACGCGCGAGCCGAACGTGACCTTGTCGCCCACCGACGCGCGCACGAGCGGCTCGGAGTCCATCATCCAGCGATCGAGGCGGATGACCTGCATCTGAAGCGGCTGACGTCGCGCGACGCTCAGCAGGCGGCGTGCGAGCGATTGCGCATTCTTCGATGCGCGCTCGACCGCCGCGACTTCCTTCTCGAGGCCGTTGAAGCCCTTGCGCCGCGCCAGTTCCATGTTCGACGTGACGACCATCAGCAGGTTATTGAAGTCGTGCGCGACGCTCGCGACGAGATTGCCGAGCGCGCCCATGCGTTGAAGCCGCCGCGTGGCCGCGACGGCCGAGCGGCGCAGCGCAAGTTCGCCGCGCCAGTTGTGCCATGCCGCTTCTTCCGCTTTGAGGCGTCGCAGCGAGAAGCCGATCAGCACCCACAGCGCGATGCACGGAATCAGTGCGATCGACGCGATCGATACATCGCGCCGCCACCATGCGAGGCGCACGTCATGAATCGAAAAGCCCGCCGCCGCGTAGACGGGATAGTCGCCGACACGCCGCCACGCCGCGAGCTTTTCATCGTTGTCGAGCGGCGATATGTAACGCATCAGACCCGTGGGCTTGCCTTGCGCGAATGCGCTCGCCAGCACCGAATGGCGATCGGGCGCATTGGGTGCGGACGCCGGCGGAAAACGCGCGAGCACGGCGCCGTCGTCGCGATGTAGCGCGAGCGTGAGCGCGGGATCGCTCACAATGAGTTCGCGATAGAAATCGAACAGATAATCGCGCCGCACGGCAATCGCGATTTCGCCGAGAAAGCGGCCGTCTTTCGCATAGCGTGCGCTCAGCGTGTTGACGATGTCCGTGTTCTTCACGCGCCCGCGCTCGGGCATGGAAACATGAAAGCTCGAATGCGTATCGCGCGTCGCGATGAAATCCGCACGATCGCTGACGGAGACATCGGGCGCGGGAAAAAAGCGGCTGCTGAGCACGAGCCTGCCGCGACTGTCGAGCACGGAGAGCGCCGCGATCTGTTCATGAGCCGCCGCGAGACGCGCGAGCTTGTCGTGCAGCTCCGACTGGCTGCGCGCGATGAAATCCGCGTCGCCGCTGCCGAGCATCTCGTCGATGCGCGAGATCAGTTCGCGGTTGATGCTGAAAACGGTGTTGGCCTTTTCGTCGACGATACGCACGAGCCGTTCGAGCGACTCGCCGGTTTCGGCGAATGTGCGTCCGTAAGTGTAGTAACCGTACAGGCAGAAAAATGCGAAGGGAATGACGATCGACGCAACGAGTGCAGCGAAGAGCCGTCTGCGCGCCGCGCGAAAGTCGAGCGGTGGCAGAGAGGGCAGGGTCTCTGCGGTGCCTGAAGCGGAGTGTTCTTCAGATTCGTTCATGGCGCGTTGCAAGGCGTGCGCGAGCGCCGAAACGCTCGTTTCGATGGTAGCACGCAGGTCTGTCATCGCCATGCATGAGTGCGCATCGGTCGTCGCGCAATCAGGCTGTGGTATAAGCACCGCATGCGCGCGCCCGCTCGCGGCGCGCAACGAACGTAACAGGAGCATGCAGTGAGAAGGACCGCCGAAAACAAGCTAAAGGTGGTCGCAGTGCGGGTCGATCCACAATTCGAACAACGGCTGCGACTTCTGGCGGAAGTGACGGGGCGCAAGCAATCGTTCTTCCTCCAGCAGATGATCGAGAACGGCATCGGCGCAATGGAAGAAACCTGGCTGCCGCCGGACGTGCTCGAACAAGTGAGGAGCGGTGCGTTGCCGCCGTTGCAGCAGGATCGCGTCTCGACCGCGGACCTCTTCGGCGATCAGGCCGATGAATGATCGATGATGGCGACGCCCCGATCGCGCTTCATCGCGCATGACGCGACATGCGAAGACGATGTGCTCGCGCGCATCGTCTTCGGTGCGGCGAGCGGCGGGCCGTGCATCGAAAGCGGTGTGCCGACGCTGCGCCTCGCGATGTGCGACGACTCTCACGACGGCTTCGCCGAAATCTGGACAGGCAACGGGCCGATCCACAGCGGACGCTTCAATGATCTCGTCTTCGCGCACGACGACGAGTTTCTCTTTTGCGCGGGCTTCATCGCGTCGTCCGGCCGCTATACCGAAGCCACGCGACAAGCCTATGGCGATGCGTTCGCGCTCGTCGGCGAGCGGGACTTCCCGAAGATTTTCCGCATGTGGAATTTCATCCCGCACATCAACGGGGCGAATCGGGAAGGGCTCGAGGTGTATCGCGATTTCTGCCGTGGACGCGCCATCGCGTTCGAGCAGGATTACACGGGCGCATCGGGTATGCCGGCGGCGACCGGCATCGGCACGTCGGGCGATGGCGTCGGCTTCTATTTTCTGGCGTGCCGCGCAAATTCGCCGCGGCATATCGAGAACTCGCGACAGACGCCCGCGTATGAATATCCGCAGCGATACGGTCCTAAGTCGCCGAGCTTCGCGCGCGGCACCTTGTTGGACGATACGTTGTACGTCTCGGGCACCGCGAGCATTCTCGGACACGAGACCGTGCACGAAGGCGATCTCGACAAGCAATGGCATGTCGCGATCGGCAATATCGCGCATCTGATCGGCATCGAGAATCTCGAAGCGCAGAACGTGAGCGGCGGCTATACGCTGCGCGACCTCGATCAGATCAAGGTGTATTACCGTCATGCGGCGGACTTGCCGCGCGTGATGAAACTCGCGCAGACCGCGTTTCATGCGGATGCGAACATCCGCTATGTCAAGGCCGATATCTGCCGCGCCGATTTGCTCGTCGAGATCGAGGGCATTGCTTCATATCGTCGTCGATCAGACTGACGCCGATTGCCTGAGCGTCTTCACGAGGAGGCTATACAGGCCGTCCACCGCTTTGGAGCCGCGCGAATCGCGACTGCGATAGACAGCGACTTCCATCGGTTCGAGCGGACCCAGGCCTTCATCGTTGCCCAGAATGCGGAGATGGTCCGGCGCGCTGCATTGCGTCAGCACCGCGACCGCGAGACCGCTTTCGACGGCGGCAATCTGCCCGGCCAGACTCGAACTGTTGTAGACCACCTTGTAGCGGCGGCCTTGCTGCGCGAGCGAATGAATCGCGCTGCGCCGCGCGAGGCTCGCGCTTTCATAGACGGCGATCGGCAACGGATCGCGTCTCCATAATTCGAATTGCGCCGCGCCGACCCAGACCATCGGCTCATGGAACAGCAGCGTGCCGCGCCGGCCGTGATCGCGCGATACGAGCGCGATATCGAGCTCGCTATTCGCGATGCGCGGAATCAGCGATGTCGATTGCTCGCAGATCAACTCGATCTCGACGCCGCTGTGCCGCGGCGCAAAGCGCTTCAGCACGGGTGTCAGATATTTGGCCGCGTAGTCGTCGGGCACGCCGAGGCGCACGCGGCCGGTGAGTTGCTCGCCCTGAAGCGCGACCTGCGCCTCGGCATGCAGATCGAGAATGCGCCGTGCATAGCCGAGCAGCGTTTGCCCGTCGTGAGTCAGTTCGAGCGCGCGCGAGCCGCGTTCGATGAGCCGCAATCCGAGCGCGCTTTCGAGCTTCTTCAATTGCATGCTCACCGCCGATTGCGAACGATGCACTTCGCCCGCCGCGCTCGACAGCGAACCCGCATCGACGACGGCGACGAAGCACTTGAGCCAGTCCATCTGCAAATCGTGTTGTTTCATGGGTCTGATCGGCGATTTCGAAAATCGAATGGATGATCTTCGAATTATGCGCTTTTCGTTCTATCGATCGCGGCACACACTTGGGGCATGAACACGAACGCGTCATCCTCTTCCCGTACAACCGCGCGCAGTGAAGCACGATCTGCGGCAGGCGCGTTGCCCTTTATCGTCGGCTGCGCGCTGCTCGGCACGATCGGTGTTTTCCTGCACGAAGCGAATGCCGATCCGCTGACCGCGACATGGTTTCGCTGCGCTTTCGGGCTTCTGGGCATGAGCGCGTGGCTCATCTCGCGCGGACAGACCCGCTTTCTGCGCCTCACGCGCAGCAACGTTCTTTGGGTGCTCGCGGCGAGCCTGCTGATGGTGTCGAGCTGGGCGCTCTTCTTCAGCGCGGTCGAGCGCATATCGGCGGGCGTCGCCATCGTTCTGTTTCATGTGCAGCCGATGTGGGTGCTGCTATTCGCATCGTTGTGGCTCAAAGAGGCGATCGGCGGGCAGCGCGTCATGGCCGTGGCAGTCGCGATGTGCGGACTCGTGCTCGCGACGGGCATCGCCGGACACGCGTCGGACGGCTCTTTGCAGCCCGCGTACTGGACGGGCGTGGCCGCATGTCTGGCCGGTTCGCTGTGCATGGCGGGCGTGACGATCACCGCGCGACGGCTGCGCGATCTGCCTGCGGGCGTGCTCGCGTGGTGGCAGTGCGCCATCGGCACCCTGTTGTTATGGATCTGGCCGATGCAGCACGGGTGGCCCGCATGGGGCATGTCGTGGGCGTGGCTCGCGGGCCTCGGGCTGATTCACACGGGCTTTGCGTACACACTGATGTATATCGGCATGGCGCGGCTCGACACCGCGCGCGTCGCCGTGCTTCAGTTCGTCTACCCGGCGGTGGCCATCGTCATCGACTGGCTGGTTTTCGATCAGCGTTTGAGCGGCGCGCAGATGACGGGCATTGCGTTGATGTCGGTGGCGATAGGCTTTGCGGAGCGCGTCCGCAAGGCGTGACGCAGATCCTTCAATGACGCCCGCGCCCCGCCTTTCGCGCGCGGTCGAGCATGAACTCGATGAACGCCAGCGTCGCGCGCGTGTGATGCCGGTTCGGCATGTAGAGCATGTACATGTGCGTGCCGAAGATGCTGAGCCGCCATTCGTCGAGCGCGGTGACGATCGCGCCGCGCCGCATGTCTTCCGACACGACGTAATCCGGCACGATGCCGACGCCGAGACCCGCGAGGATCGCATCGCGCAAAAACAGGAAGTTCTCGGAGATGAGGCTCGGTTCGAGGAGCACTTCGTGACGTTCATCGTCGAGATAGGCGGCGACGCGCGTCTGCTTGCCGACGACCGTCGCGGTGATCACCGGCACGACGCCCAGTTGCTCGAGCCGCGTGGGCATGCCGTGCGTTTCGGCATACGCGGACGATGCACACGCGACGTACCGCACCGGCCCCATGTCGCGCGCAACGAGACTCGGCGGCGGCTCGGGCATCACGCGCACGGCGATATCGACTTCGTCGCGCAGCAGGTCTTCGACGCGGTTTTCGAACATCACGTCGAGCACGATATCCGGGTACTCGCGCTTGAACGCGATCAGCCATTCCGACATCACGAGCTGTCCATAACCGCTCGGCACCGATAACCTCACGCGCCCCTGCAATCCTTGCCCGAGCGTCGATACCGATTCCTGCGCCGCGAAAAGCGCGTTGCGGATCGAACGGCCGTGCTCATAGAGCTTGAGGCCGAGCTCGGTCGGCTCGACGCGTCGCGTGGTTCGCCGCACGAGCTGCAGGCCGACGGACTTTTCGAGCTGATTCAGGTGATAGCTGACATTCGCGCGCGTCATCTTGAGGCGGCGCGCCGCCTCGCTCAGATTACCCGCATCGAGAATTTCGACCAGCAGCGTCAGCTCGTTGACGTCCACGGCATGGCTCGATTGTCAAAAGAGATTTGACAGTCTGTCAATCGAGCCTGTGATTGTCAAGGATGCCTGTCCCCGCGAGAATGCTTCCACGTAAAACAGGAACATCGACTCAGGAGACTTCATCCATGACGCTTTCGAGCGCGCCCGAAACCGCATCCGCGGTTCAACACGAATTACGCGGCAGCGTCCTTGTCGTGACGATCGACCATGCGCCCGTCAACGCACTCAACGCTGCCGTGCGGCGCGGTCTCATCGATGCAATCGAAGCCGCCGATGCAGATGCCTCCGTGCGCGCGGTGCTGATCGTCGGCGCGGGCCGGAACTTCATCGCGGGCGCGGACATTCGCGAGTTCGGCAAGCCCGCCGTGCCGCCGTCGTTGCCGGAGGTGTGCAACCGCATCGAGCGTTGCGAGAAGCCCGTCGTCGCGGCGATACACGGCGCGGCGCTTGGCGGCGGACTCGAAGTCGCGCTGGCGTCGCATTACCGGATCGCGGTCGCCGGCGCGAAGCTCGGCCTGCCCGAAGTGCAACTGGGACTCTTGCCGGGCGCGGGCGGCACGCAGCGCTCGGCGCGTCTGATCGGCGCACAGGCCGCGTTGTCGATGATGTTGAGTGGCCATCACATCGGCGCGGAGGAAGCGCTGCGTCTGGGTCTCGTCGACCGCGTCGGCCAGAGCGACGACGTGTTCGCCGAAGGCCTTGCTTTCGCGCACGAACTCATCGCGACGAAGGCCGCGCCGCGCCGCACGAAGAACGCGCGCGGACTCGCGGACAAGGAAGCGAGCGTGGCAGCGATCGCCGCCGCGCGCGCCGAGACGCAGAAGAAGTCGCGCGGATTGCTGTCGCCGCTGAAGATCGTCGATTGCGTGGAAGCGGCGTTGAATCTGCCCTTCGACGAAGGCTTGCGCTTCGAACGCGAGCAATTCCTCGAATGCCGCGAGAGCCCGCAACGCGCGGGTCTCGTGCATGCGTTCTTCGTCGAACGCGAAACGCAGAAGTCGCCCGAAACGCGCGACGCACAGCCGCGCGCGCTCGATCGCATCGGTGTGATCGGCGGCGGCACGATGGGTGCGGGCATCGCCGTCGCGCTGCTCGACGCGGGTCTCGCGGTGACGATGATCGAGCGCGACGAAGCCTCGCTCGAACGCGGAAGCGCGCATGTCGAGAAGGTGTACGACGCGCTGATCGCGAAGGGCCGCCTGACGCACGAATCGAAAACACGCGCGCTGCAACGCTTTCACGGCGACACGAAATACGACGCGCTCGCCGATGCCGATCTCGTCATCGAAGCCGTGTTCGAGGACATGGCCGCGAAGAAGGCCGTGTTCGCGCAACTCGATCGCGTGTGCAAGCCGGGCGCGGTGCTCGCGACGAACACGTCGTATCTCGACATCGACGAGATCGCGGCGAGCATCTCGCGTCCGCAGGACGTGCTCGGGCTGCACTTCTTTTCGCCCGCGAACATCATGAAGCTGCTCGAAGTGGTCGTGCCCGCGCGCGTGAGCGCCGATGTCGTTGCGACCGGTTTCGAACTCGCGAAGAAGCTGAAGAAGGTGGCGGTGCGTGCGGGCGTGTGCGATGGATTCATCGGCAATCGCATGCTCGCGGTGTATCGCGCGGCGGCGGATCATCTGATGGAAGACGGCGCGTCGCCGTATCAGATCGATCGGGCCGTGCGCGACTTCGGCTTTCCGATGGGACCGTATCAGGTCATCGATCTGGCTGGCGGCGATATCGGCTGGGCCGCGAGAAAGCGCCGCGCCGCGACGCGCGATCCGAACGCGCGTTACGTGCGTATCGGCGATGAACTGTGCGAGCGCGGCTGGTTCGGCCAGAAAACGGGACGCGGTTTCTATCGTTACGAAGACGGTGCGCGCACGGGCACGCCGGATGCGGAAGTCGAGTCGATCATCGATGCCGAGCGCGAGCGTGCGGGCGTCAAGCCGCGACCATTCACCGATGAGCAGATCGTGCGCCGCTACCTGGCCGCGATGATCAACGAGGGCGCGAATATCGTGCACGAAGGCATTGCGCAACGTCCGCTCGATGTCGATGCCACGTTGATGCACGGCTTCGGTTTCCCGCGCTATCGCGGTGGCCCGATGCATTATGCCGATACCGTGGGTCTCGACAACGTGCTCGCAGATATCCGCGCATTCGCGCAGGAAGATCCGCTCTTCTGGCGCGCGTCGCCGTTGATCGTCGATCTCGTGGCGCGCGGGAGGAATTTCGCGAGCCTGAATCAGACGGCCTGACGCGTGGCCTTTCAATCACTCATGGAATCGCAGTCATGGACCTGACATTCAACGCAGACGAAGAAGCCTTTCGCGCCGAAGTCCTAGCGTTTCTGCGCACATCGCTGCCAGAGCATGTTGCGCAGAAGGCGCGCACGGGCGAGCGCCTGACGCGCGACGACATGGCGCAATGGCACGCCACGCTCAACGCGAAGGGCTGGCTCGCGAATCACTGGCCGAAGGAGTATGGCGGCCCGGGCTGGACCGCGGTGCAGAAGTTCATCTTCGAGAACGAATGTGCGATTGCGGGCGCGCCGCGCATCGTGCCTTTCGGTGTGAACATGCTCGGGCCGGTGCTCATCAAATACGGGAGCGAGGCGCAGAAGCGTCATTGGCTGCCGCGTATTCTCGATGGCTCGGACTGGTGGTGTCAGGGCTATTCGGAGCCGGGCGCGGGTTCCGATCTCGCATCGGTGCGTACGACAGCCGTTCGCACGATGGAGAACGGCAGCGAGTATTACATCGTCAACGGACAAAAGACGTGGACCACGCTCGCGCACTTCGCGAACATGATCTTCTGTCTCGTACGGACGTCGCAGGATGCGCGCAAGCAGGAAGGCATCAGCTTTCTGCTCATCGACATGAATACGCCGGGCGTCGACGTGCGTCCGATCATCACGCTCGACGGCGAGCACGAAGTCAACGAAGTGTTCTTCACGGACGTGCGCGTGCCCGTTGCGCATCTCGTCGGAGAGGAGAACAAGGGCTGGACGTATGCGAAGTATCTGCTGACCTACGAGCGCACGAACATCGCGGGCGTGGGCTTTTCAGTGGCCGCGCTGAGCCGGCTGAAGGCTGTTGCGGGCAAGGTGCAATGCAACGGCCGCGCGCTCATCGACGATCCTTTGTTCGCCGCGCGTCTCGCGCGTGTCGAGATCGATCTGGAGAACATGAAGACGACGAATCTGCGCGTGATCGCGGCGGTCGCGGGCGGCGGCGCGCCAGGCGCGGAAAGCTCGATGCTGAAGATTCGCGGCACGGAGATTCGCCAGGAAATCTCTTCGCTGATGCGTCGCGCGATGGGTCCGTACGCGCAGCCGTTGATAGACGAAGCATTCGAAGATGACAAGGATGACGAAACATTCGATTCGGCGTCGGAGTACTTCAACAATCGCAAGCTGTCGATCTTCGGCGGCTCCAACGAAATACAGAAGAACATCATCTCGAAGATGATCCTCGGTCTTTAAAGGACGCGCACGATGAATTTCCAGCACACGGAAGACCGGCGGATGCTCGCGGATTCGCTGAACCGCTTCATCGCCGAGCAATATGGCTTCGATGTGCGCGACAGGATCGCGCGTTCGCAAGAGGGCTTCAGCCGCGATATGTGGCGACGGTTTTGCGAGCTTGGCATCGTCGGCGCGTTCTTCGATGAATCGATCGGCGGCTTCGGCGGCGACGGGTTCGATGTGTCCGTCGTGTTCGAAGCGCTCGGTCGCGGGCTCGTCGTCGAACCGTTTCTCGATACGTTGATCGTCGGGCGCGCACTTGCCTTCGCGGGCGATGAGCGGCAGCGCGAGATCGTTGCGAGCATGATCGACGGGACGGCGATCGCAGCATTCGCGCATGATGAACCCGGCTCGCACTACGAGCTTGCACGCGTGAACACGCGCGCGACCCGGCATGGCGATGGATGGATGCTCAACGGCGCGAAGGGCGTCGTGCAGCAGGGCGAACATGCGGACGTGCTGCTCGTGTCGGCGCGCACGTCGGGCAACGAGTACGACGAAGCGGGCATTTCGCTCTTTATCGTGCCGCGCGATGTGCAGGGCGTGAAGATGCGCGGCTATCGCAAGATCGATGGCGGACGCGTGGCGGAAGTATCGCTCGAAAACGTGACGCTCGATGCCAATGCGCTCGTCGGCAATGAAGGCGATGCCTACGCGACGCTCGCGCATGCGATCGGATATGGTCTCGTCGCGCTCGTGTCGGAAGCGGTCGGCGCGATGGATGTCGCGAAGGAGCACACGCTCGAATATTTGCGCACGCGTAGGCAGTTCGGCGTGCCGATCGGCGCGTTTCAGGCGTTGCAGCATCGCATGGCCGATGTGCTGCTCGAGATCGAGCAGGCGCGTTCCGCTGCGATCAATGCGGCGGCGGCGGTCGGCGCATCGGGTGTTGCGCGCGAGCGAGCGTTGTCGGCGGCGAAGCATTCGGTCGGGCGCATCGGCACGCTCGTCGCGGAAGAGTCCATTCAGATGCATGGCGGCATCGGCATGACGTGGGAGCTGCCGCTTGCTCATTACGCGAAGCGGCTCGTGATGATCGATCATCAATTGGGCGATGAGGATCATCATCTCGCGCGGTATATCGCGCTGGGGCGGGGGGCGCTTCGCTGAAGCTTCACTACTTCAAGCCGGGATCATACAAATAGGAGACAATGACGCCCTAGCTCGCAACCCAAGGACCATGCAGAGCAACAGATAAACTCGCGAGCCAGGTTCCCGGACCTCCAGATAGTGGCAACCGAAAATATCTACAACCCGAGTCTCAACGCACCCGCCCCGGCACGCGCGCGAAGCTCGACGCCGAACGTCATCGTGCTGTGCGGCACGCTCATCGCGCTTCTCATGGTGGCGCTTTGCGCGCTGGTCCTGTATCAGGGCCGGGTCGATGCGCTCGATCGCGCGCGCGACACGTCCCGCAATCTCGCGTTGCTCGCCGAGCGCGACATCGAGCGCAATTTCGAACTCTACGAACTGTCGCTGCAAGCGGTCGTCGAAGGCGTCGAACGCGACGACGTAATGAGCCTTCCGCCCCGCCTGCGCAACGACGTGCTGTTCGACCGGGCGGCCACAGCGCGCGATCTCGGGTCGATCCTCGTGCTCGACGAGAACGGCAAGATCATCATCGATTCGGGCAGCCTCGTGCCCCGGCCGGGCGATTTCGCGGATCGCGGCTATTTCACGGTCCAACGCGACCGGCCAGACGCCGGGCTTTACATCAGCGGCCCGTATGCGTCGCGATTGCGCGGCGGCGCGCCCAGCATCGCGTTGAGCCGCAGACTCTCGCGTCCCGACGGGTCCTTCGCGGGCGTCGCGATGCTCGCCATCAACCTCGAATACTTCCGCAATCTTTTCGCGGGGCTTTCGCTCGGGCCGCACGGCGCGGTGTCGCTCATCAATCACGACGGCCTGATGATCATGCGTCAGCCGTTCGATCCGCGCGTGATCGGCCGCGACATCAGCCAGGCCGATACCTTCAAGAAATTTCGGGCGGCGGAGCAGGGCAGCTTCAGCGAAACATCGTCGATCGACGGGAGGCGCCGCCTCTACTACTTCCGCAACTTCCCGAATCTGCCGCTCATCATCATGGTGGCCGAAGGAGAAGAGGACATCTACGCGGCATGGCGGCGGCGCGCGATCATCATCGGCTCGTCGATGGGCGTGCTCGCTATCGGATTCATCGCGTTGTCGTTCGTGCTCGCCGCGCAATTCAGGCGGCGCATGCGCGCGGAGTCGGAGCTACAGTTGCTCGCGCGCACCGATGGACTCACCGGGCTGCACAATCGCCGCACGCTGGGCGAGATTCTCGATCAGGAATGGCGCAGGGCGCGCCGCACGCGCAGTCTCTTTTCGCTGCTGTTCGTCGATATCGACCGCTTCAAGGCCTTCAACGATGCCTACGGCCATCAGGCCGGCGACGACGCGCTCGCGGCCGTCGCACGCTGCATCGGCGACAACATACGGCGGCCCGTCGATACCGCCGCGCGCTACGGCGGCGAGGAGTTCGTCGTCGTATTGCCCGACACGCCCGCCGACGGCGCCGCGAAAATCGCCGAGAAGATTCGCGCGGCCATCAGCGATCTGTCGATCGAGCACGCGGGCAGCGAGTTCGGCCGCGTCACGGCGAGCATCGGTCTCGCGAGCTGGCGGCCGGAACGCGACGACGACGTAAGCGCGCTCATTCGCGCGGCCGACGAGGCGCTCTACGATGCGAAAGCGCGCGGGCGCAACCGCATCATGCAGGCAAGTTTCGTCTGAGACGGTGGACGAAAGTTCGTCGCGCAACGGCCGGGCATGTGCGTGCACGCAAAATGCTTGTTTTGCCGTAAGCTCTCGACGCCGCGCGGGCCGCCCGCCCACGACGCGACCGACCCGAACCCTTCCGATGACCCAAACGCCCGATCCCGAAGCCCGCCGCCTCGCCACGCTGGCGCGCTACCACACGCTCTTCAACGCGATCGATGACGGCTTTTGCATCATCGAATTCATCGATGGCCCGCACGGACCGCTCAGCGATTATCTGCACGTCGAGGCCAATCCGGGATACGAGCGGCACTCGGGCATTCGCGACATCGTCGGCAAGACCTTGCGCGAGATCGATCCGACCGATGCCGACGGCTGGGTCGAAATCTACGGCGACGTTCTGCGCACCGGCGCGACCGCGCGTTTCGAGCGCTACTTTCTGTCGGCGGGGCGGCATATCGAGGTGTCGGCGTCGCGCGTCGAACCGCCCAGCCTGCGGCAAGTGTCGATCCTCTTTCGCGACATCTCCGCGCGCAAGAAAGCGGAGGAGGAACGCGATCGCGCGATCGCGTCGCTGCGCGCGTTCAACGAAACGCTGGAGCAGCGCGTCGCCGAGCGCACGGCGGAATTGATGCGCGCGGAAGAACAACTCCGTCAGGCGCAGAAGATGGAAGCGGTCGGTCAGTTGACGGGCGGCCTCGCGCACGACTTCAACAATCTGCTGGCGGGCGTGTCGGGCTCGCTGCAGTTGCTCGGCATTCGGCTGAGCCAAGGACGGATCGCGGAGGTCGACAAATACGTCGTCGCGGCGCAAGGCGCGGTGCGGCGCGCGGCGGCGCTGACGCATCGGCTGCTGGC
>Ga0182736_1001486_pt1 | contig 22517 bp, 23 predicted proteins | sample eDN5th30CKraftBY_FD_128882 | JGI IMG/M metagenome (GOLD analysis project Ga0182736, IMG submission 128882) | Enriched backyard soil microbial communities from Emeryville, California, USA - eDNA 5th pass 30_C Kraft BY (version 2) (version 2) | ecosystem: Environmental > Terrestrial > Soil >... | reverse complement strand
GACGGATACATTTCCACCGTCGCCCATTCACCGTCAATGTCGTAGATGCTGCCGTCGGGCAACGGCAGTTGACGCGTCCCGATCACCTCGTCGGCGATCTCTTGAATAATCTCCCGGGTGGCCACGGCCGAGTCGTCGTAGGTGCCATAGGCCTGATAGGTCTCCAGCATCGAGAACTCCGGCGAATGGGTTGAATCGGCACCTTCGTTGCGGAACACCCGATTGAGTTCGAAGACGCGGTCGAACCCGCCGACAACACACCGTTTCAGGAACAGTTCGGGAGCGATTCGCAGGTAAAGGTCCGCATCGAGCGCGTTCGAATGGGTGACGAACGGCCGGGCGGCCGCCCCACCGGCCAATGTCTGCAACATCGGCGTTTCGACTTCGAGGAATCCGCGGCGCTCCAGCGCGCAGCGCACCGCGCGGATGACCGCGATCCGCTGACGGGCCACGGTGCGCGCCTCCGGGCGAACGATCAGGTCGACGTAGCGTTGCCGAACCCGGGACTCCTCGCTCATCTCCTTGTGCGCGACGGGCAGTGGACGCAACGACTTGGACGCCATCTGCCAGGAGTCGGCGAGCACCGATAGTTCGCCGCGGCGCGAGCTGATCACCTCGCCGTGCACGAAGACGATGTCGCCGAGATCGACATCGGCCTTCCACGCCTCCAGGTCCTGCTCGCCGACGCTGGCCAGGCTGATCATCACCTGCAGCTGGGTGCCGTCACCCTCCTGCAAGGTGGCGAAGCACAGTTTGCCGGAGTTGCGGGCGAAAACCACCCGGCCGGCCACGCCGACGACGTCGCCGGTCTCGGTGTCGGCGGCAAGGTCGGGGTAGGCGGCCCGGATCTCGGCGAGTGTGTGGGTGCGGTCCACCGCGACCGGGTACGGGTTGCGGCCCTGCGCCAGCAGCCGCGCCCGCTTGTCGCGGCGGATCCGGAACTGCTCGGGGAGGTCGGGATCGTCAGGCTGCGACTGTTCTGGGGTATCGGCGGAGCTCACGACGTGCCAGCTTAATCAACCCGTAGGAACTCAGCGCGCCGGCCGCAACCTGCCCCGTTGACTGTCGCGGTTGCGTTCGAAAACCAACCGCAGTCCGTCCAGGGTGAGGTTGGCGTCGTAGTGGTCGACGGTTTCCAGGTCGTTGAGCAACAGCGGGGCGGTGTGCCCGGTGGCCACCACGGTCACGTTGTCGGCGAAACCGGGCGTATCGTCGCGAATCCGGCGCACCAGCCCGTCGACCAGGCCGGCGAAACCGAACACCGCACCGGACTGCATGCATTCGACGGTGTTCTTGCCGATCACCGAGCGCGGGCGGGTGAGCTCGACCCGCCGCAGCCCGGCCGAGCGGGCCGCGGCGGCATCCGAGGAGATCTGCAGACCGGGCGCGATGGCGCCGCCCAGGAACTCGCCCTTGGCGGAGACCACGTCGACGCAGATCGACGAACCGAAGTCGACGACGATCGCCGCCGTGTTGAACTTGTGGAAAGCCGCCAGGCAGTTGACGATACGGTCGGCGCCGACTTCTTTGGGGTTGTCGACCAACAGGGGGATCCCGGTGCGCACTCCCGGTTCGATCAGCACCGAGGCCACTGAGGGCCAGTACTGATCGAGCATCACTCGCACTTCGTGCAGCACCGACGGCACGGTGGACAGCGCGGCAGCGCCGGTGAGCTGTTCCCCGTCGTCGCCGATCAGACCGTCCAGCGTCAAGGCCAGCTCGTCGGCGGTGATCTCTGCTTCGGTGCGAATCCGCCACTGCTGCACGACGTTCCCGTTCTCACCCGAACCGGCGATCAGGCCGATCACGGTGTGGGTGTTACGGACGTCGATCGCCAGTAGCACGGCTATCCCACGCTTCTGGGCGAGAGCAGGTCCGCTACGTCATCCGGCACGAAGGCCGGGTCGTCGCCGAGGTCCACCTGCTTGTTGTCGGAGTCGACGAACACGATCCGGGGCCGGTAGCGACGGGCCTCGGCGTCTTCCATCGTGCCGTAGGCGATCAGAATCACCAGGTCCCCGGGATGCACCAGATGTGCTGCGGCGCCGTTGATTCCGATGACCCCGGTGCCCCGTTCGCCGGTGATGGCGTAGGTGACCAGCCGAGCGCCGTTGTCGATGTCGACGATCGTGACCTGCTCACCCTCGAGCAGGTCGGCGGCCTCCATCAGATCGGCGTCGATGGTCACCGACCCGACGTAGTGCAGGTCGGCGTGGGTGACGGTGGCACGGTGAATCTTCGACTTGAGCATCGTCCGAAACATCAATTCCTCCGGGTTTGTGCGGCGGGATATCCATCCGAACCGACCGACGCCGCGGCGGCGCCGGTGGGAAGTCCGAGTGTTATGGCGGCGTTGTCGATCAATCGGGTCGTTCCGACGCGGGCAGCGATCAGCAGTCGCGCCGGCCCTTCGGTGGGTGCCGGACCGAGGTCGATCCCGCGCACCTGCACGTAGTCGACGTCAATCGCCGGCGCGGCGCCCAGTACCGCACCGGCCGCTTCGAGCGCCGCGGCGGCCCCGGCCGACGCGGCGTGCTCACCGGCGGCCAGCGCCGCCGACAATGCCGCCGCCGCCTCGCGCTGCACCGCATCGAGGTAGCGGTTGCGGGACGACATCGCCAGGCCGTCGGCTTCGCGCACCGTGGGCACGCCCACCACGGTCACGTCGAGGTTGAGGTCGGCGACCATCTGTCGCACCAGCACCAGCTGCTGATAGTCCTTCTCGCCGAAGAAGACCCGGTCGGGTCGCACGATCGACAGCAGTTTGCCCACCACGGTGAGCATCCCGGCGAAGTGCGTGGGGCGGGCGGCGCCTTCGAGCTCGGATCCCAACGGACCCGGGTGCACGGCGGTACGCGGACCGTCGGGATACATCGCTGCGGCGGTCGGTGTGAAGGCCAGCTCGACACCTTCGGCGCGCAACAGGGTCAGGTCCTGGTCGAGGGTGCGCGGATAAGCGTCGAGGTCCTCGCCGGCACCGAACTGCAGCGGGTTGACGAAGATCGAGACCACCACCACTGAACCGGGCACCTTACGGGCGGCTCGCACCAGCGCCAGGTGCCCGTCGTGCAGGGCGCCCATCGTCGGGACCAGCATCACCCGGCGACCGGTCGAGCGCAGCGCGCGGGTGACGCGGGCGATCTCATCCGGCCGGGCGTAGCAGTTGAGCGCACCGGCGGTGAAGGTGGGCGAGGCGCCCCCGGAAGCGTCGGGCCTCACCGGGCCAGCACCGTCAGCACGTCGTCGGCGGCATCGGCGCGGTGCGCCGTGCGCAGCGCGTTGGTGCGATAGGCCTCGGCCAGATCGGTGTCCACGCCGGCCAGCGCTTGCAGGTGCCGGGCCAGGGTGGCCGAGTCGCCGCGGGCCACCGGCCCGGTCAGCGCGGCCCGGCCGTCGCGCAGGGTGTTGGCCAGCGCGGCCCGCACCAGCGGCCCCAGCACCCGTTCGGCGATGCCGTCGGGGTCGGGCACTTCGCTGGAGCCGAGGCGGCCCGGCAGCGCGGCCCGCAACGCTGCCAGCGCGTCGTCGATCACGGTGACCACGTGGTTGCCGCCGTGGCAGAGCGCGGCGTGGTAGAGCGTGCGGGCGGTTTCGTCGACCCGGAAGGGCTCGGCACCGATCTCCAACGTCAGCGCCTCGGCGATGGCGTAGCCGATCTCGTCGGTGGCGGTGATGCCGAAGCAGCTGTCCGCCAGCCGGTCGATGTCCTCGTCCCCGCCGGTGAAGGTCATGGCGGGGTGGATCGCCAACGGCAGACAGCCCTGCTCGGTCAGCGGCGCCAGCACACCGATCCCGGTGGCACCGGAGGTGTGCACGACGATGGTTCCGGCGCGCACCGCACCGGTGGCTGCCAGGCCGGAGACGATGCCGGCCAGTTCGGTGTCGGGAACCGACAGCAGCAGCAGTTCCGCATCGCCGGCGACATCGTGGGCCGGATGCACGAGGGTGTCGGGCAGTCGCCGCTGGGCACGCTGCCGCGACGCTTCGGAGATGGCGCTGCACGCCACCACGACGTGTTCGGCGCGCTCCAAGGCGACGCCCAACGCGGTGCCGACCCGGCCCGCCGAAATGACACCTACCTTGAGCCGAGCGGGCCGCAGTCCGTCGAACTGCACCATCGCAGACGACCTCACAAGTTCTCTTGGTTCGTTCCAGTCCCGCGCTGCGGGTACCGGACGGTCGCGGGAGAGTCTATCCCGCTCGGCGCCAGCCCGGCGAGTGACGTTCGTCGCAGGCGCGGCTCAATCCTCGCGGCGGCGACGCCGGCGGCCCACGGTGTGCGTGGGCTGCAGCCGGGCCAGCAGCTCGGCCACCGACTGGCCGCCGGTGCTCGGGTCGGCCTCGGTTCCCGGCTCGGCACCGGCGGAATGCCGTGCCGTGCCCGCGGAGGCGCCGGCGGGTTCCGGCTGGGCCGACTGCGTCGGCTGGGTCTGCTGCGCCTGGTCGTCGGGTGAGTCCGCCGCGTGCCGGGAGCGGGCCCGCCGGCGCCCCTCCCCGTCCTGGCGGGCCGCATCGGCGCCGTTCACCGGACCCTCGGCCTCCGAACCCGGTCCGGCATGGCGGCCGCGCCGGCGCGGCGCCTCGGCACTGCGCTCGGGTGCGGCTGCCGCGTGGTCACCGGAATGTTTGGACTCGGCGCCGTGCCGGCCGGCGTCCGCGGGGGCATCCGCGGCCCAGTGGCTGCCGGGGGCGCCCGGCGGCCGCCATTCCCCCTCGGCGCCAACCGGTTTCCAAGCCGGCGCAGGCGGTGGCGCCACCCAGGGTTGCTGCGGCGCCGGTGGCGGGGGAGGTTCGGGCTCGCGGCGGGATTCCGGCGCGACGAACGGCTGCGGCGGCTGGGCCCAACGGCCTCCGGGTTGCGGGGCTTCGTCGGCGGCCCGACGATGCGATCCCCGGTGGGCCGGCTCGACCGGCGCCTGAGGCGCCTGGGGTGGCTGCGGCGCTTGAGCGGCCTGGGGCGCCGGGGGTGGTTGAGTAGGCTGCGGCGGCTGAGATGCCGGCGGTGCCTGGGGTGCTTGTGGTGCCTGCGGCATGGGGATTCCGCCGGTGGGAATCCGCACCTCCGGAACGTCGATGATCGGGTTCTCGGCGGTCTGGCTGACCGAGTCCTCGGGGTAGAACGTCGCGGTCACCGGCGTGACCCGGGCAGTGCCGGATTCGCCGCCCGAACGGGCCCAGTCGCTGTAGGCGCGGACCGTGGTGCGCTCGGGCTCCAACGCCGGCCGCTGACTCAGGTCGGCGTCGAAGAGGATCTCCAGGTTGGTCCGCAGCGCGGCCAACTCCGCGCGCAACGCGGCGACCTCATCGGCGGCCTGGGCTCGCAGCTCCGATGCCAACTCCCGGCGCAGCTGCGACTCCACCGTCAGCTCGTACTCGCGCCGCGCCGAGATCTCCCGATCCAGTTGCAGGTCGTACACCAGCTTCAGGTCGCGGGCGCGGGCCTGATCCACGTCGCTCTGCCGCCGGTAGATCACCGAGACGAACGCCGCCGCCACCGCGGCCCACAGCGCCACGATCACCGCGAGCTTCAACAGCTCCACCCGGCTGGTGAACACCAGCGCCGAACTCGCCGCGATCGCAAGGATCAGCAACGCCGTCATCAACGTCCAGCCGGGCCTGCGAGCACCACGCCGACCTGGGGCGCGGGACAGGACCGAATTCATCTGCGCCGCTCCACCTCGTCGCTTTGGTCCCCTCGGCGCTGCGCGGCCGGGGGTGCCCACACCGCAGCCGCATCATTGCTGGCCCGCATGGCCCGACTGTACCTGTACCAGGTCACTCCGCGTGTCGCCCCGCTCCGGCGATTCTCACCCCGGTTGATTTCCGGTGAGCTGGCCGGACTGTCCGGGATCCTGCGGGGACTTGCAGCAGTTCTGCAACCACAACGCGGCGACGAGCAGAGCCAGCGCGCTGGCCGCGGCGACCACCGCGCCGCCGGTGTCCTCGGCGGCGACGTGCAGGGTGGACCGGTGCGGCAGCAGGTAGCCCAGCACACCCAACCAGAAGCCCAGGACCAGCGCGCCCATCCAGGCCGAGGCCTTGGCGACCACGACGGTGCGGGCCACCGCCAGCGGGTGCAGCCAGCCGGATGCGACGCCGATCTGGCCGTCATCGATCTTGGCGCGGACATAGCGGCCCCACGCCGCTTCGGCGATGGCCACCACCAGCAGCGATATCCCGGTCCACACGGTGATCGGCGGGAACCACCGATACAGCAGCTGCACCGCCAAAAAGCTCAGCACCGCGGCCACCGCCGCCGCTGCGGTGACGTCTCGCTTACGGGTCGGGCCCATCAGCCGTCCCCGGCCCCGTCGCGCCGCTGCAGCACCAGGTCGGTCCGCCGCAGTTCGCTGCGGTCGGCGGGGTCCAGTTCGTCCAGCAGGTCGGCCACCGCACAGTGCCGGCCGGCAACCGTCAGCTGCGCCGCCGGTTCAACCTCCAGCCACGGGACCAGCACGAACGCCCGCAGGTGGGCCAGCGGATGCGGCAGGGTCAGCCCCTTGTCCCGGGACAGCAGCTCCACCGATTCGCCGTCGGCGATGTCTCGGCAGCTGATCACGTCGACGTCGAGGGTTCGCGGTCCCCACCGTTCGCCCCGCACCCGGTCGGCTGCCTGTTCGAGCTCGTGAGCCCGGCGCAGCCACCCGTGCTCGTCTGTCGCCGGGTCCTCCACGATCAGCACCGCGTTGAGGAAACGCCCCTGGTCGACCACGCCCCACGGCTCGGTCTCGTACACCCCGGACACCTCGCGCACCGCCGCGCCGAACCCGTCGACCGCCGACTGCAAGCGGGCCAGCCGATCACCCAGGTTGGACCCGATGGAAAGAACCGCTTCGGTCATGGCGCCGCTCTCCCCCGTCGCTGGTGCTCCGCATCCTCGACAACGCGCGTCACGCCGGCACCACCGTCCCGCGCCGGTCGCGCCGGGAGCGCCGCGCCACCACGGCGACGTCGGCGAAGGTCAGTGGGATCGGGGCGTGCGGCTTGTGCAACGTCACCTCGACCGCCTGCACCCGCGCATCGGCCATGACCTCCTCGGCGATCTCGGCGGCCACGGTCTCGATGAGATCCCGGGCCGGACCCGTGACGATGTCCGCGGCGCGCTGCGCCAACACCCCGTAGTCGTAGGTGTCGGCAAGGGCATCGCTGGCGGCCGCGGCGGACAGGTCCATCCACAGCGTGATATCGACGATGAAATCCTGACCGTCGGCCCGCTCATGGGCGAACACCCCGTGGTTTCCGCGAACCTTCAGGCCGCGCAATTCGATCCGGTCAGTCATCGCTTGTGCCTCCTCGGGTCCAGGCTTCGACGACCCTAAGCGCGTCGACCGAGCCCCGTACGTCGTGCACCCGCACGCCCCAAACCCCGTGCAGGCCGGCCAGCGCCGACACCACCGCGGTCGCCGTCTCGCGCTCATCAGGCGGCCGCGGCTGGCCATCCGCCCCGGACAGCAGGGTACCGAGAAACCGCTTGCGCGACGCCCCGACGAGAACCGGCATGCCGATTCCGACCAGCTGCGGCAATCCTTTGAGCAGAGCCCAATTGTGTTGCGCCGTTTTGGCGAAGCCCAGCCCCGGATCGACGATCAGCTTCCCCGGGTCCACACCGGCGGCGACCGCGGCGTCGACGGATGCCAGTAGATCCTTGCGGACCTCGGCGACGACGTCGCGGTAGTCCGGTACGCGATGCGGCTGCGCCGGATCGACCGGGCGCCAGTGCATCAGCACCCAACGGGCACCCGAGGAGGCCAGCAACGGCGCCATCGCCGGATCCGCGCACCCACCGGACACGTCATTGACGATCCCGGCACCGCAGTCCAGCGCGGCCCCCGCCACCGCAGCGTTCATCGTATCGATGCTGACCGTAATACCTTGGGAAACAAGTTCTTTCACCACCGGGATCACCCGCTGCGCCTCCGCGTTCGGGTCGGCACGCACCGCGCCGGGCCGGGTCGATTCCCCACCGACGTCGATGATCGCCGCGCCCTGCGCCACCAGCGCCAAGCCATGTTCGACGGCGCGATCGACGTTCAGATAGCGCCCGCCATCGGAGAACGAGTCGGCGGTGACGTTGACCACCCCGACGACCTGGGCGCGGGTCGGGCTCACTTCCGCCGGATGAGTTCCAGGGCCTCGGCGCGCGACGCGCTGTCGGACTTGAACTGCCCACGCACCGCCGACGTCGTGGTGATCGCGCCGGGCTTGCGCACGCCGCGCATCGCCATGCACAGGTGCTCGGCCTCGACCACCACGATGACCCCGCGCGGGTCGAGTTTGCGCATCAGGGCGTCGGCGACCTGACCGGTCAACCGCTCCTGCACCTGCGGACGCTTGGCGTAGAGATCGACCACCCGCGCCAGCTTGGACAGGCCGGTGATCCGGCCGTCGGCGCCGGGAATGTAGCCGATATGCGCGACGCCGTGGAAGGAGACCAGGTGGTGCTCGCAGGTCGAGTACAGCGGGATCTCCTTGACCAGCACCAGCTCGTCATGCTGCTCGTCGAAGGTGGTCTCCAGCACCGTGTCCGGGTCGGTGTAGAGCCCGGCGAACATCTCCTGGTAGGCCCGAGCCACCCGCGCCGGCGTGTCGAGCAGACCCGGGCGGTCGGGATCTTCGCCCACCGCGTACAGCAGTTCACGCACCGCGGCCTCGGCGCGCGCCTGATCGAAGACTGTCGAAGCCATCGACGATCTCACTTTCTCAGTCGCCGGACGGCGGTTCGGACCGATTCTTCTCGGCACCACGCTGCTGACCGTCGCCCTCGCCGGGCGGTGCCGGCGGTGGCGGCGGCGCCGCGGGATACGGCTGATAGGGCTGATAGGGCTGGGCGGGCGGGTAACCCTGCTGCGGCCACTGCTGCGGCGGGTACCAGTAGCCGGCCTGCTGCGGCTGATTCGCCGACGGTGGCCAGCCGGGTGCATGCCAGCCCGCCGGGGCGCCGTAGTCGGGCTGGGTGCCCGCCGGCACGGCCTCGTCGCCGGCGGGCGCGCCGTTGCTGCCGTTGGACGCGCGACCGGCGGCCGCGGCCGCCTCCCGCGAGGCTTGGGCGATGGCGGCCTTGAACGCCGGCTCCGGCATCGGTTGCGGCCAGGGCTCCCCGCGTTCGATCGCCAGCTCGCCCGGGGTCTTGATCGGCGGCTTGTCGGACGGGACCCGGCCGCCGAAGTCGTCGAAGATGGTCAGCCGCGGGCGCTTGGCGACGTCGGCGAAGATCTTCTCCAGATCGGCGCGATGCAAGGTCTCCTTCTCCAGCAGCTCACCGGCCAGGATGTCGAGCACATCGCGGTACTCGGTGAGAATCTCCCAGGCCTCGGTGTGGGCCGCCTCGATGAGCTTGCGCACCTCGTCGTCGATGTCGCGGGCCACCTCGTGTGAGTAGTCGGGCTGGGTGCCCATGGTGCGGCCCAGGAACGGATCGCCGTGTTCGCTGCCGTAGCGCACCGCGCCGAGCTTGGCGCTCATCCCGTACTCGGTGACCATCGCGCGGGCCACCTGGGTGGCCTTCTCGATGTCGGAGACCGCGCCGGTGGTCGGCTCGTGGAACACCAACTCCTCGGCGGCACGCCCGCCCATCGCGAACACCAGCTGGGCGATCATCTCCGAGCGGGTGCGCAGCCCCTTGTCCTCCTCGGGCACCGCCACCGCGTGCCCGCCGGTGCGACCACGGGCCAGGATGGTGACCTTGTAGACCGGGTCGATGTCGGGCATCGCCCACGCCGCCAGGGTGTGCCCGCCCTCGTGGTAGGCGGTGATCTTCTTCTCGTGCTCGCTGATGATCCGGCTCTTGCGGCGCGGCCCGCCGATCACCCGGTCCACCGCCTCCTCCAGCGCCGCCCCGGTGATGACAGTGCCGTTCTCCCGCGCCGTCAGCAGTGCCGCCTCATTGATCACGTTGGCCAGGTCGGCGCCGGACATGCCGACGGTGCGCTTGGCCAGGCCGTCCAGATCGGCGTCGGGAGCGATCGGTTTGCCCGCCGAATGCACCCGCAGCACCGCGCGCCGGCCCGCGATGTCGGGGTTGGACACCGGGATCTGGCGGTCGAACCGGCCGGGCCGCAGCAGGGCCGGGTCGAGGATGTCGGGCCGGTTGGTGGCCGCGATCAAGATGACGCCGGCGCGCTCACCGAAGCCGTCCATCTCCACCAGCAGCTGGTTGAGGGTCTGCTCCCGCTCGTCGTGCCCACCGCCCAGCCCGGCGCCGCGCTGCCGCCCGACCGCGTCGATCTCGTCGACGAACACGATGCACGGGCTGTTCTGCTTGGCCTGCTCGAACAGGTCACGCACCCGGGAGGCACCCACGCCGACGAACATCTCCACGAAGTCCGAGCCGGAGATGGTGAAGAACGGCACGCCCGCCTCACCGGCCACCGCTCGGGCCAGCAGCGTCTTGCCGGTGCCCGGCGGGCCGTAGAGCAGTACGCCCTTGGGAATCTTGGCGCCCAACGCCTGGTAGCGGCCAGGGTTCTGCAGGAAGTCCTTGATCTCGTAGAGCTCCTCGACCGCCTCGTCGACGCCGGCGACGTCGGCGAAGGTGGTCTTGGGCATGTCCTTGCCCAGCTGCTTGGCCCGTGACTTGCCGAATCCGAAGCCCATCCGGGCGCCGCCCTGCATCCGGGAGAACATCACGAACAGCCCGATCAGCAACAGCATCGGCAGCAGGTAGATCAGCAGCGAGCCCAGCACGCTGCCCTGGTTGACGACGGTGTTGATCTCCGCCTTCTTGTTGGTCAGCGCGTTATAGAGCGGAACCGCGTACCCGGTCGGGTACTTGGCGATCAGCTTGTCGACCTTCTCGGTCTTGTCGGCGCGGCCGGGCTTGAGGGCCTGGTCGCCCTTGTCGGAGACTTCGACGCTGGTGAGCGGGTTCTTCAGGATCAGCCGCAGCTGTTGTTCCCGGTCGTCGATCTGGGCGCTTTTGACGTTGCCGCTGTGGATCTGCGCGACCGCGACCGAGGTGTCGACCGGCTTGTATCCGCGGGTGTCGTCACTGAAATAGAAGAACGACCAACCGAGCAGCAGCACCACTGCGATCGCGGTGATGGTTCGGATCACGTTTTTGCGATTCATCAGGCATCGGCCGAACTCGGCCCAAATCCTTCCAGTACATGCGGCTGGGCATGTTCAGGCTACCGTCCGGGTGCTTAGGCCGGGCAATCCCTTCTCCACTCCCGCCCGGGTGTGCTTTGGTGAGACCGTGGCCAACCCGATCGAACGTTTCATCGACACCAACGGCGTGACCCTGCGAGTCACCGAAGCGGGGGATCGCGGCGCACCGGTGGTGTTACTGGCACATGGTTTCCCCGAACTGGCCTATTCCTGGCGACATCAGATCCCGGTGCTGGCCGATGCGGGTTTTCATGTGTTGGCCCCCGACCAGCGCGGCTACGGCGGTTCGACGCGCCCGGATGAGCTGACCGCCCATGACATCGCCGCATTGACCGGCGATCTGGTCGGGCTGCTCGACGACGTCGGAGCCGACCGCGCGGTGTGGGTCGGTCACGACTGGGGCGGCCCGGTGGTGTGGAGCGCCGCGCAGCTGCACCCCGAACGGGTCTCCGGCGTGGTGGGGCTCAGCGTTCCGCCGGTGCCGCGCGCCCAGGTGCCGCCGACCGAGGCGTTCAGCAAGATCTTCGGCGAGAACTTCTTCTACATGCTCTATTTCCAACAGCCCGGCGTCGCCGACGCCGAACTGGGTGCCGACCCGGCGCGAACCATGCGCCGGATGATGGGCAGTCTCAGTCCGGCCGACCGCGACTCGGCGCTGCTGATGACCGCCCCCGGCCCGATGGGTTTCATCGATCGACTGGCCGAACCGGCCGCGCGGCCGGACTGGATCAGCGCCGACGAACTCGACCACTACATCGCCGAATTCACCCGCACCGGTTTCACCGGCGGGCTGAACTGGTACCGCAATCTCGACCGAAACTGGGAGATCATGGCGAACCCGCCGTCGGCCACAATCGACGTCCCCGCATTGTTCATCGCCGGAACCGCCGACCCGGTGCTGGCTTTCACCCGGCGCGACCGGGCCAATGAACTGGTGAGCGGCCCCTACCGCGAGGTGCTGATCGACGGCGCCGGCCACTGGCTGCAGCAGGAACGGCCCGACGAGGTCAATACGGCGCTGCTGGAGTTCTTGGCGGCCGTGCCGTCCGGGCGGGTGTCATGATGGCCGCGCCGCTGCGCTTCGGGGTCTTCATCACCCCGTTTCACGCGCTGGGCCAGTCGCCCACGGTCGCATTGGAATACGACCTGGAGCGGGTGGTCGCCCTGGACCGGCTGGGGTTCGACGAGGCCTGGTTCGGCGAGCACCACTCGGGCGGCTACGAGTTGATCGCCTGCCCCGAGGTGTTCATCGCGGCCGCCGCCGAACGCACCAAACACATCCGGCTCGGCACCGGGGTGGTCTCGCTGCCCTACCACCACCCGCTGATGGTGGCCGACCGCTGGGTGCTGCTGGACCACCTGACCCGCGGCCGGGTGATGTTCGGCGCCGGGCCGGGCGCCCTGCCCACCGACGCCCACATGATGGGCATCGACCCCGTCGAGCAGCGCCGGATGATGCAGGAGTCTCTGGAGGCCATCCTGGCGTTGTTCCGTGCCGAGCCCGGCGAATTGATCACCCGGCACTCGGACTGGTTCACGTTGCGCGACGCCGCGCTGCACATCCGGCCCTACACCTGGCCGTACCCGGAGATCTCGTGCGCGGCGATGGTCTCCCCCTCGGGTCCGCGGCTGGCCGGCGCGCTGGGCACCTCGCTGCTGTCGCTGTCGATGTCGATTCCGGGCGGCTTCGCCGCGCTCGAGAGCGCCTGGGAGGTGGTGCGCGACCAGGCCACCAAGGCCGGCCGCGAGGAACCGGACCGGGCCGACTGGCGGGTGCTGAGCATCATGCACGTCGCCGACACCCGCGAGCAGGCGGTGGCCGACTGCACCTACGGATTGCAGGACTTCGCGAACTACTTCGGCGCGGCCGGGTTCGTACCGCTGGCAAGCGAAGTCGAAGGATCGCCGCAGACGCCCACCGAGTTCGTCGAGGCCTACGCCGCGGCGGGCAGCTGCTGCATCGGCACCCCCGACGACGCGATCGAACACATCACCGATCTGCTGGATCGCTCCGGCGGTTTCGGCACCCTGCTGGTCCTCGGCCACGACTGGGCCTCCCCGGAGGCTACGTATCACAGCTACGAGCTGTTGGCCCGCAAGGTGATTCCACACTTCAAGGGCCAACTCACCGCGCCCAAGGCATCACACGAATGGGCCCGCGGCATGCGCGACACGCTGTTCGGCCGAGCCGGCGAAGCGATCAAGAACGCCGTCGTCGAGCACGTGACCGAGTCGGCGCCCACCGAAACGAATAGTTCCCCCTGATGCGCGCGGCGGTGCTGCGCGACGGGCGGATGGTCTACCGCGACGATGTTCCGGAGCCCACTCCCGGTCCGGGCCAAGTGCTCGTTGCGGTGACCGCCTGCGGAATATGCGGATCCGACCTGCATTTCGCCTCGCAAGGCGAGCAGGTGCTGGCCGCTACGCAGGCCATGTCGGGCAGCCCCTCCTCGCGAGCGTCCGTCGATCTGGGCGCCGATATCTTCATGGGTCACGAGTTCAGCGCGACGGTGCTCGACGCCGGCCCGGGAACCAACACCTTCGCCCCCGGAACTCCGGTCACCTCCATCCCGGTATTGTTGGCCACCAAAGGTATTGAACCGATCGTCTACTCCAACACCACGGTGGGAGGCTACGCAGAGAAGATGCTGCTGTCGGCTCCGCTGCTGGTGCCGATCCCCAACGGGCTGGATCCCCGCCACGCCGCACTGACCGAGCCGATGGCCGTGGGACTGCATGCGGTCAACAAATCCGGTATCGCGCCCGAAGAGACGGCGCTGGTGTTGGGCTGCGGACCGATCGGGATGGCAATCGTCGCGGCGTTGCGCACCGCCGGTGTGGAAGACATTGTGGCCGCGGATTATTCGCCAGTCCGACGGGAGCTTGCAACGACGATGGGCGCGCATCGCACCCTCGACCCGGCGCAGGGTTCACCGTTCGACAGTGTCACCCCGAAAGTGATCTTCGAGGCGGTCGGCGTGCCGGGCATCATCGACGACGTGCTGCGGCGCGCACCGGTGCGCAGCCGGCTGGTCGTCGCGGGGGTGTGCATGCAGCCCGACACCGTGCACCCGTTCTTCGGTGTCGCCAAAGAGATCAGCGTGCAGTTCGTGCTGGCCTATGAGCCCGCGGAGTTCGCCGCGTCACTGCGGGCCATCGCCGAGGGCCGGATCGACGTGGCGCCGCTGATCACCGGCGAAGTCGGACTCGACGGCGTGGGTAAGGCTTTCGACGAGCTGGCCGACCCCGACCGGCACTGCAAGATCCTGGTCACGCCTTAGGGAAGGCACCGGCGTCGACCAGCCGCTTCGACCATCCGCCCACCAGCTCGACCAGCTCACCGAGGTCGTCGCCGAGGCGGGCGACGATCGGGGCACACGCGGCGTCAGTCGCCGTCTCGACCGACTCGCGGGCCGCGCGTCCGGCATCGCTGAGTACGCCGTCGCACGCCAGGCCCCGCTCGGCCAGCCGTGCCTCACCGGCGGTGAGTTCGTCATCGCTCCAGGCCCGGGTCCGGACGTAGCTGCGCGGCGCCAAGCCGCGATAGAGCTCGGTGATCAGACCGATCTCGACGCCGTCGAAACCGGCTGCGGTCCAGGCGTTCACGTGCGCGTCGCCACGGAACTCGCGCAGTTGATCGGCCAGCCGCCAGGCGTCGGTGAGTGGGTCCCCCGCCGGCCCGTCGGCCACCAGCCCGGAGAACAGCGGCTTGCCGGCCAGCGGGAGCCCGTCGGCGGCGCGGCGCAGCAGCTGCACCGCGCGGTCCAGCCCCTCGGGCGCGTCGCCGAGCACGCGGCGCAGTTGGGCGACCGAGCCTTCGGTGCGGGCCGCGCGGATCGTCGCCGCATCGGTGAGGCTCCAGCCGTAGTCGACCGCGGGCACCACCACTGCCGGGTTGAACACGGCGAAGGCCGCGGCGATCACCTCCCCGGATGCCTGTCCGAGCGCCGAGCCGCGACTGCAGAAGTAGGCCGGCCCGTCCGGCATCTCGACGCCCCTGGAAGTTGCGGGGCTGGGCCGGAAACCCAGTGCCGCGTAACCAAGGTGACATTCCGGTGCGAAGTACACCTGCCCGGCGAAGGCTTCGATGGCGTTGGACAGTGCTCTGGCGGGCGCGATGGTCATGCCGTGACTTCCTGTTGGCGGGATCTCACGGCGTGATCGCGGAAAATATCCACGGTGACCGTTCGTTGCGGATCGCTGCTACTACCGTACTGGACGTCATTCTTGAGCGGAGTTGCCGATGATCGCCTCGCTCACGCTCGGGTAGATCTCCAGGACACAGTCCAGTTTGGTGACCTGGATGGGATTGAGGACCTCCGGTTGAGTGGCGACCAGCCGCACCGATGCTCCATTGGCCGTGCCCTTCTCGTGGCAGGCGAGCACTGCGTTGAGCCCTGCGCTGCCGAAAAAGGTCACGCCCTGCAGATCGATGACAAACGGCCCCGACTCACGGTCACCGTTCTGGGACATCGCCGCCGCCAACTGCTCGGCGAACTTCCCGACGTTGCTGGAGTCGAGCTCACCCGCGACCCGCAGCAGCACCGCGCCTTCGACACTCTGCCGCGAAACCACCAACCGCATCCCCACGCCTCCACTTGTCCAACGTGTCAACATCGAGACAGCCGACTAACGCGAACCAGAATAGTCGCCCACGCGGTGGTCAGCTCAACTCCCGGCACCGTCTGCGCCGGCGCGCTGGTGAACGGTTAGCAGCAGGTGGTCGAACTGGCTTCGGGCGGCCGCCGGTGCCGGCGGCAGCGCGTGCATCTCCTCGATCAACCGGGTGGCCAGTGTCCGCAACTTGGTGTTGGTTTGCTGGGATCGCCACTGCAAGATCCGGAACGCCTGCCCGGCGCTGATGCGATAGACATACATCAGCGCCCCTTTCGCCTGCTCGATCGCGGCCCGTCCTTCGAGCAGCCCGGGTAGGACTTCGTCGAGGATCTCCTGGCGGGTCTCGTCGACCGTGTCGGTCAGGTCGATGTAATAGCCCTCCGTCCCGGCGACCGCGCCCCGCTCGTCATACATCCGGTCGGCGACGACGATCGCGTCGTGCTCCCGACCTGCGGCGTCGATGAAGCGATGCCGGCTGGAAAACGACTCCGCCGAATGCAACGCACGGTCGAGCAGATCCTGAACGTCGCGCCGGTCATCGGGATGCTTGTGAGTCAGCACCAGCTCGGTGGTGGGAGTGATCTCGCCGGGCCGGTAGCCGTGCATTTCGGCGACCTCATCCGACCATTCCCAGCGCTGGCCGACGAACCAGAAACGAAAGGAACCAACGGTCAGATACGGCCGGGGACCGGCGAGCGCACCGTCGTCGAGCTTGTCCGTCATGTATCGAAGTATCCGCCAGCCGGGGCACCCCCGGCGGGTCCATGGACAGAATCGATGGCCACGATCGCCAGCACCGTCGCGCGACTCCGCTAGGGTGCCACTCATGCCGACACACCGCGCCCGGAAGGTCCTCCGCTGGTCGACGACGCTGGCCCTGGCCGGCTTCGCGGTGGCCGGATGCGACGTTGCGCCCAGCGGCGGCGACGCCGAGCAGCCCCGCCAGGTGACCGTCATCGGATCCGGTGAGGTGCAGGGCGTTCCGGACACCTTGACCACCGAGGCGGGGATCGAGTTCGTCGCCGGCGATGTCACCAACGCGATGAACCAGACCAGCGAGCGCCAGCAGGCGGTGATCGACGCGCTGGTGGACGCCGGGGTGGACCGCAAGGACATCAGCACCACCCAGGTCAGCCTGCAGCCCCAGTACGGCAGCGCTGATCAGGGCGGGTCTGCCACCATCACCGGGTATCGGGCCGGCAACACGATCCGGGTCAAGGTGGAGCGGGATTCCGCCTCCCAGGTGCTGGCCGTGATCGTGCGGGCCGGCGGGGACGCCACCCGGATCAACGGGGTGAGCTACACCATCGAGGACGATTCGCAGCTGGTGCGCGATGCCCGCGAGCGGGCCTTCAAGGACGCCAAGGACCGCGCCGAGCAGTACGCGCAGCTGTCCGGTCTGCGCCTCGGCCGGGTGATCTCGATCTCCGAGGTCACCGGTGGCACCCCGCCGCCGACACCGGTCGGGATGCCGCGTGCGATGGCCGCCCCTCCCCCGGTCGAACCGGGCCAGCAGACGGTGAGCTTCTCGGTGACCGCGGTGTGGGAGCTGGGCTGAGCGCTGCGTGTTCCGGGCTGCCGCGCTTCGGCGTCGGAATGGCAAACCGCGGTATGCTGGCATACATGAAGCGGACAACCGTCAAGATCCCCGACGCGTTGGATGCCCGGCTGCGACACGAGGCTCGTCGACGGAACTTGAGCATCTCAGAGGTCAGCCGTGAAGCACTCGAGGCATACCTCGGCGAAACCAGTGGCCGCCGGCGCCTGAACGCAGCGGCTGCCGGCCGTAGCGGCCGAAGCGATATCTCCGAACGTATCGAAGAGATTCTCGCCGCCGAGGTCCGACGATAGGGGCCATTGTCGTCGATGCGGGCCCCCTGTACGCCTACGTCGACGCCGACGACGCGCACCATGCGTCGTCGCTGGAGCTTCTGCAGACCCATCCGGGCCCGTTGATCGTCCCGACGCTCGTCATCACCGAGGTGGTTTACCTACTGGGTACCCGGCTGGGCGTCGAAAGCGAGGTGCGGTTCCTCGGCGACTTGGCCGATGGTGCTTTCGCGGTCGAGTCGGTCGCAGCAGGAGATTGGCTGCGGATCGCGGAACTTGTTGCGCGGTACCAAGACCTCCCTCTGGGGACCGTAGACGCCTCCGTGGTAACCGTGGCTGAACGGTTAGGCATCCATGAGGTCGCGACCGTCGACCGTCGTCACTTCAGCATCGTCCGTCCGTGCCACATCGAGGCCTTCACCCTCCTTCCGTGACGCCCCAGACACCGGCGTTTTCGACGCAGGAGGTAACACTGCTGTTGCGTCCAATCGACTGATAGGTGGGCGCTTCCGCGTGGTCCAACGAGCGGCCAACGGCATCTCAAGCAGTGCTAGCCTCGCGATGCCGTATGCCACATGGAGCACTTCTCCGTATCCATACGCTGAGCAGGGTTGGCGTACCGCTTTTCCATTCCATACGACAGCCGCGGAATAAATAGCGGCTTCTTCGCTGGGAGTTCCAGCAACGGCGGTCGAAAGGATTGAATATGCTGCGCGGATCGCTGCGTCCAAGTTCCAGGGACCGTCCGCGATTTGTAAGGGCCCGCGGGTTCAGCTCTGGTAGATGCGCGGATCCAGGGTGCCGATGTAGGGCAGGTCGCGGTAGCGCTCGATGTAGTCCAGGCCGTAGCCGACCACGAAGTCGTTCGGGATGTCGAAACCGACGTAGGCGATGTCGACGCTGGCGCGCGCCGCGTCGGGTTTGCGCAGCAGCGTGCAGACCCGCAGCGACCGGGGCCGCCGGGCGGCCAGGTTGCGCAGCAGCCACGACAGAGTCAGGCCGGAGTCGACCACGTCCTCGACGATCAGCACGTCGCGGTCGCTGATGTCGCGGTCGAGGTCCTTGAGGATGCGCACCACGCCCGACGACGAGGTGGACGAACCGTAGGAGCTGACCGCCATGAACTCGAATTGGGTGGGCAGCGGGATCGCCCGGGCCAGGTCGGTGACGAACAGCACCGCGCCCTTGAGCACGGTGATCAGCACCAGGTCGCCGCTCTCGGCGCGATCGCGGCCCTCGGCGTAGTCGGCGGCGATCTGCGCGCCGAGTTCGGCCGTGCGGGCCCGGATCTGCTCCTCGGTCAGCAGGACCGATTTGATGTCACCGGCGTATGACTCGGGTGTCTCCCCCGGCGAAAACGCAGCCACCAGCACAGCGTGCCACGGGTGATGTTCGACAACCAACTGCAGCGGACAAAATCACCCTGGACTCAGATGGGTTCCCGGCGCATCCGCAGCAGTCCGTCGCTGCGGACCGCGAACAGCCGCTCACCACGCAGCTCCGATCCGACCGCCACGCCACCCTGTCCGCGCCAGTGGGTGACCAGCCGATCCACCGCCCGGATCTGCAGGTCGGTCAATCCGCGGCCGCCGCCGGCGAGCAGCCAGCGCCGGATGACCTCGCGCCGCACCGGGCCGGGCAGCGCCGCGAGGCGGGCGGTGTCCAAGCCGGCACCGGCAGTCGTCTCGGGCAGCGCCTGCCCGGCCAGCTCATCGATGAGCTCGGTGTTCTCCCGCAGCGCGATCGCGGTGCGGGCCAGGGCATCGGCCACCCCGCCGCCGAGCACGTCCTCCAGCAGCGGCAGCACCTCGGAGCGCAGCCGCGCCCGGGTGAAACGCCGATCGCTGTTGTGCGGGTCGAGCCACGGCGTCAGTCGCAGCTCGGTGCAGGCGTCTTGGGTCAGCGCCCGGCGCACCCCCAGCAGCGGTCGGCACCACGGCGGATCGTAGGGACGCATCCCGGCCATCGAGCGGGGCCCCGAGCCACGCCCCAACCCCAGCAGCACCGTCTCGGCCTGGTCGTCGAGGGTGTGACCCAACAGCACGGGAGACCGGTCGCGGGCCTGGTCCAGGGCGGCGTAACGGGCGGTGCGTGCTGCCGCCTCGGGGCCGCCCTCGGCTCCGACGGTCACCGGAATAATCCGCGCGGCAACGCATCCCAGGTCCAGGGCCTGGCTGCGGGCGCGTTCGGCCACCTGCGCCGATCCGGCTTGCAGACCATGATCGACGATCAACGCGGTGGTGGGCCGCTCCCGCGCGGCCACAGCGGTCAGGGCCAGCGAATCCGGACCGCCCGACAACGCCACACACCAGGGGTCCGCCTCCGGCAGCCATTGCTCGGCGAATGCCACCAGCGCGGCACGCAGCCGCCCTACAGCACGCGATCTATCCACCGCTGCGGCTCTTCGATCTCGGCGGGCAGCGGCAGGGCCTGCGGGCCCGACCAGACCGCGTTGAACCGGCCCATGCCGACCCGGCCGACGACGGCGTCGACGAAGGCCTTGCCGCGGGTGTACTGGCTGAGCTTGGCGTCGAGACCCATCAAGGCCCGCAGCAGCCGTTGCAGCGGCGGCTGGCTGCGCTGGCGACGTTCCTCGAAGCGGCTCCGGATCGTCGCCACCGACGGCACCGCTGTCGGCCCGACGGCATCCATCACGTGGTCGGCGTGCCCCTCGAGAAGCGTGCCCAGGGTCAGCAACCGATCCAGGGCGGTGCGCTGCTCGTCGGACTGCACCGCGCGCACCAGGCCCAGAACCCCCGACGGGCCCGCTGCGTCGGCGTCGTCGGGGCGGCCCCGCAGATAAGCGGCCAACCGGCCCACCACCTCGGTGACGTCCGGGCTGCTGTGGCCGGTCAGCACCGCCAGTGCCTCCGACATGTAGCCGGGTAGCCACGGGTTCACCGAGAACTGCACCCGGTGGGTCACCTCGTGCAGGCACACCCACAGCCGGAAGTCGGCCGGTGTGACTCGCAACTGCCGCTCGACGGCGATCACGTTGGGATAGACCAGTAGCAGCTCTCCGCCGGCGGGGCAGAACGGGTCGTACTGGCCCAGGATGCCCGAGGAGACGAACGCCAGCAGCGCACCGGTCTGCGCCCCGGCCAGCCTGCCGGTGAAGAACCCGGCGGACTGTTCGGTACCGCCCGTCATCAGCCGCATCGACTCGGCGGCGGCGGCGATCCACTGCGGCCGATCGATGACGCGTGCGTCGGGCACGGGTCCGTCGGCTCCCAGCCCGGTCACCTCACGCACCAACGGTTCGGCGGCCCCGGCACTGCGGTGCAGGTCGTCGATGACCTGCTCGCGGGTGTAGTCGGTCATCGGCGGCTCGGGGCGCGCCAGCCAGCGGCCGACCGTCGCGGCGAACCCCCAGTCCACCGCGCGCCCGATGTCGAGCTCAGTCATGCGCATCCGCAGGTCCGCAGCACCGCGGCCAGCGCGTCGATCGCGATACGGCCGGTCGGCCCGGCGTCGTTGGAGATGAACGCGAAGGTCAGCACCCGGCGGTCGCGGTCGGTGACGATCCCGGCCAGCGCGTTGGTCCGGGTCAGGGAGCCGGTCTTGGCGCGCAGCCAGCCGGCCGCGCCTCGACCGGTCTTCGGGTTGAGGAACCGCTCGGACAAGGTCCCGCTGCCGCCCGCGACCGGCAACATGTCCAGCAGCGGACGCAGCTCGGGCTGGTCGGGGCCGGCCGCCGCCTGCACCACCGCGTCCAACGTCCGTGCCGACAACCGGTCGTCGACGGACAGCCCGCTGGCGTCCATCAGAGTGGCCCCGCTGACGGCGATGTGGGCGGTGGCCAGCCGATTGGTCACCGCGTCGACCGCACCGGCGAAGGACCGCGGCCGGCCCATCGCCGCCGCCACTTCGCGGGCGATGCATTCGGCCATCACGTTGTCCGAGGCGTTCATCATCTCGCCGAGCCGCACCACCAGCGGCGCCGAGGACACCGAAGCCAATTCGCGCCCGGTCACCGAACTGGTGGCGATGCTGACCTTGTCGGTGTCGACGCCCAGCGCGGCAGCCAATGCCTGTCCGGCGTCCAGGGCCGGGGTCAGCGACCGCCGCGACTCGACGGTGGTCGGCTGGATGCGGCCGCCGTCGACCATCACCGACTCGATCGGGGCGATGTCGCCGCCGTCGATGTCCTCGGGATCCCAGCCCGGCGCCATGCTCGGGCCGCTGAACGCCGAGGTGTCGACCTGGACCTCGGTGGGCGTCACGCCGCTGCGGCGGATCTGGTCGGCCAGGTCGCTGATCCGGGCGGCGTCGCGGTACCAGGTGTCCTGCCCGACGTCGGCTGTCGACAGCGTCGGATCACCGCCGCCCACCAGCACCACGACGCCGGGCTGGTCCCCGGTGATCACCCGGGTGGTGACGCGCGTGCCCAGGTCCAGCGCCAGCAGCGCGGCCGCCGCGGTGAGCACCTTGTTGGTCGACGCCGGCTGCATGGGCAGGTCTTCCTGCTGCGTCCACAGCGCCTTGCCGGTCAGGGCGTCGGTGATCCGGCCGGTGAGACGACCCAGGTTGGGGTCGGCCAGCGCGGCCGCCATGGCTGCCGCCAAGGCGCTGCCGGTCGGGATCGGGGCGTCGTCGGAGACCGGCACCACCCCCGGTTGGGCGGTCGCCGTCGGGGCCGGTGGCACCGAACGCGCACCGGCCCCGGACTCGTCCGGGATCACGATCGCCGCCACCACCACCACGGCGGCGGCCAGCGCCAGTACCGCGGCCGCAATACCCAGATGGGTACCGGAGTGTCGCCACCGAAGGGAGTGCATGTCTCTCCTGCCTGTCCGGGCCAATTGTGCCGGACGGGCAGAGTCCGAGCACGAATCCGGCCCGCTCTGATATGTAGGTAGCTCGTGTCAAGTGGCATGGCGAGGCGCCCGTCCCTGGGTTTGGGGCGGGCGCCTCTGCTTCGCCTTTGGTTGGGTGTCGGTGAACGTGTCGTTGGCGACGCGCGG
>Ga0182736_1001485_pt1 | contig 22526 bp, 19 predicted proteins | sample eDN5th30CKraftBY_FD_128882 | JGI IMG/M metagenome (GOLD analysis project Ga0182736, IMG submission 128882) | Enriched backyard soil microbial communities from Emeryville, California, USA - eDNA 5th pass 30_C Kraft BY (version 2) (version 2) | ecosystem: Environmental > Terrestrial > Soil >... | reverse complement strand
TCTACATGAGCAAACATTTCTGGCGCTTGTGATACTTCTTTTTTCATGACTTTATTGCTTTTTATAAAGCCAAATCTAGAAAAATCACCTACTCAAATCCAGATGGGGCGGCCGGACGCTTACACTAAATTTGTCTAAACTTTCGGAGGCAGTCCAAATGGGGGGCCGCCTCCGTATAAAACTTTCAATAAGATTTTATTATGTTGCCCAGGCTTTATCACCCTTTTTATAAGGCAGGTTACCATCATAGCGGCCTGGAATTTTAACATATCGCAAAGCCTTCGTAGCACCTAGCTCTGAGGTAAAGAATCCAAGTAGTGTTAACTGCTTAATCATGCTGAAATAATGATTAGGCTCATCCCCTTTCTTGTTCTTTTTGTATTCGTTGGCTTCTTTATCTAGATCGGTCAATAAAGTAGTTCTCTCTTCCTTAGTCAAGTCCTGGAATTTCTTGCTAAACTTATCGTCAGATGCTTTCTCCAATTTTTCTAATCCTTCTAAGAAAATTTTCTGATCTTCGGGAGTATAACAATCGCGAACCATTACCGGAATAAACGCACCTACTCCTGCTTCTTTTGCTCCAGGAGAAGAAGTTTGAGGCAAAATAGTTTCTGCAATATCCCCTAGATAATCAATCTGGTCTTCCTGGAATAAACTTGCTACATCTTTCGATGCAGGACGTGTACAGCCTTCGAGAAAGAGGTTAGCACCGATAACAGTGCCTCCCATAATCCAAGCAACCCGGCTTAAGGCTTCTCTTCTGTTCATATCTTAATTCGTTTATTTACGTTGTTTATATTGAATAGTTAATATCCCAGCCCGAGCGATAATTACGTTTAACAAACTGGTTCACTGGATCAAAGTTGGTCACTTTCATCGCATTATTATCCCATACCAACTTAATGTTACGTCCGGGATAATTATTATCTATGCGCAAATCTGCCCCGCGAATGGCCAAATTCGCCATTAGTAATGCTTCTGTTAACGGACCTGCTATTTCGAATGGTGAACTCACTGGCTTCTTTCCATAGCCTGCCAAACAAGCTTCAACCCACTGCGCATAATGGCCTCCTTCTTGACCCGGTACACGGTCATACTTTTTAGGCACATTAACTGTTGCCGTTTTAGAAGTGGGTAATAAGCGTGCATTTTTACCATAAGTATCGGCCAGAATCTTTCCTTTCGTACCAATTAATAAAATTCCGTTACCACCATCACCATATATTTCATTTGGTTCTAACTCCTCAGGGCGTTCAGGTTGAATTCCTCCATCCATCCAATGCAACGTAACAGGACCGGCTGTTCTTTCGCCTTTAGGGAAGGTTAAAGTAGCATGGCTTGATGGCGGGCAGCTTTCTGGGAAGTAGCCTCTCTTAAACTCATCTACATAAACGGAACCTACGCTTGCCTGTACATCTTGTACGTAATTTAATCCAAGCACACTGAAAGGCATTTCCAAGAGATGGCAGCCCATATCGCCCAATGCACCTGTACCATAATCCCACCATCCTCTCCAATTGAATGGCACCAATTTATCTACATAGTCCTTTTGTGGAGCAGTACCTAGCCAAAGATTCCAATCCAGTTCTTTCGGTATTTCAGCTGTCTGTGTTGGCCATTGTATACCTGAAGGCCATACTGGTCTATCTGTCCAACAATATACCGTGTGAACATCACCAATTATACCAGCTTCATACCATTCACGGGCTTGTCTCGGACCATCATTCGATGCTCCCTGATTTCCCATTTGCGTTACTACTTTATATTTCTTAGCTGCATTAGTAAGTACTCTGGCCTCCCATACATCATGTGTCAACGGTTTTTGCACATATACGTGTTTTCCTAACTGCATAGCTGCCAATGCTATAATAGCATGATTATGATCTGGCGTAGAAACAGAAACAGCATCAATATGTTTATGTTCTTTATCTAGCATTTCCCTGAAGTCTTTATAATATTTAGCTTTAGGGAATTTCTTAACAGAGCCAGCAGCTCTTCTATCATCTACATCACATAGGTAGGCGATATCTGCTTTTCCACTCTCAAAAAATGCGTTAATATCGCTCGAACCTTTTCCACCCGCTCCAATACCGGCAACTTGCAATTTATCACTTGGCGCAATAAATCCAGTTCCACCCAATACGTGTCTTGGAACAATCATAAAACCAGCAGCAGCCATTGCCCCTGCTTTTATAAAATTCCTTCTAGATTCGTTTGCTTTGATTTCGTTCTTTTTATTTGTATCAGACATGGTTTAATTAATTTTTTTAGATTAAAGATTCCCTTTTTTAAGTTCATTTGTAGCAAAATCAACTGCCCGGGCAGTAAGTGCCATATAAGTCAGCGACGGGTTTACACACGATGCCGATGCCATACACGCTCCGTCGGTAACGAACACGTTTTGCGCATCCCATACCTGGTTATTGCGGTTTAATACGGAATTCTTCGGATCGGTACCCATCCTAGCTGTTCCCATTTCATGAATACCCTGGCCAAATCCATACGTGTTATCGTAAGTATGCACATCTTTAACACCGGCATTCTCCAACATCTCCTTGCCGTCCTCCATCATGTCCTTACGCATTTTGTATTCATTCTCTTTAATCTCCATGTCCATGTTCAACACAGGCAACCCCCACTTATCTTTTACATTTTTGTCTAATGTAATTTTGTTTTCGTGATAAGGAAGAGTCTCGCCGAAGGCCCCTAGGCCAATGCTCCATGAACCTGGTTCGCAAAGTTCATCTTTAAACTCTCCACCAATGTTCATTTCCGCAATTTCTCTACTCCATCCCGATCTGCTTGCTCCACCTTGATAACCAAAACCACGTACATAATCCCTTTTCTCATCTCCAACATTCCGGAAGCGCGGAACGTAAATACCATTTGCCCTTCTTCCAAAATAGTACTTATCATCGTAGCCCTCGACTGTGCCGCTGGCACCACAGCGGAAGTGGTGGTCCATAGCATTGTGCCCTAATTCGCCACTACTGCTACCTAAACCATCAGGCCAAATATCAGTAGCTGAATTCATTAATACCCATGCCGAATTGAAAGCCGAGGCACAAACAAATACTATTTTAGCAAAATATTCATAAGTTTGGTTGTTCTGCGCATCCAAAATCTCAACTCCTTTAGCCTTTTTCGTGTCTTTGTCGTAGATAATTTTAGTTACGATTGACCAAGGGCGCAAGGTTAAATTCCCTGTTTTTACTGCTGGAGGAAGGGTGGCCGATTGCGTGCTGAAATAAGCACCAAAGTTACAACCCAGCCAACATTTATTTTGATATTGACAATTAACCCGATCATTATGCGGAACAGTAATATTAGCTACCCGCCCTATAATGATATTACGTTGGCCTTTGTAATGATCTTTTACCCGTGCAGCTACATCTTTTTCCACAATATTCATATCCATTGGTGGCATAAAATCACCATCAGGCAATACGGCGAGGCCATCACGATTACCACTTATACCTGCGAATTTTTCGGCGTAACTGTACCATGGGGCAATATCTTTATAACGAATAGGCCAATCTGTGCCATGCCCATCGCGTGCATTGGCTTCGAAATCAAGGTCACTCCAACGATAACTCTGGCGCCCCCACATTAATGATCTTCCGCCTACATGATATCCGCGATACCAGTCGAAACGTTTGGTTTCAACATATGGGCTTTCTTTTTCGTTTACCCAAAAGTCTAAGTTCATCTCATTTAGCGGATAATCTCTTTTCAGTACGGGATAGTCTTCGATCATTTTCTGCGTCCGCCCGCCACGATGCGGAAAATCCCATGGATTTTTGTTGGGACTTGGGTAGTCTTTAATATGTTCAATGTTTCTGCCACGTTCAAGAACTATGGTTTTAAAACCTTTCTCCGTTAGTTCTTTGGCCGCCCAGCCTCCGCTGATACCTGATCCGATTACTATCGCATCATATACATTGTCTGCCATAATTGATTTATTTTATTTTGTTGTTTTAGTATTTTATTTTAACGGCAAATTATTCGAAAATATTTTCTATTGCCCGGTCTTAACAATTTATCTGGTATTCTCTTACGCCTCTATTGGATTTATTTCTTTTTTCTCTTTAAAGAAAAGTCCAAACAAGATGAAAACAACGGCTGCTATCGCAGCAGGAACAATCCATACACTTTGCCAGAAGTTCGTTACGCCTGCATCCTTATAGTATTCGGTAACAAAGCCCGCTACCCAGAAGCCAATAAGCATGCCCACGCCGTAGGTGGCTAAAGTTACTAAACCTTGTGCAGAAGATTTATATTTCTCGCCAGCACGCGCATCTGTGTAGATTTGGCCAGATACAAAAAAGAAATCATAGCATATTCCATGAAGGGCAATACCTATAATTAACATAAAAGATAATTCGTCGGCATTACCATAAGCAAATAACGCGTACCTTATTGCCCATGCCAACATACCAAAGAGTATAGTCTTTTTAAAGCCAAAACGACTAAAAAAAATAGGTATTAACAAAAGGAAAAAAGCTTCTGAAATTTGTCCTATGGCCATCTTGCCCGTTGGATTGGGTAATCCAATATCAGATAAAAAAGGATTTGCATTTTGGTAATAGAAGGCTAGAGGTATACATATCAAAATAGATGATATAAAGAAAATCAGAAAATCCTTCTTGTTAAGAAGCTTTAAGGCATCTAAACCTAAAATTTCAGACACACTGCTTTTTTCCCCAGCCTCCCTAGCGATAGGAGGTGTTTTGGGCAATGCGAAGCTATATAGACCTAAAATTAGGGATGCAATACCGGCCATTAAAAACGTATTCTTCAATGCTCCTCCCTTTAGGATATCGCCCGAATCCCAGTGAAATACATAACTGATAACAAGCCCGGCAATTATCCACCCGATTGTTCCCCACACGCGTATAGAAGAGAACTCTTTTTCAGGATTCTTCATCTGTCTAAAAGAAACAGAGTTTACCAAAGCCAATGTAGGCATATAACCTATCATATAAGCCAAAACATAGGGATAGAATACACTAACGTCAGGCGCACTATACATCTGATACATTAAAACAGCACCAATTAAGTGAAGTATTCCCAAAATGCGCTCCGCATTGAAATACCTATCGGCAATTAAACCAATAATAAACGGTGCAATGATTGCTCCGAATGACTGGGTAGAAAATACGTTCGCACTTTCCAGTCCGGAGGCGTTTAGATTAATGTTTAAAAATGTTCCTAAGGTGACGAACCAGGCGCCCCATATAAAAAATTCGAGGAACATCATAAATGATAATTTGGCACGAGTAATTGCGTTCATAAGATGGGTTAGAATAAGATTTTGGTTGTGTTAATACAATGTCTGACAAAAGTCGCTGAAAAATTCATTATTAGTCGTTTACCCTAGTTTAATTAGTTGTCTTAATAAACATTCCAAAAGACTTTCCTTTGAAATATTTAAATAAAATTTACTAAATGTAGGCGATTTTTTAAAAAAAGCAAAATACAAGTAAAATTTATTTGAACTTTTATCAAACGTTTCTAAAACATTTTTTGTTATTCATAATGAGGTAATTAACAGAACCTATTGATTATCAGCTTGTATAAAATACACTAAGAACTAAAATAAACCTACAAAAAAACGCACTATAACATTTTAGTTATAAAGGCAAAAAAAAACCTGTAGAACTTATCTGCTCTACAGGTTTAAAGATACAAATTGTTTTTAATTATTGCCTACTATTATAGTTCGGGGCCTCTTTGGTAATGGTTATATCGTGTGGATGGCTTTCACGCATACTTGCTGCGCTAATTTTTACAAATTTAGCTCCCTGTAACTTTTCAATGGTTGCCGCGCCACAATAGTGCATTCCAGCTCTCAGGCCTCCGATATATTGATAAACAATTTCGGCCAATGTTCCCTTATAGGGCACACGTCCAACAATTCCCTCCGGAACAAGCTTAGTTACTATATCGGTTTCATCTTGAAAATACCGATCTTTGGAGCCCTTAGCCATGGCGTCTACTGAGCCCATACCCCGATAAGATTTGAATTTTCTACCTTCATAAATGATGGTTTCTCCAGGTGATTCCTCTACACCGGCAAACAAAGAACCGGCCATCACGGTACTAGCTCCAGCAGCTATCGCTTTTACGATATCACCGGTTTGTTTAACCCCTCCATCAGCTATTACTGGGATCCCCCTACCCTTTAAGGCTTTAGCACATTCATATACCGCATATAATTGCGGCACGCCTACCCCTGCAACAATCCGGGTAGTGCAAATAGATCCTGGACCGATACCAACTTTAACGGCATCTGCACCGGCATCTGCTAAGGCAGTAGCCGCTTCTGCAGTAGCAATATTTCCAGCCACTACCTGTAAATCGGGATAAAGTGATTTAACCCTCTTAACCATATCCAACACACCTTTTGAATGGCCGTGGGCAGTATCAACCGTAATTACATCAACACCAGCTTTCACCAATTCGGCAACCCTTTCTAAATTGTCGGCTGCTACCCCCACAGCCGCTCCTACCAATAGTCGTCCATGTTCGTCTTTCGCCGCATTAGGGAAGTGCTTAAACTTCTGGATATCCTTAAAGGTTATTAAACCAGCGAGTACTCCATTGTTATCAACTACTGGTAACTTCTCGATCTTATAATTTTGGAGAATTTCTTCCGCTTGTAACAGATTTGTACCAATAGGAGCAACAACCAAATTCTCTTTTGTCATTAACTCTCTGATCGGTTTTTCCATATCTTTTTGAAAACGAAGATCACGGTTTGTTACGATACCAACTAATTTTCGCTGCTCGTCAATTATTGGTATACCCCCGATTTTGTTTTCTTTCATAATGTTAAAGGCATGCTTAACCAATGCACCTTCGTTCAAGGTAACCGGATCTTGGATCATGCCGCTTTCAGAACGCTTCACTTTTCTCACTTCATTAGCCTGCGCTTCCATACTCATATTCTTATGTAATATACCAATCCCACCGGCCTGAGCGAGGGCAATTGCAAGTTCCGCCTCTGTAACCGTATCCATGGCGGCTGAAATCAAGGGAATATTAAGTCGGATTTTCTTTGTTAACTGCGTACTGGTATCCACATCACGTGGCAATACTTCTGAGTAAGCAGGAATTAATAAAACATCATCGTAGGTGAGACCTTCCGCTACGAATTTTTCTGGATCTAATTGCATGGCAAATATGTATAGGGGTTACTATTTGCCGGGCAAAAATACGATTATTTTTGGCACTTTCACTATAAATAATAGTTGTTTTTGTAAATTAAAAGTAATGTTTCGCGGTAGTGTGGAGCAGAAAGCGAAAAGCGGAAAGCCTAAAGCTAATGGTCAAAGCGTGTTAAAAAACGATGAGTAATATGTTTTGATACTAAATAAGCGATGAGTGATGAGCGACGCGTAGCAAACTATACAGGCACTCATCACTTATAACTATATCGAGCATAGGCAAGCGCGTACTTATAACGTATAACTTACAACTTATAACTTAAAAAAGTATTATCTTTGCACCCTTTCTTGTGAATTCGTTAACATGAAATAATAACACAAGAGCCTGAAGTCGGAACACAAAACACTTGGTATAAATACAATTAAATGAGCAATCTAAAAGCCGAGATAGATAAACGAAGAATATTCGGTATAATAAGTCACCCAGATGCCGGTAAAACTACCCTAACAGAAAAATTGCTCTTATTTGGCGGTGCCATACAAAAAGCCGGTACTGTAAAGCGTAACAAAGCAGAGAAAACTGCTACCTCCGATTTTATGGAGATCGAGAAACAACGGGGTATATCTGTAGCTACTTCCGTTATGGGTTTTTATTATAAGGATTGTAAAATCAACATATTGGACACTCCTGGCCATAAGGATTTTGCTGAAGATACTTATCGTACCCTTACAGCGGTCGACTCGGTTATACTAGTCATAGACTGTGTAAAAGGCGTTGAAGAGCAAACCAGGAAATTAATGAGCGTATGTAGAATGCGCCATATTCCAGTAATGGTATTTATCAATAAAATGGACAGGGAAGGTAAAGATCCCTTTGATTTATTAGAAGAAATAGAGAAAGAGCTTAACATCTCTACACGCCCTTTAAGCTGGCCAATCGGTATTGGTAGCACCTTCGCAGGTGTTTACCATCTTTATAAAAAACAGCTCAAATTATTTAGCGGTGATAATAAAATGCAAATAACGGATGATTTCATTCAGTTAGCAGACATTTCCAGCGAAGAACTAGAAAAGCAACTAGGAGAAAAAGCAGCAGCTAAATTACGGGAAGAAGTTGAACTTGTTGAAGGTGTATACGAACCCTTTGATTTATCACTTTATCGTTCTGGTTATTTAGCACCTGTTTTCTTTGGTAGCGCAATTAATAACTTCGGCATCGAGGAGTTATTGGATACCTTTATCGAAATAGCGCCTAGTCCGCAACCGCGCGAGACTGACAAACGTACTGTAAGCCCTGACGAAGAAAAATTTTCCGGTTTTATTTTTAAGATTCATGCTAACCTTGATCCCAACCATAGAGATCGAATTGCTTTTTGCCGCATCTGTTCCGGGAAATTTGAACGCAACAAATTTTATCAACATATCCGATTGGGGAAAAAACTAAAATTCGCCTCCCCAACCAGCTTCATGGCCGATGCCAAGAGTTTAGTAGAGGAAGCTTGGCCAGGAGATGTGATTGGCTTGTATGATGCCGGTAATTTCAAAATTGGCGATACGCTTACAGAAGGCGAGGTCATGCGTTATATTGGAATACCAAGTTTCTCCCCTGAAATATTTAAGGAGTTGGAAAATATCGATCCGATGAAAACCAAACAATTGGAGAAAGGAATTAACCAATTAGTGGATGAAGGCGTTGCCCAGCTATTTGTACAGAACCTAGGTAGTAGAAAATTTGTTGGCACGGTTGGCGAGCTCCAGTTTGAAGTAATAAAATTCAGATTATTACACGAATATGGAGCATCATGCCATTTCAGGGCAATAAGTTTCACGAAAGCAAGCTGGATTACCTCCGAGAAACCAGAACAGCTCGAACAATTGAAGCGATCACAGGCAAACAGGATTGCTTATGACAAAGAAAATCGTCCTGTTTACCTATCCAATTCGAAATGGGATATTGATTCTACTATGCGCGAATACCCTGATATTGTGTTTCACGAAACATCTGAATGGTAGCTGCTTCGGAAGCGTATTTTCTGCTTATGTAGATAATACTATTTTCATCGGTAAATAGGGTTTAATAGGGACTTCATAGGGAGATAATAGGGACATTATAGGAATTAATACCTATTATCTCCCTGTTATGTTTTTATTAAGTACATAGCATGTATGATTTACGTTATAAATCAATTTCTTTTTGCTATACCTATAGCATTACACGAATTCAAATAATGCATTGAACCCGCGATAGTTTAATTTAGGCATATGCGGTCGAGATCTTTCGAGATATAAGGCTGAGCCAGTTGAAGTCGAAAAAATTAGCGTAAGCTAGGGTAGCTTAAAAGCTGTAGCGAACCGTCACCTTTTATATGAAGCGTATCCGTACGGTTCTGACCATCTTCGCTTTTCAATGCTATGATGATATTATTTTCATCGAGTTTCAGCGGTATTCGGGTATAGGATATTTGACTGGGCAACGACTGCCAATTACGAGTATCGGCTTTTTCAGACAGCAGTCCATAGAGCTGCACACCAAATCCCAGGCCTTCTAATACCGCATTGTCCTTTCCATTTTTACCTGTGCCTTTAGCAGCCTCCTTCAAGACATATTCTGCACCCTTTTTTACCGCCAATCGTGTCAATGTTTTTCCTAATTCCTTAGTAAAGCGTTGCTTTAAAGTAGTAACTGCTAAGACATCAATATCCTCCGCCTTTTCAAAATAATAAACACTACTATCCAATTGTATCTCAGCATCTGTATAATAAGGTGCTTTAGAAACGTACTTGGGCAAGGCGATATGTACACTGTGTATATCGTTTAAACTTGTAGATCCCAGCGCCCCTCTATCCACCGGAATGAAAAGAGTTCCCGCGACGTTTGTAAACACTAGATCGCCGTTATCACCTTTTATGAGTGAAAAAACAATATCTTCTTGCCGTTTAACTGGCGCCAGCCCATTTTCCCAAAAGAGAACTAATTCGCCCCCAGGCCCGGGAGCATAATGTGTATAAGGCATATTGAAGAGCTTTTCGAAATACTGCAATTCAGAATCAAATCCGTTAAGATAGGCCATTCGCATAACATCATACTTTAAGCTATTTGGTAAAGCCGTGCCATAGTAGGTTGTATCGGTTGTTTTTAAATAGGTTTCAACCGCATTTCTGTAAGCAATAAATGCATTATTCACGTCGCCATCACGTTCATAAATAAGCCCTTGCAACATCAAAGAAAAGGCGTCTTTTGAATACCTGTTCTGTTTATCGTTATATTTATCCGTTTGTTCCTGCGATTGCAGCGTTATGCGTCTTGCTTCTACAATAGCTTCTTCCGTATTATTTAGATAAATGTAATTAAGTGCCTTGTAATAGTGCACCATAAATTTCTCAAAGTCTTCGCCTTTATAATTCTGCGTCATCGGGTTTACAAGAGCCCCCACTACGGCATCCTTTGCATTGCTCAATCCAATTTCCAATAAACGGTCTGCTTCATTAAAAAAGCGATTGCTCGCCTCATATTCGCCATTGAGCTGGCTTACCCTTCCCATTTCCATGAGATAGAGTAATTTATTTCGTGGTTTTTTTAGTAAGGAATTTTTCGCCAGATCTTGCTCGGCTGCTTGGTAATTACCGGTTGCTATCTTTTGGTAATAAGATGCTACCCGTTCATTATAAGTTGCACAACCATACATCAAGAGTATTGCCAATAGCACTAAGGCCATCCTTGATGTATACTGAAATTGTTTATTCATATAAGAAAGCAACGCGCAGCTTAATTTTTAACGTATTTGGCTATCTTCTTATCGCCTATCCATACCACCTCATTGGTTTGTATGTCTGTAAGTTCCAAATTTACTTGATAATAAACTACTTTTTGCCTTTTATGGGAATCAACTATAGAATTAATAGAGCCTTGTAAAATGTAATCCGCTCCATTCTCCAATCCAAATTTCTTCATGGTAGATAATGAGGCGTTCTCTTGCTGATCTGCCTTTTCCGCACGTAGTTCTTCTCTCTTTTTGCCGCCTTGTACTAATCTTACCCGTTGTGATTGTACAAATGCCCGCTCTACATCTTTCACAAAAGTTTCTGCATCAATATGTTCGTGGCTTTTATTTTGCATAATACCAACCACCACTGTAGGTTTTTTTCCTCCATTCTTTTCTAAGTGATTACCTAACCATGGTGAGCCCAATATGGTTTTGGTCATTTCATCAGCAACCATACGCGAATCGGTATTGTTCCAATTGCCGCTGATGTCGATAGCCTCTTCGGTGCTAACTCTGGTAACTTGTCTTGCACAGGAAAAGAAAATGATGCATGCTAGAGCTATAAAAGCTGGTGATAGTAGACGACTTAAGTTCATATGTATATACTGTTTTTTATGTTATTAGGAAAATTTTGCCACTAGGAATTAGGGTAGTTGCTAGTGCTTTTTGATTCTATTTATTTAGTAAGTCCAACCAAATCTACCGGTGCTTAGACCTACATAAGGATGCCAACGCCAATTATTATTTCCTCCCCAATAATAATTAAAGCCTATAGACGGATAAAACCATTGGTCATAGGCATATGGATTAGCCATTCGTTCCAAATGTCTTCTTTCTCTTCTTAATGCCCTACGTTCTTGTTTGGCTTCATACCAATCATAGGCCTTATAAGTTTGCTGTATGGTAGCACCCTGATACTGTAATAATGAATCGCTTTTCGCGAGATAACGTTCTTTACTTTTAAAAGCATTAGGATTTTGATCAGCATCAAAATCATTTTGTGCATATGCACTCGAAGAAACTAAAATGCCTATCAGTAAGAGGAATATAAAATTTTTCTTCATGGTAAAAAAATATAAAAACAAAACTATTGATTTTAATGAATATTTACACGCTATCTGCTACAATCCCTTTAATAATTCTACTCTGGTTAATCAATTTGACAATATTTATACAGAAAAGATTAATCGCGTCCTAAAAAAACCATATGAGCAGGTATATCTCCGGTGATAAAAGTAGTAATAAGTTTGCCCTGCGTATTATAACGATATAAGGTACCCGGACTAACGTAGTTCTTGGCATCGGTAAGGTAAATATCTTTCGAAACCGGATCCACTGCAATCCCATAAGGGATAGCAATATTTGCCTCACTCCCATCGGTTATATACGAGGTGTGTTGATTTAAGTCAGCCCTATTAAACAACTGATAAACTATAGTATTCTGCTGTGTTTGTTGATTCCACGCTGTACTGTAGATAAATATATTATCGTTATCAATCCAAAAATTGCTTACTGGTTCATTGAACACATGCATTACTTCATCTGTTCTGGAACTGATTAAAAAAAAGTTCGAGTGATTCCCTAGGTAGTCACCTCTCGAAGTGACCCATATATTTCCATTATTGTCTGCTTTAAGCTTGTCTAAATTGATCTCAACATCAATTCGCTTTATCTCCTTAAAAGTGGCTAAATCAATTACAGAAACCGTATGTTCATAAGCATTTGGATTATAACCTCCAGAATTAGCCACGTATAGTTTGTTATTTGCCACCGCTAAACCGTCTGGCTGCCGTCCTACTGTTACGGTTCTGGTAATCGACAAGGTAGCTGTATCCAACTCAACTACTTTACCATAGGGCGAATTGGAATCTAAACCTATTTGATTGTTATATGAACTAACATAAGCATTATTACCATCGAATGTTATATATCGACAGTTAATGATGTCAATCTGTTTAATGCGTTTTGCAGTAGTGGCATCCAATACTTCCACTTTATTCGACGCATTTACCACTACATATAATTTATTGCCATATAGCTGGACGTCATTACCAACATCGCCAAGCCCCAGCACAACATCCGGGTTAGCTCTTTTGAAAACATTTCTTTCATAAATACCACTATTGAGGTCGTAAAAATCAAGTGACGCTTTATTCATCGACATGTTACCTTCATTTAACAAATAAAGTCCACTAGTAAAATTAAATTCTTCCGAATCTAAGGGGGCGACATCTTTTCTACAAGCAGCTAAGCAGCCTATAACACCAATAAATAGGAAATAAAATAAACGGATTTGACTTTTCAGCATAGTTTTTAATAGTTAACAATGATGCTTAAGCGATACGATCTCCCCGGCATAGGAAAGCTTTTAATCACTTCATAAGCCTGATTCAACACATTATTTACCTCCGCCATCACACGCACATGTCCCTTTTTAATAAGGAAATCCTTTCCAAAAGATAGATCATGAGTATACCAAGGTTGCAAATAGTTTTCTGGAAGATTTGCTGCTTGGCTATACCTTTCGCCAGTATATATAAAGCTATAATTCAGCAAGAAGTTTCTATAGTCAGCCTGTGCAATAAACGAACCACTGTGCAAAGGGATATAAGGAATTTGTTCTCCCCTATTATATCCGCCATTGGAAGCCGCTGTCATATTAATCGCTTGTTCGTAAGTATAATTAAGTCCCAAATCGAGCTTTACAGCATTCAAAACTTCTGCACCACCTTTTAGCACAACATCCAACCCCTTGATCTCCACCCGATCCAGATTGTACATAATCCATTTAAACTGGTTGGCAGCAGGCGTTGCAACGATCTTATTATTAACTAGATTGTAATAAGCATCGGTCTGGACACTAAAGTAACTAAGCGTTTCGTTAAAGGTTTGGGCGAAAGTTAGTCCGACATCAAATTGATGCGTATACTCCGGATCGAGAAGCGTATTGCCTATTGCGGTATAATAGAGATCATTAAAAGTGGGCATCCTAAAAATATTTTTATAGAAAGCCCTTAGGTGAAAGTCCGGATAAGAAAAAGGTTGCCATGACACAGATGCGGCGGGAGTAATTTCTGCTTTATTGCCAGCACTTTTAGCAAATGTCGTTTGATCCTGCACCAAAGTTGTAAGCAAACTGGATTGTAAGGTTAGTCGATTACTTTTATAACGCCCGGCAGCGGCTATTAATGTTGTATATCGTGTTGGATAAACAAAGTTATCCAAATCGGCATTCAATTTATTCCACTGCCAATCGCCACTCAAAGCAACACTCCACTTGCTTGTCAAAGCATACTCATTAGCAAGAGATAAATAGGCCTCTTGCTGATAATAGTTATTCTCCAATGGTCCTTCAAGCTTTACAATATTAGGATCTGTATAGTACGTATAGTCGTTTGCATATTTCATATTTATGGCAATCCGATAGTTATTATACTTCTTTTTCAGGGAAGATTGCAGAAAAACATTTCGATCATTTTGCCGCTGTCCGAATCCTGCTTCAACAGGTTTATATTTATTAGCTACTACAGCATCCGGCAAACCACGTTTCGATTCGTAAAGATAAGCATGCGTATTCCAATCTCCGTTTTTTAATTGGCCATTAAAGATAGCTTCTGTCCTAATCGCTCTTATATCGGCATTTTCCCTTCTAGCAAGTGTATCGTAATTGGAGTCATAAATACGAAAGCGATACCTGCCATCGGCATAAGTATAGGCCGAACTTAAAGTAGCGCTTACATGCTTATTTAACTGTCTCTGCCATAATAATGAGGGATTGATTAATCCAAAAGAACCTGCTTTCAGCCCTATCTTTAAGGCATTTTTCTGTCCATCAACAAAATGAGGTAAAGCACTTTGCAAATACATGGCAGAAGCAGAGGCGTAGGCTTTAGCGGGTTGTAACAATACAGGTCTGTCTCCATTATATAAACTGATCTCTGCAATGTTATCTAAAGAAAACTTACCCAAATCCACTTGTCCGTTTTGCGCATTGCCAATAGCCAGACCGTCAAGGTAAACCGAAGTATGATTGGTACCCATACTCCGCACATTAACAGTTTTCAGTCCACCAATACCACCATAGTCCTTTAATTGCACACCAGAGAGAAAGCGCGTCGCATCAGCAACGCTTAAATTTCCTAGACGTTCTAATTGTTTAGCCGACAAAAGTTGAACTGGTGTTGGAGACCTAAGTATGACACTATTCTTAAACGTATAAATGGCCACCGTATCCATGGTATTTTGCGCGTATAAGGTTGGCAAATAGCTTAAAAAAACAAAACAAAGAATAGGCAACCATCGCCTTTGCATAAGCTAACCAATAAGTTAAGGCATATTTAAATCTTCAACTGCAATGATTTCGGTTGATAGCTCGCCCAGCCGACCCATATCAGCTAGGATACCGGTTTGTATTTTGACAAAATCGATAGCTGTGAGCTCAACTTTCTTGCCATCTTTATCTATAGCATTATCGATATCAATCTTATCGCCGCCCACAGTATTATCGGCATAGCCCCAGGCAAAAGGCATACTTTTAATATAATTCGGATTACTTTGGTCAATATTAGTATCTGGCAATAAGGTGCCGCTCAGTGTATAAGTATCTTCTTTAATCCATTCTGGATAATAGCTTTGCATATAGAAATTATTTCGTTTTACAACCCCCTCATTTCCCTTATTATCTTTCCATACGATATTGTCGTTAAGTGTACTAGGCTTATAATACGTGACCTGATAATCCCGGATATAACCGTCCTTACCATACTCACTTCCCTTAATTTCATACCAAGTGTCATCAGCTAAGCCATTTCTATTTTCATCCTGCATCACCCAAACCACACCTGGCTCGGAAAACTCAGCGAGTGAATTCCCATAAATTATAAAGTCATCTTTTCCCGGATAATTAATTACAGGGTGGTCAAAGCCTAAAGTAATATAACCACCCCACGCACCTAATGATACTAAGCTTGTATTTTTTCCCAAGATTCCATTTGCACTTTCCATATTCCCAGGTGCAACATTAATAAACTGCCCCGGCGCAGGCTTATATTCAAGCAAGTTGGTTACATAGGAAGAATTATTTTGGGGTATATCTTCGTTGCCACTTTTCTTACAGGCTACAAAGAATAGATTGGACAAAGTCAGCAATAAAAACAGCTTGGTAAAGAACGTCTTCATATATAAGTGATAAATAAATAAATTTGAGAGCCTAATGATGGAGAGAAAATACAGGAAAAACCCGTGCGTGCTATCGCCAAAGGTAAAGATCTCCTGCTTCAATCCACGAAAGCTCAGATTTTAATAATATTTGGCAGGTATTCTGACTTGTTCTCCTTTACTCCGCCTTCCCATTAAAACTAACAGTGGCCTATACAAGTAACGGCTTATCGAACTTACAGCTGCGGGACAGTTTTGGACTTACACCAAATTCCCTTTTTCATTTTAACAGCGCTAACCATTAAAAACCAAATATTTCGCAAAGGTAATGTTTTGCCAGCAAAAAATAGCGGGCGAAAGACTGAAATTAGGCTCTAATTTGCCCATTGCCCCTAACTAACCATTTGTAAGATGTTAGTTCGTCTAGTGCCATTGGCCCTCTCGCGTGTAGTTTCTGTGTACTGATACCAATTTCGGCCCCCAGACCAAACTGTGCGCCATCGGTAAATGCCGTAGATACATTGGCATATACCGCCGCAGCGTCTACACTGGTTAAAAACTTATCAATAGCCACTTGATCCTCCGCAATAATAGCCTCACTATGTTTGGAGCTATATTTATTAATATGTGCAATGGCCTCATCCAAATTAGCTACGGTTTTTATGGCGAGCTTCAGTGAAAGAAACTCCGTACCATAGTGGCTTTCATCTGCATGGTGCAGGTAATCTTTAGGGTAACTATCAACAAGTAAACGATAGCTGGCCTCATCGGCAAACAGCTCAACTTGTTTTTCTGCCAACGGCAGCGCTAATGAAGGCAAGTCTTTTAACCGTTCTTGGTGAATAATTAAGCAATCTAATGAGTTACAAACACTTACTCGCCTCGTTTTGGCATTTTCAATAATATTTGTGCCATTTTCCAGATCAGCTGAGCTATCGAAATACGTATGTACGATACCTGCTCCTGTTTCAATAACTGGTATTTTGCTCGTATCCCGCACGTAGTTTATCAATTGCTGACTTCCTCTCGGGATAAGCACATCTACATAGCCTACCGCATTCAATAAAGCCTCCGTTGCTGCGCGCTCTACGGGAAGTAGCGCAACAACCTTAGGCGAAATCTGGTGTTTAACGAGTACCTCTTGAATGAGCTGTACTAGGGCTTTATTGGAAAATTCAGCATCGCTTCCACCTTTCAACACGGTTACATTTCCAGTTTTAAAACACAATGTAAATACGTCTAAAGTAACATTTGGCCGCGCTTCATATATGACACTTACTACACCTAATGCAACTCGTATTTTCTTCAAATCCAACTTGTTCGGCAGTGTTTTACTAGCTATTATTTCGCCAATAGGACTTTCTAATCCCGCTACATTTGTAATGTCTTCAGCAATAGCCGCTATTCTTTCGTTAGTTAATTTCAGTCGATCATATTTTGGATCATCAATAGACATACGATCGAGATCCTTCTGATTTTCTTCCAACAGCGTTGATGAGTTCAAGCGAACAGCATCAGCTAAGTCTATTAATACTCGGTTGATCTTTTCGTTAGATAAGCCCACCATCTCTAGTTGGGCGTCCTTTGCTTCTTGAAAATACTTTAAATAATCCATTGCTTAAGTTTTACCGTTATAAATTCTCCTGCTGTAAACTCCCTTTCACGTTAACGTCGCTAACAGACCTACGCGTTTATGCTCCCTATTAAATATGCTTATTATCCTATAGCTTAATACAATTCTAAACCGAATATAAATAATCATAATGTACAAGCGGTTTCTGATTTTTTAAACCAATCTTTTCTCGCGCCTTATCTGCACCATATTGCGCTATTCCCCAACCTATTGTCCGTTCATTTTCATCCAAAATCTTAATGATATCTCCTTTTTTGAAGTCGCCATCTATGGCTACTATTCCTATTGGCAATAAGCTAATTACTTTACCAGAAGTTATCACCTGTTTAGCGCAGTCATTTAATTTTACCGTTCCAGCGGCCGCATTTTCGGCGTAGGCAATCCATTTCTTCTTGCCAGACTTTCTTTTCTCGGGCATAAAGTGTGTGTGCAATAAATCACCAAAAAGTAAATCAAGCAACACCTTATCCTTCTTACCATTTGCAATGTGAACGCCAATTCCCAATTTAGCTATTTTATTAGCCATAGAAGCTTTAGTTATCATTCCGCCTCTTCCGAAAGTAGATTTCTCAGGATGAATAAAGGTAGAAAAATCAAACTCATTATATTGAATTTTTTCTATAACCTTTGCTTCGGGTGATTTCGGATCTTTGTCATAAATACCAGCTATATTTGATAAAATAAGCAAAGCATCTGCATTTAACATAGAAGCTATTAAGCCAGCGAGCTCATCATTATCGGTGAACATCAATTCAGTTACAGATACTACGTCATTTTCATTCACTATTGGAATAATCTGATGCTGCAACAAAGAGTGGAAACAGTTTTTCATGTTCAGGTAATGAACCCTGTCTCTAAAATCCTCCTTTGTAACCAACACCTGAGCACACAGCATACCATAACCATCAAATAATTTAGAATAGGTGTTAATGAGTTTCACTTGTCCGATAGAAGATAATAATTGCCTGGTTGCAACAGCTTGCTTATGTTCCTTTACGTTGATCAGGCTTCTACCGGACGCCACGGCTCCGGAAGAAACAACAATAACCTCTATCCCTTTCTCTTTTATATGTGCTAATTGCTCAACTAACTGTTGTATGCGATAATCATCTGGCAAGCCATTATCCTGGGTAATCACATTAGACCCAATTTTTACAACAATCCTTTTATAATGAAGATCATCCATAGTTTATTAAGCAATAATAACTAAATATCGTAGCTTCCAGAGATGCCGTTTAGTCTAGGACGCAACCCTGAATTACAAGGGTGCCAAATTAAGATATTTTTAGCTAAATAGCCAATCTTTTAGCAATGAAATATCCCATTTATCAATATGTTACTATTGTTTAAAAAATTAGTCAAAATATATTGGGTGAATACAAGGCTATTAATAAAGTAGAAACAGCAACCGTAGGAGATGTGCGAAACCCCTATTAGATATAGGAATAAATACTAGCGAAATCACCATACAAGATGTGCCAAGAATAGATATCTTTGCAACAGTGAATGACTATGCTTGCCAGCATTTGAATAGTAATTTTTATGAAAAAACAAGGTGCAAATAGAAGGGAAAAAATAATGAATGCGGCACTTTTATTATTTTCAACCAACGGTTATGCAGACACCTCTACAAAACTGATTGCGAAAGAAGCGAATGTCTCTGAGGCACTCATTTTTAAGCATTTTGAAAATAAAGACAAATTGTTGTTTCACCTAATTAAGTCAGGCTATCGACGAGTTCTTTCACAAAATAAGGGAATGCTTACTTATCGCGACCCAAAATCTTTCTTACGGCACATGATTGAACTGCCTAAGAAATTAGTAAGTGAAGAGCCACTTTTTTGGAAGCTGCAAGAGCGCCTCTCCCATCACGATTTCTCAAAACAACAGCATGCGCTGTTTATAAAGCCTGTGCATACCGTAATTAACCAGGCCTTTACGGCACTCGAAATGAACGACCCCGCTTTAGAGACACAATTTTTATTACTTTTAATTGATACATTGTGGAAAAAAGAAGCATCAGGCGAAATAGAAAATATCGACGAGATTGTAAGTTTAGTGAAAAATAAATATCAAGTATAAAATCGATTTTGCTTAGTCGGAACACTCAAAAGGTGAGTGTTTACTTACTTAATTTTAAAATATTTTTCGTTCTTTCTTTTTCAAACGTTATATTTGCATAACTAATCAATTATAAAACTAAGAATTATTCTAGAACAATCGCAGATTTTACTAATGCGCATCTTTAATTGCATATTAGTAAAATCTGCGGTTGTCTTTTTAGATAAGTTCATTAAGTCAGTTATTTAACAAAACGAATTTTATCATCAAAATCTTTAGTAGCTCCATTAATATTGGCATGCTGCAAAGGTTTTATTTTTTCATGCATTTGATTCCATATTCGACTTTCAGCTTCAATGATATCCTGTTCAACCTGTATACTCCCTATATTTCGAATATCGTCTATATGTTGAAATAACCCGGTAAGTGCTTTGTGAATATTTCTTAAATATTTTTCGTTAATAGAGCAAAGTTCGCTATTCGTTAAATCGCCAACGTCCCTGAAACGCAATTCAGTAATTCTTCCATTGGTAATGGTTGCATTAAATTCGTTTGCACCAGGAAAATCCCAATTAAGCCCATGAATTTTAGTAGTTGTTATCTCCATCACATCTAAATTTATAGGAAACCACTGTGTTCGCCTGATCTCGTATATTCATACTTGCAATATCTATACCACTTTGCTTTTTTGGCTTTTTGATATATAAAAATTACATGAAATTAGCTAAGAGGAACAATAAAATCCTTCTTTTTTTGTTATTGTAATACTTTATTTAGACTTTAGCACACGAAACAATATTGCAAATGCAAAAATCACCCAAACCAGTTTATAATGAAGTTTAACAAAAAAACATCTTTATTACTCTTAATTCTGCTTTTAGTTCTCGGATGTGGAATTATTTTTTTCTCGGGATTTGATCTTAATAAACCTCAAAAAAAACAAGCTACCATTACGGTTGCGGCGCCCCCAGCCCCTCTTCCCAAACAATTCGAACTAGCAGTAGATTCTTTTGATGTACAATACCACACGATTAAAAGGAATGAGTTTCTATCCAATATATTGGGTTCTTATGGTGTTTCAGCACCAGCCATCAGTAAACTTGTTCAAAAATCAATGCCAATATTTAATGTACGGAAAATTACAACAGGAAATTCCTATGCTATTTTCACCTATAAAAACAATGCTAACAAAGCAGCTTATTTTATCTATCAACCTAATCCAGTAGATTTCATTGTCTATGATTTAAGGGATACACTTAACGTTTATGCTGGCAAAAAGGACGTAACGACCAAACTGGAAACTGTTGCAAGCACCATTAACAGTTCGCTTTACGATGCTTTACAAAGCAATAATGCGAATCCGTTGTTAGCTATGCAGCTAGCTGAGATTTATGGTTGGGCAGTTGATTTTTATAGAATAGATAGCGACGACTGGTTTAAGATAGAATATGAGCGTCAATATGTAGAAGATAAGCCTGTTAATGAAGGACGCATTGTGTCGGCAATTTTTTCTCATAAGGGGAAGGAATTATCAGCCTTCTATTTTCAGGCAGACAGCGCATCAAAAGGTGGATATTATGATGAAGATGGAAACAGCGTTAAGCGAGCATTTTTAAAGGCTCCGCTTAAATTTAGCCGTATAACATCTCGATATACCAAAAGCAGGTTACACCCTGTACAAAAGGTATGGAAAGCACACTTGGGTACCGATTATGCCGCACCTACCGGAACGCCAATTATTGCAACAGGTAGTGGGACAGTAATAGCTTCTGCCTTCACTAAGTTTAATGGCAATTATGTTAAAATCAAACATAACGGCACTTATACCACACAATATTTACACATGAGCAGACGTGCGGTAAGAACCGGACAAAATGTACAACAAGGTCAGGTTATTGGCTACGTAGGTAGTACAGGCTTGGCTACGGGGCCACATGTTTGTTATAGATTCTGGAAGAATGGTACGCAAGTGGATGCACTAAAACAAAACTTTCACGAAACAACTCCCTTGCCAAAAGAATATATAACGGCCTTCAAGCAAATTGTTAACCAAAAACAAAAAATATTCGCTTCTTTAACTATTATGAATAATGAGGAGTTAACCGCTTCTAACCAAACGATGGATACTGAAGATAGGCAAACATTATAGCAAATCAAGCATTTCTTCGGGTGACATCCATACAATAATCGGTTTTATTTTATGCTGATTGACAGATAAAAGGAAGGTTTTTTCTTTACTTTCTTTCCCCGCGAAAGAAAGGTAACAAAGAAAGCTCCCGCTGTAGATTTTGCTACAACGGTGGTGCTTCCCACTGCAAACCGCAAACTCTAAGGCGGTTTTTAAGCAGAACGAAGAGTCTTTGCGAGCATGACAGATGGCGTTCAGCCAACGCCAAACCGGGCTTTTGGGCGTAGGGTAAGACGGCCTTACAGCATGAGCGTTAAAAATCATCATGAGGAGCAATAAAACAATATTGCTCATGATAGCTTCAATGCCATTGAAAATAAACCCGTTATTGAAAAATGGTTTCTGTGGATGAGGTTAGTTCTGTGAAAAGTGAGCGCAGCGAAACGGCTTCACGGAACAAGTAGGGGAAATCATTTTTAGCGAAGTCTGTGAAGCCTTGAACTTTTGCTTCTCCTATGTTTGTATAATAATTTTAAGTGAAGAAAGGCGAGAGCAGATTTTGCTTTAAATAGCCAATGGTATATTCAAGAAAAGAGACTGCCTCCCTTTCTTTT
>Ga0182736_1001482_pt1 | contig 22554 bp, 22 predicted proteins | sample eDN5th30CKraftBY_FD_128882 | JGI IMG/M metagenome (GOLD analysis project Ga0182736, IMG submission 128882) | Enriched backyard soil microbial communities from Emeryville, California, USA - eDNA 5th pass 30_C Kraft BY (version 2) (version 2) | ecosystem: Environmental > Terrestrial > Soil >... | reverse complement strand
TCAGCATCATCGTCGTCACGACGCTTTGACCGGACCGCTCCGAATGCCCGAACGTCTGCCAATTCTGCGCTTCTCCGTGACGCTCATTGCCCTCGCCGCCGCGCTTGTGGCGGGCTGGCTGCTATGGCGGACCTATGAATACAGCCCCTGGACCCGTGACGCGCGGGTGCGCGCCAATGTGGTTCAGGTCACGCCCGATGTCTCCGGTGTGGTGATCGACGTGCGCGTCAAGGACAACCAGCAGGTCAAGGTCGGCGACGTGCTGTTTGTCGTCGATCAGGCGCGCTTTCAACTTGCGCTCGCCAGCGCCGAGGCCGCGCTGGCCGGAGCTGAGACGCTGCGCGACCAGCGGATCGACGAATATGAACGGAGGAAAAAGCTAAGCTCGGTTTCGATCTCCGACGAGGCCCTCGCGCAGGCCCGCAGCGCAGCCCTTGCCGCCGAAGCAAACTACAATCAGGCGCTCGCCGCACTCAACGTGGCGAAACTCAACCTCGCGCGCACCCAGGTGCGCTCGCCGGTCAACGGCCACGTCACCAATCTTCTGCTCGACAAGGGCGACTACGCGACCGCAGGCCGCGCGATGCTGGCTGTCGTCGACAGCGATTCCTATTACGTCGCGGGTTATTTCGAGGAAACGAAGCTGCAGGCAATCCATATCGGGGATCGCGTCGCCATCCGGCTGCTCGGCTTTAAACCCGAATTGCGCGGGCATGTCGCAAGCATCGCACGCGCCATCACCGATCGCGACAACGCGCCGGCGAGCGACCTCGTCGCCAACGTCAACCCAACCTTCAACTGGGTGCGCCTTGCACAGCGCATTCCGGTGCGCATCAGCATCGACCGCGTGCCGGAGGGCATCACGCTCAGCGCCGGCATGACGGCAACCGTGGTGGTGACAGGGCCGGACGAGACGATGCGCGCACCATCCAGGACGCCGTAAGTCGCAACCAGCTTGAATACGATAGAAAGCAGCGAGGCTTTCGGCGGCCCGGCTCTCATCGACAGATGCCCGCAGCGGGGTCGGCAAATTTTCTGCCTACCGAGTTGACCTTCCCAGCGTTGGAAGCCTCACTTTAAGGGCCATGAGATAAAGCCCAGGAGAATTCTCGTGGATTTCAAAATTGAAAGTTCGAGCTGCGACACCAGTTGGCTGCGAACTGACCGGAAGTGAGACTATGACCAAGCTCACCCCAATCTTCATTGCAGGCGCGCTCGCCGTCAGCGCGGGCCTCGCGATCGCTCAGAACCGGATGAATGCGGACAACACCGCGCGGGGTCACAGCCATGCGATACCAGTATCCGATAATCCTTCCACGAAAGCCTACGTCGCCGCTAGCGACCGCATGCACGAGAACATGAGGGTCGAATTCAACGGCGATGCCGACATCGACTTCATGCGCGGCATGATCCCGCACCATCAGGGCGCGATCGACATGGCGAAGGTGGCGCTTCAGTACGGCAAGGACCCGAAGGTCCGCAAACTCGCTGAAGACGTGATCAAGGCCCAGGAGGAGGAGATCGCGATGATGAAAAGGTGGCTTGCCGAGCGAGGCAAGTAAGGCTCACTATGTCGCCATTGGTGAGCGAGCACCAAACCGTCAAAATGCAAGAAATGCCTGAAAGCATGGTGCCGCAAGAGGGACTCGAACCCCCGACCCCGTCATTACGAAAAACGAGTCACCATGTTTTTGAGAAACCGCGACCATAACGAAATTTCGTATTAACCATCGAGAAGCATTGAATTTTATTGCCTTCTACGCCCTCTTACATATTTGAGCATAACGGGCCTTAACAGGGTGATTCCCCGTCCCCAGCCCGTCCCCAAGAGGGCCACGCATGAGCACGTCACACCAGCTAACCGCTATCGCGGTGGACCGCCTAAAGCCGCGCAGCACTCGCTATGAGGTCGCCGACCACAGGGTCCCCGGCCTCCGTTTGGTGGTGCAGCCCACAGGGGCCAAAAGCTGGGTTTTACGCTACTCAATCGGCAACCGGGACCGTCGATACACCATCGGCTCTTATCCCACCCTCGGCCTCGACAGCGCGCGCAAACGGGCATCCGTGGCAAAGGCCGCAATAGCGGCTGGGCGCGACCCGGGCGCGGAGAAGATCGAAGCGCGCCGCAAAGCCGCAGCCGGTATCGACCGAGCCGAACTGGTGGCGGTGGTTTGGGAGGAATACCGCGACCAGCACCTTGCCACGCGGCGCAAGGCCACGAAGGACGCGGCCACCAACACGTTCACCAAATGGGCGCTCCCGAAGATCGGCAAATACCGCATCGGCGAGGTCACCAAGCGCGATATTCTCGGCATTCTCGATTCAGTCATGAAGGCGGGCTATCCGGCCGCCGCGAGTCGCGCGCGTGCCGTGCTGACTGCTTTTTTCAACTGGGCCATCGCACGCGATATCATCGCCGCATCACCCTGCCTCGGAATCAAGCCACCGGCCGAAACACGCTCACGGGATCGAGTTCTGAGCGACGATGAGTTGCGTTGGCTCTGGACAGCCTGTGAGCAAGACCCTTTCCCATTCGGCAGGATGGTCCAGCTTCTGATTCTAACCGGCGCGCGGCGCGACGAAGTACGACGCATCACCGACAAAGAATTAAAGCGGGCAGATGGCTTGTGGGTGCTCCCCGCGTCGCGCGCCAAGAACAGACGCGCCCACGAGGTGCCTCTATCCGACGCAGCTCTTGCCGTTATCGACACGGCCCCGCGCGTGAGAAACAGAGCAGGCTACGTTTTCTGCACCAATGGCAAGACGCCATCGAGCGGGTTTTCGCGAATGAAGCGAAGGTTGGACCGCGACATGCTCAAGATCGCGCGGGAGGAAGCGAAAGCGCGCGGCGAGGATTCGCAGAAGGTCAAGATTCCCGAATGGGTCTTGCACGACTTGCGCCGAACGGCTGCGTCAGGGATGGCACGACTCGGCATCGCATTGCCCGTGATCGAGCGGTGCTTGAACCACGTCAGCGGATCATTTGCGGGAATCGTCGGCGTCTACCAAAAGCACAGCTACATCGAAGAAAAGAAAACAGCTCTCGACACATGGGCGCGATTTGTCATGAGCCTGACCGAGCCAGCGGCGGAGAACGTGCTGCCGTTCAAGCAGGCCGCAAAATAGAAGAAAGCCACCGCCTGCATAGCAGTGGCCTTCTGGACGTTCTAGGCTCAGGACTCATTGATCAGAGTGAGAAGATGACTGCGGCTGCGATGCAGATAGTGGACATGAAGGTGTGCGCGCATCTGTCATAGCGGGTGTGGATGCGCCGCCAATCCTTGAGCCTCCCGAACATGTTCTCGATCTTGTGCCGCTGGCGATAGAGCACGCGGTCATGTTCGATCGGACTTTTGCGATTCGACCTCGACGGGATGCAGGCCATGATCCCGCGTTCGGCCAGGGCCTTTCGGAACCAGCCAGCGTCATAGCCCTTGTTGGCGAGCAGTTGTTTCGCGGGCGGCAGCACATCGAGCATCAGCGCCGCGCCCTTGTAGTCGCTCATCTGGCCTTCGCTGAGCAGCATGATGATGGGTCGGCCCTGGCCGTCGCAGACGGCGTGCAGCTTAGAGTTCAGGCCGCCCTTCGTGCGCCCGATACGTCGGGGAACAGGCTCTTTTTTTAAAAGGCTGGCGGCGGTCCGATGCGCCTTCAGATGTGTCGCGTCGATCATCAGGTGGGAGGGTTGGCTTCCCTTGCGCGCCAGTTCGGCGAAGATCTTGTTGAAGACGCTCCAGCGCACGAACCGCTTATAGATTGTCTTGTGCGGACCATAGCCCGGCGGCACATCGCGCCAGCGCAGGCCATTCCTGATGACGAAGATGATGCCGCTGATCACCCGCCGGTCGTCAACCCTCGTAATTCCGTACGGCAATGAAAAATATGGTTCGATCCGGCGCATCTGCGCCTCCGACATCAATAGCAGATCAGCCATGGCGATGCCTCCCGACAGCACCATGGAATCAATCCGTACCCACTCTCGCAATCGATTTAATAGGTCCTGAACCTAACCGATAACGGCTCCTGCTACATCGCGGGAGACACTCGCAGCTTCGCACGTGAGATTGGTCTCGAGCCGCTCAACACCCCGGTCGAAAGCCCGCAGTCAAACGGAATGGCTGAGGCCTTCGTGCGAACCTTCAAGCACGATTATGTTCGGGTGAACCCGTGCCCCAACGCGTTCACCGTCAACGCTGCCGAAATGGTTCTTCTACTACAATACCCTCCACCCGCACCGGGCGCTCAGGTATCGTTCACCTCGCGAGTTCATTGCGGCCAGATCAACTCCGTGACCATGTCCGATCTTTTGGAGGCAACAACAGTGCAGAGTTACCATTTCAACGACGGAAGCGTTTGGCTAAGACCGCTGTCGCTAGAACTCAACAACTCCAACCTCAAGACAGAGTTCATTTGGAATTGGGTCAATTGGCTGCTCCGAGCCGCCATGAAAGATCTTCCAAGCTGGCTTATCTCCATCTCTGGTCCGACCGTGCACATCTTTCCTGCCCTTGTTCCAGACAGAAACCGTCCATCGTCCATTCTCAGAGAGAAACTTTTGCTTTAGATTCATTTCAAATCGAGTCATTCGATCATGGATGGGGTTGAGAATGATCTTGACGTCATCAGGAATACTTGCCCTCAGCTCGAACGGGTCTTCAATTTTCTTGAGCGCCGGAGAGTACTTGACGCCATTCGTTTCGCCACAAAGCAGCACGCAACAATTGCCAAGTAACCGCGTAGGGACGGTCTCGGATACGAATTCCGAGGGCATGTGCTTCAAGTGTCCGAACTTCTGGTCGAATTCATACTCATGCCATGCATTACCTTTACGGTAATATACAACAAATCGACCGGGTATTCTATCGCGGCCGTCGGTGAACTCCTCAAGTAATACGGCTCTGATATGCTTAAAGTCCCTGAGCGCGTTTCGAACGCTGAAGCCCTGCCTTGGTTCGATGCTGTACAGTGAGAAAAGCACGCTATCGCACGCCTGCCCTTCGAGAAACTGCAACACTTCTCGAAGCCGAAAGCTAAAATCGCGATGGTTGTTGTTAAACTTCGTACGATAGTCGCGTGAGACGATCCCAAGCTTCTTGATATTCAAAATCGGACGCACGCCGTGCTCATCATCCGCTGACGCTGATCGCCGTAAACCTTTCGTGTACGACATTTAAGTCTCCCTGAATGCGATGATCTGCTCGAATTGCTTGACGTCATTGTTATTGTGAGGATTGAGTGAACACCACGCCAAGTCGCGGGCATAGAGCCGTATCGTATGTCCCTTGCCCCAAAATATAGGCGCAAAATCCCGCAACGTATCGTACCAGGCCCTTTGCTCGTCACGGAAGGGTGGATCATTGTCCCGCTTGTCATGCGTAAGGCACAACTCGCGCCACTTCTCTAGGGAGAAGCCAAACATGTGCTCTTTGGGATACTGGCTAAGTGCAATTCCGCGCGGCGCCGTGAAATGCTGCGATTCGTCGAACTCGACGATCAATGCCCTATTCGGGATGAAAAAGTCAGCACGTTGCAGCTTCTTCGACCTTACGAAGTCGGCAAAGCCGCGATAATGCTGTAGTGTAGAATAAATTCGTGCGAGCGAGTCGTACGAACTCGTTTCCCTGTAGCCCAACAGTGAAGCAGGGAGGTCGAGGTCAAAGTTGTCCTCGACGGCGCCAAATAGCTCCGAGAGAAGGTTTCTGACGTTCTTCTTGCATTCTTGGCAGCGTTCGCTGTGTGCCCTTGCCACTAGACTTGCCCCCGATTAACCCGATTCACCCTGGCCAAGCTGCCAGGCGGCGCCACCTCAGAAATGAGTTCGGCTCCTATTATCCTTTCTGCGCAATGAGATGGCCGACAGTCATCTTCACTTCTTCGCTCGAAACGAAGGAGCCGTGAATCCGGCTGACGACGCCTTCTCTCGTCATGTAGAGCATATCGTCCCGACCGACCAGTTGTTCAGCTTTCGGCTCGCCCACAGCCGCAGGGCTATCGGTTTTTGGTGTGATTTGAAATGAGATACGTGTTGGGAATTCGGCCTTGATGGCCTCTGTAAGCACCTCGCTGGGTGGCCGCTGCGTAGCAAGGATCATATGCAGACCAGCGGCGCGCGCCATTTGCGCGAGACGCTGCACCGCGCCTTCGATATCCTTGCCCGCGACCATCATCAGGTCGGCCATTTCGTCGACGATGATGACGATATAGGGCCACAGCTTAGGTTCGAGCCGTTCTTCCTCCCAAATTGGCTTGCCGGTTTTCTGGTCGAAACCGGTGTGCACCGTGCGGGTCAGTTCCTCGCCTTTTGTTTTGGCCTCCGCAACGCGCGCGTTATAGCCGTCGATGTTGCGCACGCCGAGCTTGGCCATGTTCTTGTAGCGCTGCTCCATCTCGCGCACCGCCCATTTCAGCGCGACCACGGCTTTCTTCGGATCGGTGACGACCGGCGTCAGCAGATGCGGAATGCCGTCATAGACGGAAAGTTCGAGCATCTTGGGATCGACCATGATGAGGCGGCATTGATCGGGCCGCAGCCGGTAGAGCAGCGACAGGATCATGGTGTTGATCGCGACCGACTTGCCCGAGCCGGTGGTGCCCGCGATCAGCATGTGCGGCGTGCGCGCAAGATCGATGATGACCGGATCGCCGCCGATGGTCTTGCCGAGGCAAAGCGGCAGCTTGGCGGTGCTCTCGGTTGCTTCCTTGGCGGTCAGCAGTTCGCGCAGATAGACCTTCTCGCGTTTGGCGTTCGGCAGTTCGATGCCGATGGTGTTGCGCCCGGAGACCACCGCGACGCGCGCGGAGATCGCGCTCATCGAGCGCGCGATGTCGTCGGAGAGGCCGATGACGCGCAAGGACTTGATGCCGGGCGCGGGCTCGAGTTCGTAGAGCGTCACCACCGGGCCGGGGTTCGCCTTCACGATCTCGCCGCGCACGCCGAAGTCCTGCAGTACAGATTTAAGTCGGCGCGAATTGGCTTCCAATTCGCTTTCGCTCAGCGTCGTGCCGCTCGATGCCTCCGGCGCGGCTAGCAGCGTCATCGGCGGCAGAACGAAGTGGGTCTTGCGCGAGGAGAGCTTGGCCAAATCTTCGGCAGCGCGCTTGTGCCGGGCACAGGCAGGCTTCTTCAAGGTCCGGCTTTTAGATGCGCGACTCATACCTCACCCTTGCTGAGACGGTGTAGGCATCATCCCACCAGATGTCCTTATTGGGAACGCAGGATCCGAATCCTGACATGGCCTTGTGTGCGAGAGACTAAATTTGCGTTCAATGCTGCAAGTACAATTCGCAAACATCCCGTGCCATCTTCTGGTGAACGCTTCTGCAGAATCAATACATCGGCAGTACGCCAGGAACTGACGTATTCCAGAGTCATCATCCTCCGGTGCACGAGGAGCATGATCGGGAGGGTGGCAATGCCGTCGACTCAAAATCCTTTCTTGTGGGTTCATGACTTCCCAGCAATATTGAGTAGTTAGAAGAACGGTTCGATATTTGATTTGAAGGGGGAATGAAAATGGCTATCGGAAATGCGGTTCAACGCGGCAGCACCGTTTATGTATACGATGAAAAAGGTCGCCAGATTTTTGCGCTGTCGGCCGGCGCGGGGAAGGACGATGGACTGACCGGCTATACCTCGGGCACGGTCAACATCAGGCGCGGATCGACGATTTACACCTACAACGACAAGGGGCGTCAGGTTTCGGCGACGTCCGCGCGCTAGTCTCGACGATGATCAGCAAGGGGGCGACCTTATGGTCGCTCCTTGCTACACGACCTTGCATGCGAATCCGCATCGGGTGGTTCGAAACACTTGACCGATGCACCAAATCGAATATGTGCTTCAATCACGGCTTAGGTTCACGGCGATTCCCGGGTAAACCCTCATCCATGCGGTTGTTCCAGTATTTCCATGGAATAATCGCATCTTCGAGAGGATAAAAAGTAACGTCAGCATGCCCTGCAAAGGCATCTGAGATGTGCTGATGATGATCGGATCGTATAAATCCCAGAAATCGAATGCGCCACTCAGGGGTGATAATGCGATGCTCTAATAATCGGCGCTCCGCAGGAGCAAACCAGCGTTGCTTTCGATCCGACACTCTTCTCTCGAGAGGATGCCAGTTGGTCGCAGCCGTAACCTCCACGATTACTGCGTCTTTACAGCTAAAATCGAGAGCCAGAAAATCCGGACAAGTGCCGCCTTCGTTCATTTCCCACTTGATGTCGAATTGGGGCGCGATAAAGACCTGACCATCGATGGTTAGATAGGTTGCAACGTCAGTTTCAAAATTGCTCATTCACAACTTCTCCCGTTAAGCGGCGAACCACGAAGTTATTTCAACATGTCCCTAAGTTTCTTCGGCTTGATCACTTCGACCTCGTCACCCCAGGTGAACAGGTGCCAACTCATCTCAAGCGCGCCGCCGGCGCGGAAGCGCACGATGAGCGAACCATCGGGCTTGTCTTCAGACGTTTGGTTTGGGTGGAATTGATACTGCCGCGCGTCCGGTGCAGCCTTGGGCGAAAACTTCCAAGCCACCTCGAAAGGTTCTTCTTGAAAGACGCCAAACGAGCGTTCGGCGTAAGCCTGCAATGAAAAATCCTTGCGCCGGCGAAACGCATCTTCAGTCACGTCGATTTTCTCGATGTTGCCAAGCCGGAACAGGCGATAATCCTTCGCGATCTCGCTGGTGGAATAGGCGACCAGGTAATGTCGGTTGCCATAAAGAAATCCATAGGGGCAGACGAGCTGTCGGCTGAGCCGGCCAGTTCCGCTCGCCCGGTAATGAAGCCGCACCTTCACGTTGGCCATGATCGCGTGACGTAGATCGGCCAGCATCTTCTGATCGATATTTTGCCGTGGACCGGGACGCAACGCGATGCCTTCGGCCTCGGTGAGAACCTCGAGATCCGGCTCAATTCGGCGGGCGGCCTGAGGCGTCAGTGACGACTTGACCTTTGTGGCGAGAGAATCCAGGCGGGAGGAGAGATCCATGAGGTTGTTTTGACGCGCCATCTGGCTGGACGTTGTGATAGCGGCGAGTTCTTCAGCCGAAAAGCCAATCGTTTTATTCAAAAGACTGTTGCTGATGCGCCAACGCTTGGGTACTTCGCCTGGATTGGCTCGCTCCAATCCGGGAAAGATGTATTCCAGCGCATCGCGCATCCGTTCAGCCGTTCGTCGGCTAACCCGATATTCGTTTTGGATGTCCTCGAGTGAATATCCCTCCCTGGTGCCGCTCATAGCGAGCGCGAGGCGAAGCAGAGCCTCGGTTTTCTCGTAGTGCATCTTGTCAGTCCCCAAGCTTGGCGAGACTGACAGGGTAAGGCTCCCCGCGGATGGCGCCAAGACGGCATCCCGTGAGATGCTCATGTTAATTCGTCCGAGGCAGGCAGATCGGATTCCCGGCCGCTGACTTTGCCCGGTCCGGCTTTCAGTGTTTCCATCGCCATTGTTCATCTCCTGCAAGCCGAGGAGTATGATGGGCGAGCACGTCAGTTCATGCCGAATCGCGGATTGTCTGTGCAGGGGTGCTAACGAAGGCTCGACAGGCGATCCGCGTGATGAGGCCGCGTTCTAGGCATGTGGCGCAAACCAGGCCTTCATGGGCCTTGCCGGTGGCGGGGGCGGCCAGCCGCACCGTTACCATTTTTGCGTTGGTGCTCCCGTCGAAGGCGCGGCATGTGCTGCAGTATTTGCGTGGCGGTTCGCTGATCATAGGATTTCGCCAGATAGCAGGTGATCCATTTGAAGGCTGAAAAGGGAACTCGCTCAGCTCGCCCGAACTGGTTACGTGAGGCTTGCAATCCTTGCAATTCCAACCGAGTCATGAGCACTGCAAGCATGCTTAGCTTGTTCAAAGGTGTTGAAGATGTCGGGGCCGCAGCAGCGACACCCGTCCTTCGTCTTGTAAATGATGATGTAGCTATTGGTCGAAATATTCGGGATCTCGCTTCCAGCATATTGCGATACGAATTGTCTCCACGGTGACTTTATACGTCCACCCCTGGAAAAGAGTCGCATTTCGATCTTGTCGATAGCGGACGGGCTTGTCTCGCGGCACTCATGCTGGGAGAGTTCTTTGACCAGGTCGCAAAACGTCTTGTGATCGGTTGCCTCGTTTTTTGGCGATACCCGGGTATAGCCGATCTCTCCATCTTTACGATCTCTTGTCCGGTCAGAAGATTGATGGAGCGTGCCATCCATTGGTCCATAATGAGGCCTCGCGTGTCGTCTGATGGCAGGAAAACCAACAGCTTTGTATAATATGCAGGGCCGCAGCCCTTCAGTTTATTGTTCTTTGAGAGTGTGAAGAACTTTTCGTAGCCTTCAACGTCGTTTATCCGATCGGCGCGGAGGTCGCTGGCGACCTGAAGCCATTCCGTGTTGCCATCGAACAGTTGCTTCATATGCACGCGATTCATTCCACCCCAGATGAAAAAAACGCGCAGAGATCTCGGATAGAAACATGATCGTTGATGCGGAGGCGTCGTAAATCGTCTCTGCCGATTTTCTTGCCAAGAAAGGTGGAATCAAACTTTCCTTCAAAATTATAGAAGCCTCCGTTCGTGTAACTTCGGGAGAATTGTCCTCCCTGCCCCTTTCCCCTTCGAAGAGTGTCTGGATTTTTTCAGAATAGAAGGGCGAAATGATGCTACGGAAAGTCCTTCAGTGAGTTATTAGTCATGAGCGAATGAGGTGAGAGTAAGCTTTTCTCAAAAAGTCATCGGTCATCCCCGCCACGTAGTCGCAGATGATCCGGGAATCGCGGCCGGATCGCAAGTAGTTGGCATGGTGCTCTTCCGGCAGGAATTTCGGCTGGGATTGCAGGGCACCGAACACCGCAAGCACCATGTGCTGCCCCTGACGCTCGGTCTCCTGAACGGCGGGGCTGCAAATCACAATGTCCCAGACCAGCTTCTTTAGTTTTTCCAGGACGCGGGCTTGAGGCGCCCCCATAACGGCGCGGTATCGGATCAGGGGATCGTTCAGCATTTCAATGGTTGCGATGCCGATATGGGTGATCAGGTGGTTCACCAGATGCCCGATCGCGCGTTTGCGATCATTGTCCGAACCGAAAAGTGAAGATGCGAAGACATCGTAGGCGCTGGAGTGCTTTATGATTTTCTCACCCTCACGCGCGCCATTCAGAAAGATGCCGCAGTCCGCGATGCTGATATAATCCCGAAAATGCTTTTCCTTGATAAGGCCGAGTGAAATCGCGTCCTCAAGGTCGTGGACGCCATAAGCGATGTCATCGGCGATATCCATGATGCTGCAATCGAACGACTTGTGCTCTGGCTTGCCGTGCATCGCGGGCGCAATCGCAAACGACTGGAATATATCCCGGTCCCGTGCGTTCAGCGGCCCCAGTATCCAGTCCACGACATTTGCTTCCGTATCAAGAAAGCATTTCGGGGGATGGCATGCGACCTGATCGAGTTGGTCATCCGCAAGGCGAGGGACAATCGCCGGGTTGACGACCGCGCCATAGGCGACTGGATATTTCAGGAGCGCGAGCAACGCGCGCCGGGTCAGATTTGAGCCGTGCGAGACGGAAAAATGCTCGAGCTTGCTGAGAAGGCGAAGCGTCTGGCCATTGCCTTCAAAGCCGCCGGCAGCACGCATGCAATAGTTGAGCGCTGTTTCGCCGCCATGTCCAAACGGTGGATGGCCGAGATCGTGACCAAAGCCCGCGGTCTGGATCAGGCTTTTGGGCGGAAGGTAAGGGTGTGCCGGATGGTCCCGGTTGGCAGTTTCCAGATGTTGCGTCACGCCGCCGGCGATTTGCGCGACCTCGAGCGAATGGGTGAGTCGCGTCCGGTAAAAATCGCCGGCGCCAATGTTATGGATTTGAGTTTTGCCCTGCAGGCGGCGGAAGGAGGTTGAGTGAACAACTCGCGCATAATCCACATCGAAGGGGCTTCGCGAATCCCGTTCGTATTTGATCGAGGGCTCCTGCCGCTCTGTCCACACATACGTCATTATGACATTGCCTGAAGATGATCCGCGTCGCGTCCATGGGACATCATTCTTTGCTAATACGTCAAAAAATGACGTATTGAGATATTACATTTGATTATCCGCTATATTGGGAGGGTCAAATGGGACGGGTCCGCCGATCCACGTTCGAGCATTTGCTGAATGAGGTGAATCAGGAAAGCAATCCGCGGGTTGCGTTATGGATGTTGAGGATTCTGGTACAACTCGGCGGCATGCGGAAATTCGTCGAGCCTCATGGGTTCGAAGATATGAGGGTAGCCTCTTATCTGGGACTGACGAAACTATTGGGAATGCCGAAGCAGTTCGACCGGGCCTCTGCTTACAGGAAAATCATAGCCCTGCACAAGCGATCGGACAACGGAAGGTGCGAGTCCGGCCTGTCTCCGGCGTTCCAAAAAAATCTGACGCGTCTCATGGGACTCATCAATCTGTCCAATGTTGATGGGCGTGTACTCGAGTTCGCTGTCGCGTTGCATTTCGTGCCCGAGTTGAAGAATACACTTGGATATCTCGGATCGGGAATCTCGACCAGGGAAATGGTTCGCCACCTCGAGGTCATCCTGCAAGTCGATCGTGCCTTGTTGATGAAATCGCTGAGGTCAGACAGCATTTTAGCAAAATCGGGCTTGGTCAAGTGCGAGCTTGGCGCTCGCTACGCCAGCTCGTTCGAGAACAAGTTGGAGATACTCTCCACGGCATTTGCCGAACGCATGTTTGAGGACGAGGTTGAGCCCGCCGATCTCATCAAGGGAGCAGTCGTCTCTTGCTCCGATGCGGCGCTGGAATTAGCCGACTATATCCATGTCGAAAGCGCCCTCGACGTACTGCGTCCCTACCTGCGCAAAGCGGTCACCGAACGTCGATCGGGGGTGAATGTCTATATCTATGGCCCCCCGGGCACTGGCAAGACAGAGCTTGCGAAGGTGCTGGCGCGCGATATCGGCTTCAAGCTGTATGAGGTGGCCTACAAGGACGAGGACGACGATCTTGCAGATAGCATGTGTCGTCTCAAGGCTTTTGGGGCTGCTCAGAGTTTCTTTGCGCGGGAGCACGTGGTGATCCTGTTCGACGAGGTTGAAAGCATCTTCAAGGATGAGCGTTCTTCCCTGGGGAGGGATACGTCCGCTGAGCGCAAGGCATGGCTCAATCGTGCGCTTGAAACCAACCCCGTCCCAGCGATCTGGATTTCGAATTCCGTCGATATCGACCGGGCTTTCCTGCGCCGGTTCGATATGATCGTGGAAATCCCGGTGCCGCCGAGGGCTCAGCGACAAGCGATCATCCGCAAGAATTGCGAAGGACTGCTGAGCGAGGACGCAATTCGGCGCATCTCGGAGCCGGAACGGTTGTCGCCGGCGCTGATCGCGCGCTCATCCGCCGTGATCAAAGCCGTGAGTGAGGACATCGGCAGGGATAGGGTGTCGGGCGCGATCGAGGGGCTGATCAACTCCAGTCTGCGCGCACAGGGGCATCGTGCGTTGGTGAAGAAGGACAAGCCTGATGCCGCCCGATACGATATCGGCTTTGTCAACGTGAATGTCGATCTGGAGCGTCTTGTTGAATCCGTGAGGTCGGTCAAGGAGGGAAGGTTCTGTTTTCACGGCGCTTCCGGCACCGGCAAGACGGCCTTCGCGCGCTGGCTGGCCGAACAGGCGGAGATGCCGTTGATTGTCAAGCGCGCGTCCGATCTGCTCGATCCCTTCGTTGGTGGAACGGAGCAGAAGATCGCCGAGGCTTTCGAGGAGGCGAAGGATACAAAATTCGCGTTACTGATCGACGAGTTCGACAGCTTCCTGCAGGATCGCCGGGCCGCTCAGCGTAATTGGGAGATCTCGCAAGTCAACGAGATGCTGGTTCAGATCGAGGAATTTCGAGGAGTGTTCATCGCGACCACGAACCGGCTCAATGCGATGGACCATGCTATCTTGCGGCGGTTCGACCTGAAAATTGAATTCGGCTGTCTGTCGTCGCAGCAGCTTCTCTCGGTGTTCAGGCAGCATTGCCACTCGCTGGAGCTTGGCGATCCTTCAGCGGAAGCGATCGTGAGTTTGCGTCGTCTGGCTAATACGACGATCGGTGATTTTGCCGTCATAAAGCGCCAAAGCCGCTTAAACAAGATTGCGTCGCCAGAGATGTTGCTGTCGCGACTGCGCGAGGAATGCGCATTTCGTGACGAGGCGAAGCGGCCGATCGGATTTTTAAATTAAGCGAAGATTGTGGAGATTTACATGACCGATGACGTCGCGAAAAAGGAAAAACAGATTTTAAAAGAAAAAGCAGAGGAGTTGCTTAGAGAGTTGCAAAGGCATGAATATTACAAAATCCTATTTACTTTGCATGACCATGTCTCCGAACCGGACGAGACGTGGAATGATGGTTATTACACTTCCGTCGGATACTGGCTTGACCGGAAAGACCTGGAACTTGGCATGACGCTCGATGGGTTTCTAGCGTATCGAGGTGAGAAAACATTTTGGGTCGGGCTTTGTGCGGAGAGAAAACGAGGCACGGATTTACTGCGCCGAATTCAGTTGGGATACGGGAGCATCAACTTTAGATTCTGCGATGCCGATGTGACAAGAGATCGGATATCTGAAGACGAAGTATACCGCCTGAAAAAAAGACAGCCACGCAATATACTTGGCTCTCTTGTATTTGAGGAATCCAAAGAAGCTCAGTCCACATGGCTCGGCATTTATCAATCGCAGGCGAATTATAGTGTGGAGCACGCGCTGAAGTTCTTTGATTCTTTATTTGATCAAGTCGACCAGCGCGATCTTGAAATTTTTGAGATTGAGAATTCCGAGCGCTCAGACACAGAGAAAGAACAGCTAATACAAGCTCGGCGGGGGCAGGGAAAATTCCGTGCTGAATTGGATAGTTATTGGGGTGGGAAGTGTGCTGTTACCGAAGTGGGAATGCGGGAGCTTCTTCGAGCTTCTCATATCAAGCCGTGGAAATTGTCAAACGATAAGGAGCGCCTTAACGGAGACAATGGACTGCTTTTGGTGGCAGGTCTGGACGCGCTATTTGATAAATATCTCATATCGTTCGATGAAACGGGTGCGATACTCATTTCAAAGCGCTTGCGCGAAAAGGAAGGAGAGCGAATGGCGGAAATTGGATTAAGCAAGGATTTAAGGCTTCGTTCCGGCGAGCCTCACTGTGACGGCTTTAACAAAGACAGACATGGACAATTCCTCGAGCATCATCGGGATATTTTCAACAAAATGGATTCCTAGAGGAAGAATCTGATGCGCCCCCTCTCAAAATCGAAAATGATGGCGTACCGGCAGTGCCGTCGCCGTCTCTGGCTTGAAGTTCATCGCGCGGATCTGCGGCAGGATAGCGAGCAAACGGAGACAAGGTTTTCCGTGGGGCATCGGCTCGGTGAAATCTCTCGCATCCTTTACGATCCCAAGCAAAATGGGCGGCTGATTGATCTCGGCGAACTTGGCGTAAGTGGGGCTCTCACGCTCTCCCATGATTTGCTGAGCGAGCGGAAGGTTCTTTTTGAGGCGGGATTTTCCGCAGGCGGTGCTCTGGCATTCACCGACATCATGCTGCCTATCACGCGTAAGGGTAAAGCCGCCTGGAATGTCATAGAGGTCAAGTCATCGACCTCGGTGAAGGATTATCATCGCGACGATGCTGCCGTGCAGGCCTATGTGATGCGCTCGGCAGGCGTCAATTATGACTCGATTTCGCTGGCTCATATTGACACCTCTTTCATTTACGATCCGAAGAAAGGCTACGCCGGGCTGCTATCGCAGAGAAATCTGACCAAGGAGGCCGATGCGCGCTTCGGCGAGGTCAAGGAGTGGGTCAAAGATGCGCAATCGGTCATTGCTTCGCCCATTGAGCCGTCCATGCGAACCGGACGGCATTGTTCTGATCCGTATGAATGCGGCTTTCATGCCTATTGCAGCCGGGGCGAGCCGAAGGCCGCGATTCCTGTGTCTGTTTTGCCTCGCGTGCAATCCAAAACGCTCAAAGCGTTGATCGCAGACAATCCCGTGCTCGAATTATCGGACGTGCCCGATGACATGCTGAACGATCAGCAGAAGCGGGTGAAATCATGCACGCTGTCAGGCGCGTTGTATTTCGACCAGGCCGCTGCGGCTCGGGAATTGGCCCGGCATGCGCTACCGGCATATTTCATGGATTTCGAGACGGCGCAGATGGCGATCCCGGTCTGGGAGGGAATGCGTCCTTATCAGCAGGTGCCGTTTCAGTTCAGCGTTCATCGCCTGTCACGGGACATGGTGTTGAGCCATGACAGTTTTCTCGATTTGTCGGGCGGTGATCCGTCCAAGGCCTTCGCCGTAAAGCTGATCGAAGTTCTCGGAAAGGCAGGGCCTATCTTCGTCTATAATGCTGCCTTCGAGAAAGGGCGTATCGGAGAACTTGCCGAAAAATTTCCAAAGTTGCGCAAGGCGCTGCTGGCCTTGAATGATCGCGTGGTCGATCTCCTGCCGATTGCCCGCCAGTACTATTACCATCCGTCCCAGGAGGGCAGTTGGAGCATCAAGAGCGTGCTGCCGACCATCGCGCCGGATCTTCGCTACGATGCGCTCGAAGGGGTGCAGCATGGAGGCGATGCCATGGCAGCCTACGAGGAAGCGATTTTGCCAGAGACGACAGAGCAGCGCCGTCACGAGATCGAGCGGCAGCTGCACGAATATTGCAAGCTGGATACTTACGCTATGGTGCGAATGTGGGGAGTGTTCACGGCAAACAAGATCGTCGATCTTGAGCCAACAACAAGCTCTGACTTATACTTATAAAGAGACAAGACGTTCGTCGTCCACAATCAGCCAGCAGGACAGGCTCACGCCGAGGTCAAAGATTTTTTCTCTATGCTTCTCTGCACTTTCGAGATGATACGGCCTTTGTATCTTTCTTCCAGGCAGGCCTTCGTCCTAGCCAGGACGTTGGCAGCACTGTCTTTCTTTTGTGCGTCATTGATGACGCCGTCATGGTGACGTTGCCCCTCGGGCTTAATCCAGACTGAAGTTCGCTCTGGCCCACGACGAGGGCCAGAGGATGAAGCGCAGCCGCTTTTCGGAAGAACAGATTATCGGGATCTTGAAGGAGCACGAGGCCGGCGTCTCGGTCGCTGATTTGTGCCGCAAGCATGGGGTCACCTCGCTGACGCAGGCCCGCGTCGCCCTGGGCTGTTGGCAGGCCGATTACAACGGATCTCGACCGCACTCGCAACTCGGATGGAAGACGCCCGCCGAGTTTGCCCTCACCTTCCACCCGAGCCGGGATCTGGCGCTGCGCTCTGCCGAAGGCTCCGCGCCAGCCCCCGTCGCTTCCACCGCCCGATCGGGCAAATCCAACCGCCGGAGCGAACTCAGAACTGGATAAAACCTGGGGGCAACGTCATTCGTCATTGCTCTCTTTCCTCTTGTTGAAGGAAAGAAATACTGCATCCACACGTCAGAGCTGGACGTATCTCACCCCGGAGGTCGAAGAGATGGCGCCGTCTGGCGAGACAGTGTGGCGCTTCGATTGGGTGGCTATGGCGAGACTCTATTCGTCATAGATCAGCGATGCCGCCCATCTCGGAACGATCTCTTCGGCTGGGCCGTAGTGTCCGTCATCGAACTGATGACGGTTCTCAGACGGATCAAGGTTGATTTCACACGTTCTGACGGAATGTCCAGACGCCCACGCAACCAATCCGGCGGCCGGATAGACGGAGCCGGAAGTCCCGATGGCAACGAACAAGTCGGATTGCGCGACAATGTCCTTCGCCTCATCCATGAAGAACGGCATTTCACCGAACCAAACGACGTGAGGACGCAGGCTTTCAGCCACGTCACACCTTGGGCATCTATCCGATCGGCTCAAATCGGAATCCCAGCGAACGACGCCTTCGCATGATCGGCACTTCGCCTTAAGGAGCTCTCCATGAATGTGAAGCACATTCGTCGATCCGCCGCGTTCATGCAAGTCGTCAACGTTCTGGGTGATGATCGTTAGATTGCCACCGTTTGCCGCGAGGTGCTTCTCCAGATTCGCCAGCGCCAAATGAGCCGCGTTTGGATGAACTTCGTGAAGCAGGCGTCGACGCATGTTGTAGAACTCATGAACGTCATCGGGCCGGGCGTGGAACGCCTGCGGGGTTGCCAATTTGTACGGATCGTACTTGGCCCATAGCCCCTTTCCGGGCTCCCGGAATGTTGGGAGCCCGGAGGCGGCGCTGATACCCGCACCGGTTAATATTGCGATTCTCAATCCACGCTTCGGCAACACCAACCCCATCACGGTGCGTTCAAGAGCATGTTCATCGTGAACATCGCCGAATTCGCAAAGATCACGATCAGGAAGGCCATCATTCACCTGCTGGCGAGCATGATGGGCGGAGATAGTGACGGACTGACGAGATGCTGAATCTATCCACTTCACAATAATTGGCGTTTAACAGTGGCTGGCATGAGCCATCTGTTTAATTCCTCGTCATTCAGGGCATCTGTCGTAGGAGAAGGTGGATTTCCGTTTTCCTTCGAAAACCGTTCGCAACAACTTGCCATTCTGGACCTCGAGGTACTCCTTCTCGGAATACTCCATGCCCTCACCAGCACATCGCAGCAGGATATCCACTCCAACACCGCGAGGCGCGATTTTTGTAATTTTGCATATATTTTCTAACCCTGTTGCCAGCTTCAGGGTGTAGGTGATCAACCCTTCTGATTCGGCCGGATTTCCCTTGCAAACCTTCACATTTCCTGTGAACCAGCGTCCCGTCCAGGGATTATTACCGTTTGCGTTTTCGGAGCGATGCGAGCCTTTTCCGCATTTGTGCCAAACCATCTCCGCGCCGATTTCCCCCTTCCTGCCATAGCAGTTTCCTAACTTCTCCAATCTTGCACCGATACGTTCACGCTCTCCGCAGGCCGCTTCGGTTTTAGGTGAATCTCCTCGACCTCCACGGCACGCGTTGTTCGCTTCCAGCCACATATCGATAAGCGTTCGATCAGGCTCGGCCTGCCCCGCCTTGGCAGGAGGTGGGGTTCCTGTCTCCGCAAGCCCGAATTTCTGCGATTGGTTGCGGCATACAGCCCACCACAAATTGTAATACACGGCTTTCTCTTGAGGATTGAAGGAAGCATCGAACATTCTCTTGTCGAGAGGGTACGATTCGTTCGACGGCTGTGGCGTCACATTAGGTCCAACGTCCCCGGTGCAGGTAACGTAGAACGAATTCGTCCCAAGACTCTTGGTGCGCCCATCTTTCCCCTGAGTATTGTGCCCTTGGATCGTTACGTTGGCGACAATCGGAGCGCATTGTTTCTTACCGTCTGACTGCCAACAGGGATGACATCTCGTATCGGCGATCGTCTTGCAAGTACGACCTTCCTCTCCTTCGAAATATATGGATTTGATCCCCCAGACGTAGCATCCGTTGGACGGATCACAGATCTTCGAGAATGGAGTATCGCCAGCAGCAACGGACCGATTTGGCAAGCATGTAAGGCAAAGCAGAATAAGCAAAATAATCCGATGATGGTTCATTTTACAATTTCCGATACGAAGTGTTTTCGTCGTTCCGAAGGTCAGATAATTCGAACCTATCGTTTGCGAATGTCATCGTCTCCGCGCGCGGATTCCTGCGCAGATCTGATACCAACACGCATTTTTCTCCGGACGGTCTTCCCATCCTGGCAAACAAAGAACGACGCGGCGGAATTTCTCGTTGCAGAGACCGTGATTTGCCAACATGCGAGGTTCGCCAAAGAAATACGGTTGAATTTTGCGATCCTTGGTCCAAGCCGGCACCGCGGCCCAATCCGCATCACCTCCATTTGCGCTCAGTTTTCCAACCGCACATGACTTCCAATTGGGGGGATAATCGTGTGTCCGCAGTCTTCCGCTCGTGCGGAAGACATTGCGCAGATGCTTACTGCAATGCCCAGAAACCCTCGTTTCAGTCTGGAAATGCCAATCCGTGTCATATCAAGAAATTCTTGCAGGCTGGAATTCATCGGCCGAAAGTCGATCAAACGGCCCATGCTCGTAGATGCTTCCATTAATTTGAAGCTGAGCCTATTTATCCGGTTTCGACTTGCCGGTGTCCGCAGAATGTGAAAGTACCAGACTATCGCTTCCATTCTTGTTCAGTCGACGGGTGTCGACAATATCGCCTGAACTCGGAGGCAACCCACCGCCGTTTCGCCGCGCCGAATGCATCGACCGAAGATAGATTTGCTCTGTGATCTCCGTTTTTCATCCATCGCTTGTACATCGCATCTAGTCCGATACGGATTCCGGATGCGACTGTCGGACGCCGGGTGAAGGATCTCACCTCGAATGGTGGATCGAAGATGGTGATGGCCGAGAGTTTGGATACGTCGGCGACACCAAGCGCCTCACACAATACCCCAGGGCCATTACAAAGATTTCTGACGCGTGATGCTTCGCTCTCCAGCACTTTGGGAGGGGACCTGCCAGTTTCAATGTACCAAGACAATCGACGGTCGAGCATTGCGTCGGGATTGCACACGGGCAACAATGCCCTGACCAAGACCGCACTCCCGATCCCTTCGCCTTCACATGCGATGTTCAAACACGGAAGCTGACCGGAGTAATAGAAATAGACGCTACCGGGCGAAGCAAACATCGCATCAACGTGGCTTGGCCTCTCTATCTTGTCATCGGAGAAACAATGGGCGAAAGGATCATCTTCCCGATAGGCCTCAGTTTCGATGATCATACCGCCGGTGCGAACCCCATTGATCGTCGTGAAAAGATGGCAGCCGATGAGATCCGGTGCCACATCATACACTGATCGCGCGAAGAATTCCGGTGTAAGGATATGCGAAGAAACTGCCATCGAATGTTCGATTGATGGGATTTCAGTGTTTGTCATTATATTTCTCTAAAAGTTGATTTCATAATAATTTTGTGGCCACTCATCGTGCGGACGTCGAACTCAACTGTCGTCCTTTTTCATCGTACGTATATATCCAAGCGCCTCGCTGTACCGCGTTTCCAATTGCCATAATCACATCTCCTTTTTCAGTTTCGAGACCTCAACCCCATTACGTGAGCTTCGACATTCCTTCAGTCTTCGATACGCCCTTGCTGTCGGAATCTGCCAGCACATCACGCAACGAGCGCCATGAAATCCCGGAACGGGATGTCTCCGCAAGGGGGCAGTGCCGAAATCTCCGTAGGCGTTTTTCGCAAAAGCGCGTCCACAGTCTCGCAAATCAAGTTGGTGGTGTGCTGGTCGTCGAATGGGTCCGCAGAATAATCGGGCAGCGGAAGCCTGACCGAGATGTCACAATGCGCTGCGATTTTCTCATGACGCTTCTTCTTATAAGCCTCGAATTCGGCGTCATAGAATTCATCATCCTCGTCATTACGAACATCTGAGAGCAAAATGATGCGGTCGTAGTGGGTGCGAAGTTCGGGCAGGATGCCGGACCAATCAATCGAGCGAGGAATGCAGATCGACACATCACTTACCAGCGCGACATCGGTCTTCGCGCCCCGTTTGAACTTCGTCGCAAGGACGGATCTAATCTGCTCCTGGAGATTGGTCACTCCGTCCAGATGAAGGGCGCAATGATTTGGGGACTCCAACGGATCAAAATCAAAGCAGATGGGGATCGACTGATAGAGTTCGGCAATGTCCTGTACGGCACTGCTCGGGGAGATTAAGGCACCGGAAATCACGACTTTGCGATACCCTTCGGGCAACTGCGTTTCGTCGGTGTCACTGAGGTTGAATGTCCAGTAATCGAGAGCGAAGTTTTCATTGAAGATTTCGCTCCCTTCGCAGGCTATAACACAGGCCTCCAGTTGTTTCATGGAGCCGGGGGCACGCCGTATTGAGGCGTCGGCAACCGCCATTGCGGAGTGCGACGTCATCGAAACGGTCGCGGCACCAGCGGCCAGTCCTTGAAGAAAATTGCGACGAACGATCATTGTTGCCTCCTTACGGCGTGGCGGAAGAATGAATGTTGGAATCCCGCAATCCAGGAGCATCGGACGGGATGGATTGCGTCAGGCACCGGATTCCACCGCCGCCGGAGGCGACGTGGTCGATGCGCAGCATGCGGATGGTTCGTCCCGGGAACGATCGCTGGAGGGCATTGACGGCCATCTGGTCGCGCTCCCGATCGCCGAACGACCCGGTGATCACGGCTCCGTTGGCCAGATAGGCGTTGAGATAACTTGGCGCCCAATACGGTCCCCGGAACTTCCAGCGGCGCCTCCGAGGCGCGGCGACAAATTCCACGTGCAGACGACGACCCGAAACGTCACGCGCCTGTTTCAAGAGAACGACGTCATGCGACCGCCAGAACGGGGCTTCGACATCAGGGTCTCGTACCCTCTCGACGAGTGCGCGACCGGGAGACGTCATCAGGGCGTATCCATCGACATGGCCATGCGTAATGTCGGCATAGGCTGGGTCAGACAATGGATTCCACCTCCGCCTTCGCCAAGATGATTGATATTCAGCAGGACGACCTCCCGCCCTGGAAACGTTGATTTCAGTACGTGCTTTGCCATTCGATCCCGCGTTAAATCGT
>Ga0182736_1001479_pt1 | contig 22593 bp, 19 predicted proteins | sample eDN5th30CKraftBY_FD_128882 | JGI IMG/M metagenome (GOLD analysis project Ga0182736, IMG submission 128882) | Enriched backyard soil microbial communities from Emeryville, California, USA - eDNA 5th pass 30_C Kraft BY (version 2) (version 2) | ecosystem: Environmental > Terrestrial > Soil >... | reverse complement strand
GTCGGGCCGCCGCTGCGCGCCGGCAGCTGCCCGAAGCCGGGGCCGCGCCCGCGCATGCCGGGTGGCGGGCCCGTACGGACGTCGAGCTGCTCGCGCAGCGCCCGGTCGACCTCCCCGCGCAGCGCGCCGCGCACGGCCACGTAGCCGACGACGACCGCCAGCGCGACGGCCGCGGCCACCGCCACCGCCACCGCCACCGTCATCCGCCGGCGCAGCGGCACCTCAGTCCCTCAGCACGTACCCCACGCCGCGGACCGTGTGCAGCAGGCGCGGCTCGCCGCCCTCCTCGGTCTTGCGGCGCAGGTAGCCCATGTAGACGCCCAGCGAGTTCGAGCTCGAGCCGAAGTCGTAGCCCCACACGCGCTCGAAGATCTGCGAGCGCGTCAGCACCTGGCGCGGATGGTCCAGGAACAGGGCCAGCAGCTGGAACTCGGTGCGCGACAGCTCGAGCTTGCGGTCGCCGCGCGACGCCTCCCAGGCGCCGCGGTCGAGCGTCAGGTCGGCGAAGCGCAGCACGTCCCCGTTCTCCTCCCCCGGCGCCTCCGCGCGGCGCAGCAGCGCGCGCAGCCGCGCCTTGAGCTCCTTGAGCGCGAACGGCTTGACGAGGTAGTCGTCGGCGCCGGCGTCCAGCCCCGCCACGCGGTCATCGACGGCGTCACGCGCGGTCAGCATCAGCACCGGGGTCCGGTCGCCGGCCGAGCGCAGGCGGCGGCAGACCTCCAGGCCGTCCACGCCGGGCATCATCACGTCGAGGATCACCGCGTCATGATGGGTGTCCGCCAACTGGTCGAGCGCTTCGCCGCCGTCGGCCGCGAGCCCCACCTCGTAGCCGTCCAAGCGCAGTGCACGGTCGAGCGCAGCCCGCACCGCGGGCTCGTCGTCAACGATCAGTACGCGCGTCATTTCCAGGTCGTCAGCATCGGTTTCGTACCGAAGAATCACAGAAGCTTTAAGGAAGGATCACCGTGCCGCGCTCTCATGCGTCCGCTATGCGCTCACTCGTCTCCTTCTTCGGCGGCGCCGTCGCGATGGCGCTCGTGGTCGGCGCGCTCGCCGTTGCGGGTGTGATCGACGACGACGCGGCGCCGACGAGCTCGGCCCCGCCGCCATCGCCGACCGTGACCGCGCCGGGTAAAGGCGAGTCGAAGCCCTCCGGGGCGCCGGAGTCGGTCAGCGACATCTACAAGCGCGTCTCCCCCGGCGTCGTCTTCATCCAGGCCGGCCAGAACGCGACCGGCTCGGGCTTCGTCTACGACGACCAGGGCCACATCGTCACCAACGACCACGTGGTCGAGGAGGCGAACACGTTCGACGTCCGCATCGGGATCGACACCAAGCCGATCCCGGCGCAGCTGGTGGGCAAGGACCCGTCCTCGGACTTGGCCGTGCTCAAGGTCGACCCGAACGCGGTCAAGGGCGGCCTGCAGCCGCTCGAGCTGGGCGACTCGACCGCGCTCGAGCCGGGCGACCAGGCGATCGCGATCGGCTCGCCGTTCGGCCTCGAGGGCACGGTCACGACCGGCATCGTCTCCTCGCTCGGGCGCACGATCACGGCGCCGAACGACTTCCCGATCGCCGACGCGATCCAGACCGACGCGGCGATCAACCCCGGCAACTCCGGCGGCCCGCTGCTGGACGGCAACGGGCGCGTGATCGGCGTCAACTCGCAGATCAAGTCCGGCAGCGGCTCGAACTCGGGCGTCGGCTTCGCGGTCCCGGTCTCGACCGTCAAGTTCGTCGTGCCGCAGATCGAGAACGGCGGCAAGGTCGAGCGCGCCTACCTGGGCGTGCGCAACGGCGACACGCAGGACCTCTCGGGCGCGATCATCGGCGCCGTCGTGGCCCAGGGCCCGGCCGCGAAGGCGGGCCTGCAGGCGGGCGACAAGATCACGAAGATCGACAACCGGCCGATCACCTCGTCCAACGACGTCTCGGCCGCGGTCGCGGCCCGCAAGCCCGGCGAGCAGGCCAAGATCACGGTCGTCCGCGGCGGGCAGCCCCGTACCCTGACCGTTGACCTCGGCACCCGGCCGGACACGGCCGGCGGATGAGCCACATGACCCCAGGAGACATTCAGTGACCCCAGACGAGCGGCGCCTCCACGCGCTCGATCGGACGCCGGAGCCGACGCCGTCCCGGGCGGCGCACGACGACCTGGAGAACGCGCTGTTCGAGATCAAGCGCGTCATCGTCGGCCAGGAGGCGATGCTGGAGCGCGTGCTGGTCGCGCTGCTCGCCGGCGGCCACGTCCTGCTGGAGGGCGTTCCCGGCCTGGCCAAGACGCTGACGGTCAAGACCGTCGCCGATGTGCTCGGCGGCTCGTTCAAGCGCCTGCAGTTCACGCCCGATTTGGTGCCCGCGGACCTGGTCGGCACGCGGATCTTCCGGCCGGACACGGGCGGGTTCGACACCGAGCTCGGCCCGGTCTTCTGCAACTTCCTGCTGGCCGACGAGATCAACCGCGCGCCCGCCAAGGTGCAGTCCGCGCTGCTGGAGGTCATGCAGGAGCGCCAGGTGACGATCGGGCACGACACGCACCGCGTGCCGGCGCCGTTCCTGGTGCTGGCGACCCAGAACCCGATCGAGTCCGAGGGCACGTACCCGCTCCCGGAGGCCCAGGTCGACCGCTTCATGTTCAAGCTCGTGGTCGACTACCCGTCGCACCGCGACGAGGTGGCGGTCGTCGAGCGTTCGCTGGACGGCGGCGACCGCGCCCGCGAAGTGCTCTCGCCCGAGCACCTGCTGGCCCACCAGCGCGCCGCGGGCAGCGTCTACGTGGACCGGCGCGTGATGGAGTACGCGGTCGCGCTGACCACGGCCACCCGGGATAGGAACCCCGCCCACCCCGACGAGGGCTGGGTCGAGTTCGGCGCCTCCCCGCGCGGGTCGATCAACCTGATCCACGCCGGCCGCGCGCTGGCGCTGCTGCGCGGGCGCGACTACATGCTCCCGGTCGACGTGCGCGACCTCGCGCGCGACGTGCTGCGCCACCGGATCGTGCTCACGTACGAGGCGCTGGCGGCCGGCGTCGACGCCGACCGCGTGCTCGACGGCGTGCTCGAGCGCGTGCCGATGCCGCGGATCGAGCTCGCGCAGGAGCGCCCCTACGGCACGTCGTGACGTTCCAGGCGCCGCTCCTGCTCGGCCTGCTGGCGGTCGTCCCGCTGGTGGCGGCGGCGTACGTGCTCCTGCAGCGGCGGCCGCGCAAGTTCGCGGTCCGCTACACGAACGTCGACGTGCTGGCCGCGGTCGCGGGCCGCTCCTGGGCGCGCCACGTGCCGGCCGCGCTGGCGCTGCTCGCGCTGGCGGCGCTGCTGATCGCGCTCGCGCGGCCGCAGCGGACGGTCGCCGCCGAACGCCGTGAGGCGACGGTCATGCTCGTCTTCGACACGTCGGGGTCGATGCTGGCCACCGACGTCCAGCCGTCGCGGCTGGCCGCCGCGCAGGCGGCCGGGAAGACGTTCGTGGACGCGGTGCCGGACGAGTTCCGGATCGGCGTGATCGGGTTCGGGACGAGCGCGCAGCAGCTCTCGGATCCGACGACCGACCACGCGCGCGTGAAGACGACCATCGAGGGCCTGCAGGTGGCGGGCGCGACCGCGATGGGCGACGCGCTCAAGCTCGCGATCGACTCCGCGCGCGTGCCGGTGCCGGACGGGCTCGGCGGCGAGCGGCGGCTGCCGGCGGCGGTCATCCTGCTCAGCGACGGCGCGTCGACGCGCGGCGCGGACCCGATCACGGTCGTCCAGCAGACCAAGAAGTACAAGATCCCGATCTACACGGTCGCGCTCGGGTCCCAGAACGGCGTGCTCACGCACACCAACCCGGCCACCGGCGCGGTCACGACCGAGCGCGTCCCGCCGGACCTGCTGACGCTGCAGGACATCGCGCGCGACACCGGCGGCCAGTTCTTCGCGACCGCCGACGCGCAGCGGCTGTCCGCGGTCTACCGCAACCTGGGGACGCGGCTGACCAAGACCAAGGAGAAGCGCCAGGTGACGTCGGCGTTCGCGGGCGGCGCGATCGTGCTGCTGCTGGCCGGCGCCGGCCTCGGCCTGGTGCGCGGCGGGAGGCTGCCGTGAGGCTCGTCCCGCCCGCCCCCGAGCGCTCGCCGGACAAGCCCGGCCCCGGCGAGGTCCCGCCGCAGGTCCTGCGGTCGCTGGACCTGGCGGTGATGAAGCGCATCGAGTCGCTGGTGCCGGGCGAGCACCTGACGCCGCAGACCGGCTCGGGCACCGAGCTGGCGATGATCCGGCCGTACTTCCCGGGCGACGACGTGCGCCACATCGACTGGAACGCGACCGCGCGGCTGCAGGAGCCGCACGTGCGCGTGCACGTCGGCGAGCGGGCGCTGACCACGTGGCTGGTGCTCGACGTGTCGGCCTCGATGGCGTTCGGCACCGCGGACCGCCGCAAGACGGACGTGGCCGAGGGCGTCGCGCTCGCGGTCGGCCACGTGGCGACGCGGCGCGGCAACCGGCTCGGCGTGCTGGCGTACGGCGGCGGCGAGCCGCGGATCCTGCGGCCCCGGCAGGGCCGCCTCGGGCTGCTCGCGCTGCTGGCCGAGCTGCGCCGCGAAGGCGAGAGCGAGGGCGCGGGCGCGACGACGCTCGGCGCCGCGCTGAGCAGCGCCGCCTCCCTCGGCCGCCAGCGCGGGCTGGTCGTGATCGTCTCCGACTTCCGCGGGGAGCGCGACTGGGAAGGGCCGCTGCAGGCGCTGCGCGCGCGCCACGGCGTGCTGGCGGTGGAGATCGTCGACCCGCGCGAGCAGGAGCTGGTGCCGGCCGGGGACCTCTGGCTGGTCGACCCGGAGACCGGCCGCCAGATCCGCGTGGACACGCGCCGGCGGCGCGTGCGCGACCGGTTCGCGGCCGCCGCGGCGGCGGAGCGCGAGGACGTGCGCGCGGCGCTGCGGCGCGCCGGCGCCGACCACGTCGTGCTGTCGACCGCGGGCGACTGGCTGCGGGCCTTCGCGTCGCACCTGCGCCGCGGCGAGGCCGCGCTGCGCTCCGGCGCTCCGGCGCGTGCCGCGGTCAGCAACCGGATGCGGGCGGCCCGCCCATGAGCTTCGCGGAGCCGATCCTGCTCGCCGGCTTCATCCTCGTCCCGCTCGCGCTGCTCGCGTACGGGGCGCTGCAGCGGCGCGGCCGGCGCGAGTCGTCGGCGTGGGCCAACCCGGCACTGGCGCCCAGCCTGGCCACGGCCCGGCCCGGCTGGCGCCGCCACGTCCCGCCGCTGCTGCTCCTGCTCGCGCTCTGCGCGCTGGTCGCGGCGCTCGCGCGCCCGCAGCGCACGGTCGCCGCCCCCCAGCGCGCCGCGAACGTGATCATGGTCACGGACATCAGCGGCTCGATGAACGCCACCGACGTCAAGCCGGACCGGCTGAGCGCCGCGATCGCCGCCGCCAAGACGCTGACCGACAAGGTGCCGGACACGTTCCGGCTCGGGCTGGTGACGTTCTCGGACTTCGCCGAGCAGCGCGTCGCCCCAACCACCGACCGCGCGCAGATCAAGGGCGCGCTCGGGCAGCTCGTGGCCGAGGGCGGGACGGCGATGGGCGACGGGCTCGAGCGCGGGCTGTTCGCCGCGCGCACGCCGGTCCCGAACGCCGACGGCAGCGGCGTCCGCCGCCTCCCGTCGGTGATCGTGCTGCTGTCGGACGGCAAGAACACGTCCGGCACGCGCGACCCGGTCGACGTCGCCCGCGAGGCCGGCAGCGTGCACGTCCCGATCTACGCGATCGCGCTCGGCACGCCCGGCGGCGAGGTCGAGCTGCGCGACGCGTTCGGCTTCATGCAGCGCGTCCAGGTCCCGCCGGACATCGAGACGCTCAAGCAGATCGCGCAGCTCAGCGGCGGGCGGTCCTATACGGCGACGGAGACCGACAAGCTCAAGGAGATCTACGCCACGCTCGGCACGCGCCTGTCCTCGCGCAGCGAGAAGCACGAGGTGACGGCGGCGTTCGCGGGCGGCGCGCTGGTCCTGCTGGTCGCCGCCGGCAGCCTGTCGCTGCGCTGGTTCGGCAAGCTCATTTAGGCCACTCCGCGGCCACAACGGCCCGTAACGTCTCACGTTCCCGTGAGACGAGGTTGGGTATGGTGAAACCAGTGGTGGCTGAGCTGCACGCGGTGATGGGCGCCGTGCGGGAGCGAACCTTCGACCTCGTCGCCCATCTCGACGACGCCCGGCTGAACACCCCGCTGGCGCCGATCATGAGCCCCCTGGCCTGGGATCTGGGCCACATGGCGGCTTACGAGGACCTGTGGCTCAACCACCGGCTCGCGGGACGCGAACTGCTGCGCGAGGACCTGGCCGCGCTCTATGACGCGTTCGAGACGCCGCGGACGGTGCGCGGCGACCTCGAGTTCCTGCGCGGCGACGAGCTGCAGGCGTACATGGCCGCGGTGCGCGAGCGCGCGCTCGCGGCGCCGGTCGACAGCGGGCTGCACGAGCTGGTGATCCGCCACGAGCTCCAGCACACGGAGACGATGCTGCAGGCGATGCGGCTCGCCGGCATCCTGCCGCCCAGCTTCAAGGGCCCGCAGCCGGTCGCGGGCAGCGGGCTGGAGCTGCTCGAGGTCGAAGCGGGCGCGTTCGAGCTCGGCTCCGGCCCGGACGGCTTCGCCTACGACAACGAGCGCCCGCGCCACACCGCGCACACCGGCGCGTACGCGATCGGCCGCACCCCGGTCACGAACGCCGCCTGGGCCGAGTTCGTCGCCCGCGGCGGCTACACGACCCGCGCGCACTGGTCGGACGCGGGCTGGGCCTGGCGGACCGAGAACGGCATCGACGGGCACGAGCCGGGGCACCCGGACGCGCCGGTCGTGCACGTCAGCTTCTACGAGGCGGAGGCGTTCGCCCGCGCGGTCGACGCGCGCCTGCCCACCGAGGCCGAGTGGGAGAAGGCCGCGCCGCGGCTGGAGGGCGCCGGCGAGGTCTGGGAGTGGACCGCGAGCCCGTTCCGCGGCTACCCCGGCTTCAAGCCCCACCCGTACCGCGAGTACTCGGGAGTGTTCTTCGGCGACGCCTACCGGGTGCTGCGCGGCGGCTCGTGCGCCACCCACGCCCGCGTCGCCTCCCCGCAGTTCCGCAACTGGGATCTCCCCCAACGCCGGCAGCTCTTCGCCGGAGTGAGGATCGCGCGATGAAGACCGCACTCGGCGACATCGAGATCGTCTCGCGCCTCGGCGCCGACGAGCGCACGCTCGCGTTCGACGTGCTCGACGGGCTCACCAAGCCGTTCAAGGAGCTTCCGCCCAAGCACTTCTACGACACCGAGGGCTCGCGCCTGTTTGAGGCGATCACCCATCTGCCCGAGTACTACCCGACCCGCACCGAGCGCGCGCTCCTGACCGCCAACGCGGACGCGATCGTGGAGAGCACGCACGCGGCCGAGCTGGTCGAGCTGGGCAGCGGCGTGCCGACCAAGACGCTGCTGCTGCTGGACGCGATGCGCGACGCCGGGACGCTCGACCGCTACGTGCCGTTCGACGTCTCCGAGGTCGTGCTGACCGAGAGCGCGAAGATGCTGGTCGAGCGCTACCCGGGCCTGCGCGTGTACGGCGTGGTCGGGGACTTCGAGCGCCACCTGGACGCGTTCCCGCCCGCCGAGGGCCCACGCGTGATCGCGTTCCTGGGCGGGACGATCGGCAACTTCCCGCCGGGCTCGCGGCGCCGCTTCCTCGCGTCGCTGGCGCGCCGGCTGCGCCCGCAGGACCGGCTGCTGCTCGGCACCGACCTGGTCAAGGACCCGGCGATCCTGGAAGCCGCCTACAACGACGCCCAGGGCGTGACCGCGGCGTTCAACCGCAACATCCTGGCCGTCGTCAACCGCGAGCTGGGCGCGAACTTCGACCTCGCCGCCTTCGAGCACGACGCGTTCTTCGACCGCGAGCGCGAGTGGATCGAGATGCGCCTGCGCGCGCTGGAGCCGATGGTGGTCCGCATCGAGCAGCTCAACCTCGACGTGCACTTCGCCAACCGCGAGGAGCTGCGCACCGAGATCAGCGCCAAGTTCACGCGCCGGCGGCTGGAAGCCGACCTGCGCGCCGCCGGCCTGGTCCTGCACGAGCTCCTGACCGACCCGGAGGACCTGTTCGCGCTGTCGCTCAGCGGCGCTGCGCGAGCTCGCTGATCACCGCTTCGTAGAGCAGCTCGCCGCCGTCCTCGGCCACGCGCACGTTCGGCCCGCGGATCTCCAGGTCCAGCGGGCTGACCCAGATCGTGCCGACGGGCGCGGCGGCGAGCGCCGCGCCGACCCCGATGCACTGCTCGGGCGCGAGCGCCAGCGCGCGCATCACGAACCCGATGCCGCGCGCCTCGCCCTCGAACTCGACCGCGTCCTCGGTCAGCGCGAACACCGCGACCTCGGCGCGCGCGCACGCTTCCAGCGCCCGTTCGGACAGACGACTTTCCGCAGCGACCGCATCCGGGTCGTAAAAGACGCAGCGCAGCCGAGCCATCGCGTCATCCTAAGCGGATGGCGATCGTGCGCGAGATCGAGCCGTGGGACGAGCTGCTGGCCGCGGGGCGCGCCGACGAGCGGCTGGTGCGCCAGGCGATGCAGCACGAGCGGTTCCCGCGCCAGGTCGAGCTCCCGGCCGAGCTGCACCCGGACGTGCGCGCGGCGCTGCTCGCGCGCGGCGTCGACGCGCTCTACAGCCACCAGGCGGAGGCGTACGAGTCCGCGTTCGAGCAGACCACGATCGTCACCACGGGCACCGCGTCCGGCAAGTCGCTGTGCTTCCAGCTGCCGACGCTCGACATCCTGTCGCGCGACGCACACGCCCGCGCGCTGTTCCTGTACCCGGCCAAGGCGCTCGCGCAGGACCAGGCGCGCTCGCTGCACGCGCTGCGGGTCAAGCGCGCGCGGCCGGCGATCTACGACGGGGACACGCCGCGCGAGCAGCGCGCCGACCTGCGCCGGCGGGCGAACCTCGTCCTCACCAACCCGGACATGCTGCACCTGGCGATCCTGCCCAACCACGCGGCGTGGGGGACGTTCTTCGCCAACCTGGCCGTGGTGGTGGTCGACGAGGCGCACGTGTACCGCGGCGTGTTCGGCTCGCACGTCGCCAACGTGCTGCGGCGGCTGCGGCGGATCTGCGAGATCCACGGCACCGCGCCGCGGTTCCTGCTGGCGAGCGCCACGGTCGCCAACCCGGGCGAGCTGGCGCAGCGGCTGACCGGGCTCGACGACGTCGCGGTGATCGACCGCGACGGCTCGCCCGGCACCAAGCGCACGATCGCGATGTGGAACCCGCCCGTGACCGACGAGACCACGCAGGCGCGCCGCTCGGCGCTGACCGAGGCGGCGGACCTGCTCGCGTCGCTGGTGATCGACGGCGCGCGCACGATCGTGTTCATGAAGTCGCGCAAGGCGGTCGAGCTGATGGCGCGGTTCGCGACGCTCGAGCTGCAGCGGCGGGGCCACCCGGGGCTGGCGGACCGCATCGCGCCCTACCGCGCCGGCTACACCGCCCAGCAGCGGCGCGAGCTGGAGGACCGGCTGATCTCGGGCGAGCTGCTCGGCGTGGTCGCGACGGACGCGCTGGAGCTCGGCATCGACATCGGCTCGCTGGACGCCGCGATCTGCGTCACATTCCCGGGCACGGTCGCGTCGCTGCGCCAGATGTGGGGCCGCGCCGGCCGCCGCGGGCGCGGGCTGGCGGTCTACGTGGCGGGCGAGGACGCGCTCGACCAGTTCTTCTGCCGGCACCCGGACGAGTTCCTGGAGCGGCCGGTCGAGGCGGCGATCCTCGACCACGAGAACGAGCAGCTCTACGCCGCGCACCTGCTGTGCGCGGCGCACGAAGCGCCGCTGGAGGCCGCCGACGCCGCCGTCCTCGGCCCGTGCTGGAAGGAGATCGCGACCGTGCTGGTCGGCGAGGGCGAGCTGCGCGAGCGGCCGGACGGCACGTTCGTCCCGCGTCACGCCGAGGGGTACCCGGCCGGGGACGTCTCGCTGCGCAGCGCGTCCCGCGACGGGGTCGCGATCGTCGACCTCGAAGGCGGTGAGCTGCTCGGCGACATCGACGCCGGCCGCGCGCCCTCGACCGTCCATCCCGGCGCCGTCTACCTGCACGGCGGGCGCCAATACGAGGTCGCCGCGCTCGACCTGCACGACCGCCGCGCGCTCGTGCGCCCGTTCGACGGCGACTACTACACGCAGGCCAAGCGCGAGACGGACACGCGGATCGAGCGCGTGCTGGCCCAGCGCACGGCGCTCGGCGTCGAGCTCTACTGGGGCGTGGTCGTGGTCAGCGAGCAGGTGCTGGCGTTCCAGCGCCGGCGGATGGCCGACAACGAGGCGATCGACCTGATCGAGCTCGACCTCCCGCGCTCCTCGTTCGCGACCCAGGCGCTCTGGTACGTGCTGCCGGACGAGCCGTCGCTGGGCACGCTGCACGCCGCCGAGCACGCGCAGATCGCCGTCCTGCCGCTGCTGGCGATGTGCGACCGCTGGGACATCGGCGGGCTGTCGACCAACTTCCACCCCCAGACCGGCACGGCCACGATCTTCATCTACGACGGGCACCCGGGCGGGATCGGGATCTCCCGCCGCGGCTACGAGGCGTTCGAGCGCCTGGTGGACGACGCGCACCGGCTCGTGTCCGAGTGCCCGTGCGAGAGCGGCTGCCCGTCCTGCGTGCAGTCGCCCAAGTGCGGCAACCTGAACGAGCCGCTCGACAAGGCCGGCTGCATCGAGCTACTGGGCGGCCCAGGCCTGCAGATCGGCTAGCGGATCGATCGGCGTGGACGCCTTCGTCGCCCACCAGCCGTCGACCCAGATCTCGAAGTGCAGGTGCGGGCCGGTGGAGTCGCCGGTGCTGCCGACGCTCGCCAGCCGCTGCCCGGGCGTGACGGCGGCGTTCTTGGCCACGGCGACCGAGTCGGCCTGGAGGTGCATGAACACGTAGTGGCGGCCGTCCGCGCCGGCGATCACGACGTAGTGGCCGGCGCCCTTGGCCTGGTAGGCGATCCAGAACACGGTGCCGGCGACAGGCGAGACGACCGGTGTCCCTTCGGCGGCGGCGATGTCCTGGCCCTGGTGGACGTGGCCGTCGCGGGCGGCGCCGAAGCCGTCGCCGAACGTGTACGGGCCCTGGACGGGGAAGACGCCGGCCGTGGCGAGCTTGGCCGGGGCGGAGACGATCAGCGGCACGCGCAGGTAGCGCGTGACGCCGGCGCCGCTGACCACCAGGCGCGCCGTGTAGGTGCCGCCGGGGACGTTCGCCTTCCACGCGACCCGGACCCGGCCGGAGCCGCCGACCCTGCCGAGCCTGACGCGGGCGACCGCGCGGCCGGGTGCGAGCAGGTCGACGCGCACGCGCGCTCCCGGCGTCGCCTTGAAGGCGAACGTGACGCGCGCGCCGGGCGCGACCGTGCCCGGCGTGGCCGTGAATCCGCTCGTGGCCGGACCGGCGGGCGCGCCGCCGCTGCCGTGGGCTTTGGCGGCCGCGGGGAGCAGCAGAACGGCGAGGACGGCGAGAACGGCGGTGCGGACCACACCCCTAATCTCGGGAAATCGGGCGCTCCTGTAAATCGTTGCAGGAGATCCTGCGGCGACCGCGACGGCTTCAGCGCGCGAGGCCGTGCACGACGCGCAGCGCCGGCGGCGCGCCCCGCTCGCGGCCGGTGCCGCGCTCGCGGATCAGGCGCGTGGCGGCGTCCGTGGGCAGCGGGCGCGACAGGTAGTAGCCCTGGGCGAAGTCGCAGCCGAACGCCTCCAGGCTGCGCCACGCGTCCTCGGACTCGACGCCCTCGGCCACCACGCGCAGGCCGAGGTTGTGGGCGAGGTCGATCGTCGAGCGCACGATCGCCTCGTCGGACGAGTCGACCGCCATCTCCATCACGAACGACTTGTCGATCTTGATCACGTCGACCGGCAGGCGCTTGAGGTTCGCCAGCGACGAGTAGCCGGTGCCGAAGTCGTCGACCGAGAGCGTCAGGCCGATCTGGCTCAGGCGCATCAGCGTCGCCTCCGCGCGCGCCGGGTCGGTCATCAGCATGCTCTCGGTGATCTCGAGCTCCAGCAGCTCGGCGTCCACGTCCCACTTGGCCAGCAGGCGCGGGATCTCGACGGCGAGCTGCGTGTCCAGGAACGAGCGCGCGGAGAGGTTGACCGCGACGCTCAGCTCCAGGCCCGCGTCCTTCCAGCAGCGGACCTGCTGGATCGCGGCGTCGAGCACGAACGACGTCAGCGGCGTGATCAGCCCGGTCTGCTCGGCGATCGGGACGAACTCGCTCGGGCCGACGATCCCGAACTCCGGATGGTCCCAGCGCGCGAGCGCCTCGACGCCCATGATGCGGCCCGTGCGCAGGTCCGCCTTGGGCTGGTAGTAGAGCTGGACCTGGCCTTCGTTGATCGCGTGGCGCATCCCGCCGGCGAGCGCGAGGCGGCGCGGCGAGTGGCGGTCCAGCTCGGGCTCGAAGACGGCGTGGCCGCGGCCGGACTGCTTGGCCGAGTACATCGCGATGTCGGCGCGCTGCTGCAGCGTCTCGTTGTGCTCGCCGTGGATCGGGTACTGGGCGATGCCGATGCTGGCGTCGATCTCCAGCCGCATCCCGTCGAGCACGAACGGCTCGCGCAGGTGCGCGAGCAGGTTCAGGGCGACCCGCGTGGCGTCGTCGGCGGTCTCGACGTGCGGCAGCAGCACGCCGAACTCGTCGCCGCCGAGGCGGGCAACCGTGTCCGAGTCGCGCAGCGCGCGCTGCAGACGACGCGAGACCTCCTGTAGCAGGAGGTCTCCCATGTGGTGCCCGAGCGTGTCGTTGATCTCTTTGAAGTGATCGAGGTCCATCAACATCACGACCGCGCCGTGCTCGTTGCGCTCGCCGACGCGGATCGCCTGGTCGATGCGGTCGCGGAACAGCTCGCGGTTCGGTAGGCCCGTGAGCGCGTCGTGCAGCGCCTGGTGCTCCTTGGCGATCGCTTCCCGGCCGCCGCGGTGGACGGCGAAGATCGGCAGGAACAGCAGCACGATCGCGGGCAGCGTGAAGTCCGCGGCCAGGACGACGATCGGCGCCAGCCCGAGCATCAGGCCGTTGATCGAGGCCTGGAAGAGCAGGTCGCGCGCCATGTACTTGAACACGCTCACGCGCTGCGCGAGCGCGATCACGGTCGAGACCAGCGCGGTGTTGAAGACGAAGAACGTGACCGCGGCGAGCAGGACGCCCGGGAGGTCGGAGGGCACGAGGTGCGGCTCGTGCATGCGCGGGACGCCCGTGGTCGCGTGCAGGACGAGGCCCGTGGCGCCGACGGTGACGGCGTACTGGGCGACGTTGAACAGGACCTTCTGGAACGCCTTGCGGGCGAGCGTGTCAGCGATCAGGTTCGCCAGGCCGAGCGCCGCGAGCGCGGCGATCGGCCCGGCCACCAGCATCGTCGCGATCGCGAAGGTCGTCGAGGTCGTGACCTCGCCCTCCGCGCCGCGGGTGAACACCTTCAGCGGGACGAACTCGCCGCCGAAGGCGAACAGGAAGAACATCACCGCTTCCGGGGTGATGAGGGACGGCAAGTCGCCCGCGCCGTCGATGGCCATCCAAACCGTCATGGCTGCGCCAACCGCGATCACCGCGGTGACGTAGACGTCGAGTGATGCCAATCGGCTGACGCGGGCGAACATTGCGTACCAGAGCTCGTGAAAATGACGCGAGGGTGCCGCTTACGGCACCCTCGGCACTACCACTTGCGACCGTTGCGGGCCTTCATGGGGCTAGCCCCACTTCATCCCGGCGCCGAGCCCCTCCAGGAACACGGCCACCACACCGGCGACGAGCGCGAGGCGGTACAGGCGTGCCTTCATCATTTGAGTGACCTCCGTGTCTTTGGCGGCTCCCCCCTTGAGAGCCTTTCCAGTCAGAGTTGTCGGTGCTGGTCAGGGCGGCATTGAGCGATTCGACATTTGTTGGAGCGGGGGGTGCGCGCGGCCGGCCGATCCATAAGAGGGCCATGATCATCGGACTCGCCTATCTCCTGGTCCTGCTGAGCGTGCCGCTGTTGGGCGGGCGCCTGGGGGCCCTCGCCGACCTGCCGCTGCGCCGGCCCTCGCTCGCGCTCGCGGCGATCGCGATCCAGATCCTCGTGATCTCGATCCTGCCGTCCGGCGACCACACGTTCCATACGACCGCGCACCTCGCGTCGTACGTGCTCCTGGGCGCGTTCGCGTGGGCGAACCGGGGGATCTTCGGCGTGCCGATCGTCGCCTTCGGCGGGCTGCTGAACTTCATCGCGATCGCCGCCAACGGGGGCGTCATGCCGACGTCCCCGAGCGCGATGGCCTCGCTCGCGCGCACGCTCCCGGAGGGCGAGTTCGCGAACTCGCAGGTGATCGAGAACGCGCGCGTGCAGTTCCTGGGCGACGTCTTCGCCACGCCCGCGAGCTGGCCGCTGCACAACGTCTTCAGCGTCGGTGACGGGATCGCGCTGCTCGGGGTCTTCGTGCTCGTGCACGTCGCGTGCGGCTCGCGGCTCGTCCCGCGCCGGTTCGCGGCTGCGCAGGCGTCGCGGCGTCGCGAGGCCGCGGTCGTGGCCTGATGTTCCGGGCGGCGCTGTCGGGAGCGCCCGCGCGGCGCTTCTTCGCGGCGCACGCCCAGTCCTGCGTCGGGACCGGCCTCGCCTACGTGGCGCTGCCGCTGCTGGCCTACGAGCGGTTCGGCTCCGCCTGGGCGGTCGCTCTGGTGCTGCTGCCGGACCTGCTGCCGGCGATCGTGCTCGGCCCGCTGCTGGGCGCGCTCGTCGACCGGGTCGGCTGGCGGCTGTGCGCGGTGGTCGCCGACGTGCTGCGCTGCGGAGCGTTCGTGGCGGTGACGGTGGCCGGCTCGCTGCCGGTGATGATCGCGTGCGCCGGGGTCGCCGGGCTCGGCACGGCGCTGTTCGTCCCCTCGGCGCTGGCCGGGCTGCCGCGGCTGTTGCGCGGCGAGCGGGTGCGGGCGGCCGGGATGGGGCTCTACAGCGTCTTCGACGACCTCGGGATGATCGCGGGGCCGGCGGTGGCGGCGGGGCTGCTGGCGGTGCTGTCGCCGTCGGCGCTGCTGGGGCTCAACGCGCTGACGTTCGCGGTGTCGGCCGGCGTCTTGGCGTCGATCCCCGCCGCGCGCAGGTCGCGCCCCGCCTCCGCCTCGCCGGCGGCGCGGACGTCCCTCTTCGCGGACGCGCGCGCCGGCGTGCGCGCGCTCGGCGCTCGGCCCGAGATCCGCGTGCTGCTGACGTCCTCGACAGCCGTCGTGCTGTGCATCGGCGTGACGAACGTCGGCGAGGTCGTGCTCGCGCGCGAAGTGCTCGGCGTCGGCGGTACCGGCCTCGCCGTGCTCGTGACCGCGGGCGGCGTCGGCACGATCCTCGGTTCCTTGTGCGCGCGGATCACCGGCGCCGGCGCGTGGGCCTGGCGGCGGGCCTACGTGTTGGGGATCGCGGCGATGTCCGCGGAGCTGATCGCGTGCGGCGTGACCCGCTCCTTCTGGCTCGTCGTCCCCGCGCTCGCGGTCGGCGGCTTCGGCAACGGGCTCGCCCTGGTCCACGACCGCCTGCTGCTCACGCGCTCGACGCCGCCGTCGCTGCACGGGCGGCTGTTCGGGCTGCAGAAGACGTGCACGGCGTCCGCGTTCGCGCTCTCGATCATCGCGAGCGGGGCGCTGATCGCGGAACTGGGCGTCCACGCCGCGTTCCTGCTCTCCGGCGTCGCGCTCGCGGGCGTGCTCGCGTCGGTGACCGGGCGGCTGCGGGCGGCGTGGCCGTCCCCGGCGCCGGGGGCCGCGGGCGCCGGGCCCCGCGGGCTCGGCGACGCGCTAGCCTAAGCGGCCGCGGCGAGATAGCTCAGTTGGTAGAGCACACGACTGAAAATCGTGGTGTCCCCGGTTCGAGTCCGGGTCTCGCCACTCGAAAGGCCCGCATTCTGGGCCTTTCTGCGGTATCCGGGAAGGCGCGCCGCAGCGTTGACTACCCGGTCTCCGTCACTTCCACGGGCACCTCCTGCTCGGGCGACGGCTGGGGATCGTCGAAGAGCGCCAGGTACGGCTCATAGACGAAGACGCGCGATCGACGCTGTCCAGTGGTCTCGCGCAGGAGGCCGAGGTCCTCAAACCGGGAGATCAGCCGGTTGGCCGTCGGAAAGGTGGTGTCGAGCGACGTCGCGGCGGCCGTGACATTGATGATCGGCTGATCGAACAGCCGTGAGAGAAGATGCAGCCCGTTCGAGCCGAGGTTCTCGGCTAGCACCGCGTTGCGGTGGCGTTCCCGCAGCTCGAAGATCCGCTCGGCCGTCTGCGTCGCTTCCTCGGCAGTCGTGGCGACGCCCCGGAGGAAGAACTTCAGCCAGCCCTCCCAATCTCCGCCCCGGCGGATCGCCATCAGGCGGTCGTAGTACTCCGCGCGGTGCAGCTTGAAGAAGTGGCTCAAGTACAGGAGCGGCTTGCGCAGGGTGCCGCTGTGCACCAGCAGGAACGTGATCAGCAGTCGTCCGACGCGGCCGTTGCCGTCGAGGAATGGATGGATCGTCTCGAACTGCGCATGCGCCAGCCCGACGTCGAGGAGCACCGGCCGCCCTGCGTCAGAGTGCAGGAACTTCTCGAGGCCGTCGAGGGCGGCGTGCATGTCGGGAACCGGCGGAGGCACGAACGTGGCCTGCTGGAGCGTGCCGCCGGGCGGGCCGATCCAGTTCTGCGTCTTGCGGAACTCGCCAGGCGTCGCGTGCGCGCCGCGTCCGTCACGCAGAAGCTCCCCGTGTATCTCACGAATCAAGCGCAGCGAGAGCGGAAGCTGATGCAGCCGCTCCAACCCGTAATTCATCGCCGAGACGTAGTTGACGATGTCGCCTACGTCCGCGTACCGATCTCGCCGACTGGGCTCGAGCTCGACCTCGAGCAGGTTCTGGAGCGTGCTCTGGGTCCCTTCGATCTGAGAGCTCAACACGGCTTCTCGACGTACGTACATGCCAACGAAGAAGTCCGGATCCGGGACGACCTTGACGATCCCGTCGAGCCGGCCGACGGCTTGATCCGCACGGGAGAGCAGCGCGAGCATCTCAACGTCGATCTCCAGCGGCGGCTCCGGGGGCAGGCTGGCCGGGACGAACGCCTGATAGCCGCTTGGCTGCGCGACGAAGCGGCCAGCGCGCGCTCCCTTCGGTGGCAGAGGATGCTCCATACGAACCCGACCAGTTATTTTAGCTTTGGAGCCCGAACGTAAATAAGGGGAGTTCTGTCCGGTCCGTTATTTGCGTGGGCGTTCGCTGCGCGCAGCGAACGACAGCCTTATTCACGTTCGCGCTCCCCGGCACGTCGGGCCCCGGCACGCTCCCCACGTCCACCGGCGCGCCGTACGGCGCGGTGAGCCGTTCGCTCTCCGCGACCTCGCCGCGAGCCACGTGCACAGACACGACTCAGGTAAAGAACGCGCCGAGGCGCGAGAGCCCCGCCGGCGCGGCGACCAGCGTCGAGACCGGCTCGAGCTCGACCGTGCCGCCCCGCCGCGTCAACGGCGCCGTCCCCAGAACGGCCGCCGTCTCCTCCACCGGCACGCACGCACTCGCGCTCGGCGAGCAGTTGACCGCGACGAGCACCCCCGCGATGCGCGCGCTGACCACCAGCCCGTCCTGCGCCACGCCGGTGATCGTCGCCGGCGCGCCGCCGGCGGTCCCGAGCGCGGCCCGCAACGCCAGCAGATCCCGCCAGAACGCCGTGAACCGCGTGAGCGCCGCGACGTCCACCGCGACCGCGGACTGGCTGAACAGCAGCAGCTCGGACTCCGGCGGATGCGGCTGCCCGCCGAGGTCGCCGAACTCGAGGTTGGTCGGCGCCTCGCTCGCCATCTCCGTCCCGCTGTAGACGAACGGGACCGAGCGCGGCAGCAGGCAGAAGAGCGTCAGCAGCGCCCGCGTCCAGCGCTCCGGGCACGGGACGGAGTCGTGGTTCGCGGCGCCCGCGAAGAACCAGCGCGCGTCATCGGACTCGGCGAGCAGCGAGAGGTGGTGGGCGAGCGACCGCGCGAGCACCGCCGGCGCGCGCGTGTGCGCCGCCACGCACGGCACGAGCGGCCCGGTGACGAACTCGAACGGCGCCCGCTCGCGGTAGCTCCACAGCTGCTCGGCGACCAGCATCGTCTCCGGGTAGGGCGGGACGCAGCCCGCGAGCACCGTCGCCGGCAGCGCTGAGCTCACGTCCGCCAGCAGCGCCCCGCCGTCCGCGCTCACGCGGTGCGCCAGCACCGCCCGGATGAACGCGGACGCGGCCGGGTTCTCACCGCCCCGCACCGGCCCCCGGTGCGGCGCGGGCGCGACGTCGCGCGTGAAGCGGATGGCCGCGACGTCCCGCCAGGTGTAGGTCGCGGCGTCCGCCGCGACCGGGTCCGGGTACGCGTTCGCGACCGTCACCGGCCGCCCGTGCGCGTCCGCCGCGACGAACAGCCCGTCGACCGCGCGGAGCGCATCCGGCTCCGGCGCGGCGACGAAGCGCTCCAGCGCGGCGGGCGCCGGCGTGGCCTCGACCTGCCACGGCGCCCCGGCCGCCGCCTCGCCGGCCAGCGTCTCCTCCGGCCCGGCCTGCCACCAGTGCACGAGCTCGGGCGCCGCGGCGATCCGCGGCGCGTCGATCGCGATCGTCGCCAGCGGCAGGATCATCCCGAGCCGCACGCCGATCCGCCGGCACGCGGCGACCAGCGCCGCCCACACCACCTCCACGTCCGCGTCGAAGCCGTTCAGCGCCGGGTCCAGCCGGCGGTGGTCGGCGACCGCGAACGGCGACCCGGTCGTGCCCTTCGCACGCGCCGCGCCCCGCTGCAGCAGCGGCAGCAGCAGCACCGTCGTCGCGCCGAGGTCCTCGACCAGGAACGGCAGGTGGCAGACGAGGCTGCACAGCGTCCCGGTCTCCCCCGCGAAGCCCAGGAACGGCCCGAGGAACGCCTGGTAGACGACCTCGTCCTCGGGGGACGAGCACCACGCCCGCGCCGGGCGCGCCGCGAGCCAGTCCGTCGCGGCCCCCACGTACGTGCGCGCCGACGCGGCGCCCGGCAGCCCGAGCCGGCGCGCCACGGGAGCCGGGAGCGCCGCGTCGCGCTCCGGCGCGCGCAGCTCCCGCAGCTGGGTCACGCTCGGCTCAGCGCCAGCTCGACGTCGGCCGCGATCCCGTCCGGCAGCGACGCGATCGGCGCGAAGACCGCGAGCGGCCGGGCCAGCAGCAGCACCGTGTCCGCCTCACCGTCGCCGGCCTCGGCGCGCTCGCTCGCGAGCAGCCCGGACGGCAGCGCGGCGAGCGCCTCCGCGGCACCGACCGCACCGGTCACGAGGTCGTGCAGCAGCAGGTCGATCGCCAGCCGCTGGGCGTAGAGCGCGTACCCGGCGTCCGTGAGCGACCGCTGCGCGCGCACGACCAGCGCGCGCGACTCGGCGCGCACCGCGGACCGCCGCCGCTCGACGTGCAGCCGCACCGCCGGCAGGAGCCCGAGCACGCGCAGGTTGCTCGACGCGCGGGCGAGCTCAGCCGCGCGCTCCGCGAGCGTCAGCGCCGTGTCGTAGCACCCGCGGTCGGACTCGATCGACGCCAGCGCCGCGGTCGCCGCCGCCGTCCCCCACACGTCGCCGATCTCGTCGTACGTGGCGAGCGCGAGCTCCAGCGCGGTCCGCGCGTCGTCGAGCGCGAAGTTGTCCGAGTCGAGCGCCGCGCGCAGCGACTGCCGGTACGCGAGCCCGCCGAAGTCCTCGGCCGCCTCCGACACGGCGACCGACCGCGTGAGGAACGCGAGCGCCTCGGCCTGGCGCCGGCGGAAACGCGCGACCAGCGCGCGCTGGTGCAGCGCGAGCGCTTCGGTCTGCCGGTCCGCGAACGCCGGCGCGCCCACCAGCGCGAGCGCCTCGTCCAGCCACGCCTCACACGTGTCGAGATCGCCCGCGCGCCGCGCGATCTGCGCCGCCGCGGTCAACGCGCGCGCCCGCACGGACGGCGACGCGGCGCCGTCCGCGGTGCGCCGCAGCCGCGCCCGCGCCGCCTCGGGCTTCCCGCAGTCGCGCTCGACCGTCCCGACCTCGACGTCCCAGGCCGCGGCCAGCGCCGCGTCCGCGCGGACCGCCGCGTCGGAGCGCTCGATCAGCTCGTGCGCGCCGCGGAAGTCGCCCTGCAGCGTCAGCAGCCGCAGCAGCGAGACGCGGTTGGACAGCGGCTCGCCCGGCCGCTCGAGCAGGTCCCGCCGCAGGCGGACGAGCTGGTCGTAGATCCCGCGCTGCTCCAGGAAGCCGGCCTGGAAGCGGTCCAGCGCCAGCGCCGCGTCCGCCGGCGCCCCCGCGGCGAGGAAGTGGTCCACGACCGCGATCGCCCAGGTGTCCGCCTCCGACCCGACCAGCGTGGCGTCCTCGAGCGCGCCCGCCGCCGCGACCGCGATCCGGCGGTGCAGGCCGGCCAGCTCTTCCGGAGCGACGACGTGGCGCGTGACGTAGCGGGCGTCGAACGGGTCCAGCCGCACGCGCCGGGCCACGCGGTCGTAGCGGACGATCTCGCTCCCCGCCAGCTCCCGCATCCGCTCGACGAACCCGTCCGGCTCCGCGACGGCCGCGCGCAGCACGTCCACCGGCATCACGCCGTGCGCGACGCCGAGCAGGCCGACGATCTCGCGCGCGAAGCCGTCGAGCGCGTCGTACGCGCCGCCCAGCAGCTGCTCGGCGAAGTCGGCGTCGCTCGCCAGCGCGTCGGCGAACGGCCCGGGCTCGAGCAGCGGGTCGGCCGCCAGCGCGCCGACGATCAGCTCCAGCGCGCGCGGGTTGCCGTCCGCCTGCGCGACCAGCGAGTCGAGCGCCTCGGGCGCATCGCGCAGCCCGAGCGCGCCGTCCGCGTCGGCGTCGAGCAGCAGCTGCCGGGCGTGCTCGGGCGGCAGCCCGTTGCCGAGCGTGATGCGCAGCGGCGACAGCGCGTTGAGCGCGGCGGCGCACGGCGTGCGGCGCGACACGATCACGACGTGCGTGGACGGGCGGGCGGCGAGCTCGGCCAGCACCGCGCCGACGGCCGCGGACCTCCACGCGCCCGCGGCGTCCAGCAACGTCTCCGCCTGGTCGACCACCAGGATCGCGTCGCCGGCGGTGCGCACGTGCGCGCGGAGCAGGTCCGCGCTGAGCGGCGCCGATCCCGCCGCGGACACGTACGCGAACGTCAGCGCCTGCTCGCGCGTCTCCAGGAACTGCAGCAGGCGCGCGATCAGCGCCGTCTTCCCGCTGCCTGTGCGGCCCGTGACCAGCACGCAGCCCGCGTCGCGGCTGAGCACGGCGTCGCGCAGCTGGCGCGTCTCCCGCTCGCGGTCGACGAAGCGCGCCGTCACGAACGGCGGGCGCGACTCGACCCGGAGCGCCTCCGAGCTCGGCAGCACCCGCATGCTCCCGAGCGGCGGCGCGCCGCGCGCCTGGCCGGTGATGCGGCGGTAGAGCTGGTGGTAGTAGTCGAACAGCAGGTAGCCGGTGCGGCCGGCGCCCAGGAGCACCTTCGGCACTTCGGTCAGATCACGGGCGTCGAACGCGACCGCGATGAACTTGCGGTGCGCGTCCGGGAGGTCGGCGTAGCTCGCCTCGGTGACCGCCGCGGCCTCCCAGCTCACCCCGCGCCCGGTCGACAGGCGCTCGCGGGCCTCGAAGCGCTCGCGGTAGGTCGCGGACACCACGCACAGGACGAAGTCGGCCTGCTCGATCTGCTCGCGCGTCCAGGTCGGCCAGTACGGCGGGTCGTCCTCGACGAACTGGTCGATCCAGGCGTCGACGCCCTCCTCGCGCAGCTGCTTGGCCAGCTTCGCGACGCGCTCGCGCTGCTCCGCGGACTCGTGCGCGTAGCTGATGAAGACGCGGACCGGGGTCGTCACAGGCCGAGCGCGCGCACGATCTCCAGGGCCACGACCGGGTAGCGGCGCGACCCCGTGTGGTCCGGCAGCTGGGCGGCGGCGCCGCCCGGGCCGGCGAGCGCGAACCGGTGCGCGTGCGGGTGCAGCTCCCCGAACAGCTCGTACTCGTCGACGATGCCCTCCATGCCGCCGATGAACACCGCACCGCGGTAGTCGGCGGACGTCAGCGCCTCGCGGCGCATCCGCTCGAGATCGTCGGCGAGCGCGCCGACGCTGGGCGTGAAGCGCAGGTCGCCGTACCCCTCGCGGCCGAGCCGCCAGGTCTCCTCGGGCACGACGGCGCGGAAGCGCTCGGACTGGTAGACGACCAGCCGCTCGCGCCAGCCGAACTCGGCGGCGACGTAGAGCAGCAGCGGCGTGATCGTCGGATGGCCGCAGGAGACCAGCTGCGCGTCGCGGCCCAGGACGCCGCGGGCGACGGCCGTGACCGCGTCCGCCAGCGCCGCCGGGTCGCTCGGCGGGAACGCCGCGGCGCGCTCCGGCTGCGGGAAGCTGGCCGACAGGAAGACGGCGCTCACGGCATCAGCTCCTCGCCGACGTCGGTCAGCGCTTCGACCGACAGGCGCCGGCCGTCGGCGATCCAGGCGAGCAGCTCCGCGTGGTCGGCGTCGCGGTCGGCGACGTCGTGGACGACCGCGGCCGCGCAGTCGACGATCCGCGTCTCCTCGCGCAGCCGGTCGACCGTCCGCAGGTCGAGCGCGCTCGGCGCGCGCGGCGTCACC
>Ga0182736_1001477_pt1 | contig 22604 bp, 19 predicted proteins | sample eDN5th30CKraftBY_FD_128882 | JGI IMG/M metagenome (GOLD analysis project Ga0182736, IMG submission 128882) | Enriched backyard soil microbial communities from Emeryville, California, USA - eDNA 5th pass 30_C Kraft BY (version 2) (version 2) | ecosystem: Environmental > Terrestrial > Soil >... | reverse complement strand
GTGAAGGCTCGGCGACCAGGGTGTCCCGGGTGCGACGCGCGGATGACGTGACACGGAGCACTCGACCAACCCCGTCCGCGCGGCCGTGGAGGTCCCCGCGCGGCCAGGACGATCCGCGCGCGGTTTGGACGGTCCGCGCGCGGCCGGGAAACCCCTGCGCGACCGGAAAACCCGCGCGCTGCTGGGAATCCCCTGCGTGGCCGGATAGCCCTACGCGGCCGGGAAGGGCGCAGCTCGCAGGTGCCGCCCTCACTGGGCGCCGAGGACGGGCACCCGCTGTTGGGCGGGTGTTCCGCGACGTGTCGCGCGGGCGTCGGCCCGCGGGGACCGGGCCGGTGCAGGGTCGGGGCGTGCGTGTCGCGATCGTCTCCGAGAGTTTCCTGCCCGTCGTCAACGGCGTCACGAACTCGGTGCTGCGGGTGCTGGAGCACCTCGGCGAGACCGGGCACGAAGCGCTCGTCGTCGCACCCGGGACCGGTGAGCCCGATCGCTGGGGCGACGTGCCGGTCGTACGGGTGCCGGCCGTGGAGCTGCCCGTCGTCAACTCGATGCCGGTCGGGGTGCCGAGCAGGCGCATCCTCACCGCGCTGCGGGCCTTCGCCCCCGACGTCGTGCACCTCGCGGCGCCGTTCGTCGTCGGCGCGCGCGGGCTGGCCGCCGCCCGCCGCCTCGGCATCCCGACGGTCGCGGTCTACCAGACCGACGTCGCCGGGTTCGCGTCGTCCTACGGGCTCGGGCTGACCGCGCGCGCCGCGTGGCGCTGGACGTGCCGGCTGCACTCGCAGGCCGACCGCACGCTCGCACCGTCGAGCTGGGCGGCCGAGGCGCTGCGCCGGCGCGGCGTGCCGCGGGTGCACCGATGGGCACGCGGGGTCGACACCCGGCGGTTCACCCCGTCGCGGCGTTCGCCGGCCCGGCGCGCGGAGCTGGCACCCGACGGGGAGGTCCTCGTCGGCTACGTCGGCAGGCTCGCGCCGGAGAAGCAGGTCGAACGGCTCGCCGCGCTCGCGGGACTGCCGGGGGTGCGGCTGGTCGTCGTCGGGGCCGGGCCGAGCGAGGAGCGGCTGCGCGCGACCCTGCCGGGCGCCGCGTTCCTCGGCTTCCGCGACGGCGACGACCTCGCCGCGATCTACGCCTCGCTGGACGTCTTCGTGCACACCGGCCCGTCCGAGACGTTCTGCCAGGCCGTGCAGGAGGCGCTGGCGTCGGGGCTGCCCGTCGTCGCCCCTGACGCGGGCGGGCCGCGCGACCTGGTCCTCCCCGGCCGGACGGGCCTGCTCGTCCCACCCCGGCCCGCCGGCACCGACGCGGGCGATCCCGCCGCGGACGCGGCCGACGCGCAGCTGCGGGCGGCCGTCGCGAGCCTGTGCGACCCGCAGCGGCGTGCCGCGTTCGGCGCCGCGGCACGCCGGTCGGTGCTGCGCCGGACGTGGTCGTCGGTGTGCGACGAGCTGCTGGCCCACTACGCCGAGGTCGTCGCCGCGCAGGTCGTGAGCGGGAATGGTCGCCATGGCGACCGTTCCCGCTCACAGCGGGCCGCGTGAGCCCGTGCGCATCGTCCAGCTCGCCAATTTCTACGGGCCGCGGTCCGGCGGCCTGCGCACCGCACTGACCCACCTCGGCGCGGGCTACGTCGCGCACGGCCACGACGTCGTCCTCGTCGTGCCCGGCCACCGGCGGACCGACGAGCGGCTCGGGTCGGGCGTGCGCCGGATCACGGTCCCGGCGCCCCGGCTGCCGGGGACCGGCGGCTACCGGGCGGTCGACCCGTGGCGGGTCCGGGGGTTGCTCGACCTCCTCGCGCCGGACGCGATCGAGGTCTCCGACCGGCTGACGCTGCGCGGGCTGGGGGAGTGGGCGTCGCGGCGGGGGGTGCCGGGCGTCGTCATCTCCCACGAGCGGCTCGACCGGCTGCTCGCCCAGTTCCTGCTGCCCGCCCGCGCGGCCGTCGCGGTCGCCGACGCGGCCAACGCGCGAATGGCGGCCGCGTACGACACCGTCGTGTGCACGACGGGGTTCGCCCGGGCGGAGTTCGACCGCATCGGCGCGGCGAACGTCGCGCAGGTCCCGCTCGGTGTCGACCTCGCGACGTTCAGCCCCCGCCGCCGCGACGGCACCCTGCGCCGCGACCTCGCCGGCGGCGCCGAGGCCCTGCTCGTGCACTGCGGCAGGCTCTCCCCGGAGAAGCACCCCGAGCGCAGCGTCGACACCCTGGCCGCGCTGCGCCGCGACGGCGTCGACGCCCGGCTCGTCGTCGGCGACGGCCCGCGACGGGCGGCGATGGTCCGGCGCGCCGGCGGGCTGCCGGTGACGTTCACGGGGTTCGTCCCCGACCGGGCCCGGCTCGCGACGCTGCTGGCGTCGGCCGACGTGTCGCTCGCGCCCGGCCCGCACGAGACGTTCGGGCTCTCCGCCCTGGAGGCGCTCGCCAGCGGGACGCGCGTCGTGGTGTCGGCGTCCTCGGCGCTGCCGGAGATCGTCGAGGGCCGGGCGGGGGCGGCCGCGCCCGACGACGCGGCCGCGTTCGCGTCGGCGGTGGCCGGCCTGCTCGTCGCCGATCCGGAGGCGGGCCGCGCGGCCGCCCGCACCAGGGCCGAGCAGTTCGGCTGGCCGACCTCGGTCGCCGCGATGCTCGCGGCCCTGGGGAGCCCGCCGGGCACGGCCGCGTAGCGTTCGGTGGGTGACCCGCGCGGACCTGGACAAGCGACCCGACGACGTCGCGGCGATGTTCGACGGCGTCGCGCGCCGCTACGACCTGACCAACACCGTCCTCACCGCCGGCCAGGACCGGCGCTGGCGCTCGCTGACCCGCGCGGCGCTGGATCCGCGCCCGGGGGAGAAGGTCCTCGACCTCGCCGCGGGCACCGCGGTCTCGACGGTGTCGCTGGCCCGTTCCGGCGCCTGGTGCGTCGCGGCGGACTTCTCGCTGGGGATGCTGCGTGCGGGTGCGCGCCGCGACGTGCCGAAGGTGGCCGCAGACGGGCTGCACCTCCCGTTCGCCGACGCCTCGTTCGACGCGGTGACGATCTCCTTCGGGCTGCGCAACATCGTCGACACCCGCGCGGCGCTGCAAGAGATGGCGCGTGTCACGCGGCCCGGCGGGCGGCTGGTCGTCTGCGAGTTCGGCACGCCGACGTTCGCCCCGTTCCGAGTCGCCTACCACGACGTGATGCTCGCGACAGTGCTGCCCGCCGTCGCGCGACGCGTCTCGTCGAACCCCGACGCCTACACCTATCTGGCGGAGTCGATCCGCGACTGGCCGGCGCAGGCCGACCTGGCGCGGATCATCGGCGAGGCCGGCTGGACGGGCGTCGCCTGGCGCGACCTGGCACTCGGCGCCGTCGCGCTGCACCGCGCGCGCCGTCCCTGACCCGCGTCGGGCGGGGTCCGCGGGCCCGTCCCGTGATGACCTTCCGGGCCCCCTCTCCGGGGGAGGCCGGCGGGGTCGGGAGCAGGCAGTCTTGCCGAACCCCGGGGTCCGCCGACGAAATCACAGACCATCCGCGTCCAGGGCTGGACGTGGAGCCTAGACTGCTGCGGACTTCGTGAAACTGTTCACAAGGAGCCTGATGCGCGCGCCCACCACCACCGGCGCTGCCGCACACCGCGGCAGGCCCGACGCCGATGCGGACGTCATCGTCGTCGGTGCCGGGCCGGCGGGATCGACGGCGGCGACGCATCTCGCCCGCGCCGGGCTCGACGTCCTGCTGCTGGAGAAGGCGACGTTCCCGCGGGAGAAGGTCTGCGGCGACGGGCTCACCCCGCGTGGGATGAAGCAGCTCATCGACCTGGGCGTCGACTGCTCGCGCGCCGCGGGGTGGGTGCACAACCGCGGGCTGCGCGTGGTCGGCGGCGGGGTCGGCGTCGAGCTCGACTGGCCGACCTCCGCGGTGTTCCCCGACTTCGGCGCCGTCCGGCCACGGGCCGACCTCGACGACCTGCTGGCCCGGACCGCCCAGCGCGCGGGCGCGCGGCTGCGCGAGAACACCACCGTCACCGGGGCCGTCACCGACGAGCGGACGGGTCGTGTCGTCGGTGTCGCGGGCCACGAGCGCGCCGGGACCGACCGGCGGCCGGTGTCCTTCCGCGCGCCGCTCACCCTGTCCTGCGACGGCGTCTCCGCCAGGGTCGCGCAGAGCGTCGGCATCACCCGCCGCGACGACCGGCCGATGGGCGTGGCCGTGCGTCGCTACTTCACCAGCCCGCGCAGCGACGACGCGTACCTCGAGACGCACCTCGAGCTGTGGGACCGCGCCGATCCCGCGCACCCCGCCCTGCTCCCCGGCTACGGCTGGGTCTTCGGGATGGGCGACGGGACCGCCAACGTCGGCCTCGGCGTGCTGTCCACCACACGCGCAGCCGGCGGTCGCACCGACTACCGGGGGCTGCTGGCGTCGTGGGTCGCCGGCCTGCCCGGCGAGTGGGGCCTGTCCGAGCAGACCGCGACGGGCCCGGCCGCGGGCGCGGGGCTCCCGATGGGCCTCAACAGGACACCGCAGTACCGGCCCGGCATGTTGCTGGTGGGCGACGCGGCAGGCACGGTCAACCCGCTGAACGGCGAGGGCATCGCCTACGCGATGGAGTCGGCGGTGCTCGCGGCGGGCTGCGCGATCCAGGGGATGGCCCGCGAGGGCGCATCCCGGGAGGCGGCGCTCGCGTCGTACCCCGTGCGGCTGGCCGAGGCGCTGGGCCGGTACTACCGGCTCGGCACCGCCGTCGCCCGCCTCGTCGGCAACCCGTCGGTGATGCGGGTGGCGCGCCGGCACGGACTGCCGCGCCGGACCGTGATGGCCGTGCTGCTCAAGCTGATGGCCAACCTCTACGACCCGAGTGAAGGAGGGCTGTCGGACCGGGTCCTCGCCACGATGACCCGGTTGTCACCGAGCTTGAACTAAGGCTGTCCTGACTGCCGTGGTGCGGTCGACCAGACATATGGTCCCCCACCAGGCGGTATCGATCCCGAAGACGCTGATCACAAGTCACCGCACGAAGAAACGGCGAGGGTTGCCCCGATGCTCGATCCCTATCTCCCGCTGGTGCTGATGGCCGTGCTGGCCGGTGCGTTCGCCATCGGATCCGTCGCCGCCGCGCCGCTCGTCGGACCGCGCCGCTACAACCGCGCGAAGCTCGACGCGTACGAGTGCGGTATCGAGCCCTCGCCGCAGCCCGTCGTGGGCGGCGGCCGGATGCCGGTCGCCTACTACCTGACGGCGATGCTGTTCATCCTCTTCGACATCGAGATGGTCTTCCTCTACCCGTTCGCGATCAGTGCCGACCTGCTCGGCCTGTTCGGGCTGGTGGAGATCGTGCTGTTCATCGTCACGGTCGGCTTCGCGTACGTGTACGTGTGGCGTCGCGGCGGCCTGGACTGGAACTGAGGCGGAGTAATGGGTCTCGAGGAGAAGCTGCCCAGCGGCGTCCTGCTCACCAACGTCGAGAAGTTGGTGAACTGGACGCGCAAGTCGTCGCTGTGGCCCGCCACCTTCGGGTTGGCGTGCTGCGCGATCGAGATGATGACCACCGGGGCCCCGCGCTACGACCTCGCGCGGTTCGGCATGGAGGTCTTCCGGGCGTCGCCGCGGCAGGCCGACCTGATGATCGTCGCGGGCCGGGTCAGCAACAAGATGGCGCCGGTCCTGCGCCAGATCTACGACCAGATGCCCGAGCCGCGGTGGGTGCTGGCGATGGGTGTCTGCGCGTCCTCGGGCGGGATGTTCAACAACTACGCGATCGTGCAGGGCGTCGACCACGTCGTGCCCGTCGACATGTACCTGCCGGGCTGCCCCCCGCGGCCGGAGATGCTGATCGACGCGATCCTCAAGATCCACGCGAAGATCATGGACGAGCCGCTCGGGCCCAAGCGCGCGGCCGAGCTGGCGGCGAGCGGGCACAAGACCGAGCTCGTCCCGTCGTCGATCAAGTTCGCGAAGAAGAAGTGAGCCTGCGATGACGGAACGCACGGGTCCCGGCGGCACCGCCGGCACCTCCAAGGACAGCGAGGGCGGCGCGGAGCCGACCGGCGGCGAGCAGTCGTCCGCCCAGCGTGGCGGCGCCGCCGACGAGCAGCACGCCGCGAGCGGCGGCACCGCGCCCGAGCCGAGCGAGGTCGAGCTCGCGGGGCTCGGCGACCAGGCGGTCGAGGGCGGCACCCGTCCCGCGCCCGCGGGCCGCGAGCGGCGGGGCATGTTCGGCGTCCACGGCACCGGCGACACGTCGGGCTTCGGCGGCCTCCGGCTGCCCGCCCACGCGCCGGCCCCGGCCGAGCGCCCCTTCGGCGGCTGGTTCGACGAGGTCGCCGACGACCTCGTCGCCGCGCTCGACGAGCGCGGCACCCGCGGCGCGATCCAGCAGGTCACGATCGACCGCGGCGAGATCACCTTCTACATCGCGGCCGAGCGCATCCTCGAGGTCTGCCGGACGCTGCGCGACGACCCGTCGCTGCGCTACGAGCTGTGCTCGGCGGTGTCGGCGGTCGACTACGGCGTCGACGTGCCGCAACGGCTGCACGTCGTCTACCACCTGCTGTCGATGACCTACCGGCGCCGCATCCGGCTGGAGGTCGCCCTCGACTGGGCGGGCGGGGCGGAGAACCCGCACCTGCCCAGCGTCGTCGAGGTGTACCCGACGGCCGACTGGCACGAGCGCGAGACCTGGGACATGTTCGGGATCGTCTTCGACGGCCACCCGGCGCTGACGCGGATCCTCATGCCCGACGACTGGGACGGCCACCCGCAACGCAAGGACTACCCCCTCGGGGGGATCCCCGTGGAGTACAAGGGCGCGGAGATCCCTCCGCCCGATGAGAGGCGGGCCTACTCGTGAGCACCCCTCCCGAGACCGACGCCTACGCCCCGGAACGCGAGACCACCGAGGGCACGGTCTACACCGTCACCGGTGGTGACTGGGACACGATCACCGACGGCGAGCACGACGAGCGCATCGTCATCAACATGGGCCCGCAGCACCCGTCGACGCACGGCGTGCTCCGGCTCGTGCTCGAGCTCGAGGGCGAGACGGTGACGCAGGCCCGCTCGGTGATCGGCTACCTGCACACCGGCATCGAGAAGAACTGCGAGTACCGGACGTGGACGCAGGGCGTCACGTTCGTCACGCGGGCCGACTACCTGGCGCCGCTGTTCAACGAGGCCGCGTACGTCAAGGGCGTCGAGAAGCTGCTCGGCGTCGAGGTCCCGGAGCGGGCGCAGATCATCCGCGTGATGCTCATGGAGGTCAACCGGATCGGCTCGCACCTGGTGTGCCTGGCCACCGGCGGCATGGAGCTCGGCGCGCTCACCGGCATGACGGCCGGTTTCCGTGAGCGCGAGGAGGTGCTCCACCTCCTGGAGTACCTGACCGGGCTGCGCATGAACCACGCGTACTTCCGGCCCGGCGGGCTCGCGCAGGACCTGCCGGTCGACTGGAAGGAGAAGATCGACGAGTTCCTCGCCGTCTTCCACTCCCGGCTGGGCGACTACGACCGCCTGCTGACGGGCCAGCCGATCTGGAAGCAGCGCCTGCAGGGAGTCGGCTACCTCCCGATCGACGGCTGCCTCGCCCTCGGCGCGACCGGGCCGATCCTGCGCTCCGCGGGCCTGGCCTGGGACCAGCGCAAGGTCGAGCCGTACTGGGGCTACGACCAGTACGACTTCGAGGTGCCCACCGAGACGGGCGCGGACTGCTACTCCCGTTACCTGGTCCGGCTGCACGAGATCCACGAGTCGCTGAAGATCATCAAGCAGGCCGCGGAGCGGCTGGAGCCCGGGCCGGTCATGGTCGAGGACCGCAAGATCGCCTGGCCCGCGCAGCTGTCGATCGGCTCGGACGGGATGGGCAACACCCTCGAGCACGTCCGCAAGATCATGGGTCAGTCGATGGAGTCGCTGATCCACCACTTCAAGCTGGTCACCGAGGGCTTCCACGTCCCGGCCGGGCAGGTCTACACGTGCGTCGAGTCGCCCCGCGGCGAGCTCGGCGTGCACCTGGTCTCCGACGGCGGCACCCGCCCGGTGCGCGTGCACATGCGTGAGCCCAGCTTCGTCAACCTGCAGACCATGCCCGCCATGAGCGAGGGCGGCATGGTCGCCGACGTCATCGCCGCGGTCGCGTCGATCGACCCGGTGATGGGAGGTGTGGACCGGTGACACCGGCCACCGAACGCAGCGGAGTGCCGCGATGACACTGCCCGAGGGCAACCCCGAGATGAACAGCCGCGAGGTGACCGGGCCCGTCGAGGTGACGTGGACGCCCGTGGCCGCCGACGGCCCGATCGTCTCCCCGAGTTACGACGAGGTGACCCGGCAGCGCGCGAAGGAGATCATCGCGCGCTACCCGCAGTCACGCTCGGCGCTGCTGCCGATGCTGCACCTGGTGCAGTCGGTCGAGGGCCACGTCAGCCAGGAGGGCATCCGGTTCTGCGCCGAGCTCCTCGACCTGACGACGGCCGAGGTCTCCGCGGTCGCGACGTTCTACACGATGTACAAGCGCACCCCGTGCGGCGAGCACCTCGTGAGCGTCTGCACCAACACCCTCTGCGCCGCACTGGGTGGCGACGACATCTACGCCCGGCTGCAGGCCCGCCTCGGCACCGAGGACCGGCCGCTGGGCCACGAGGAGACCGCGGGCGAGCCCGGCACGCCCGGGTCGATCACCCTCGAGCACGCCGAGTGCCTCGCGGCCTGCGACCTCGCGCCGGTCATCCAGGTCAACTACGAGTACTTCGACAACCAGACGGTCGAGTCGGCCGAGGAGCTGGTCGACGCGCTGCGTCGCGGCGAGAAGCCGCACCCCACGCGCGGCGCGCCGCTCACCGACCTGCGGACCGTCGAGCTCGAGCTGGCCGGTTTCCACCCCGACCTGGCCGCCGTCGCGGAGGGCCCGTCGATCGCGCCGGAGACCGTCCGCGGCGCCGCACTCGCCGACGAGCGCGGCTGGCAGGCCCCGGCCCGGCCCGCCGAGCACCCGGCACTGCCGCCGCTCCCGGAGAAGAAGTCATGACCGAGAACACGGACACCACCGGGACCGAGTCCCGCCCCGACCCGCTCACCCCGGTGCTGACCCGCCGGTGGCAGCTGGACCGCTCGTGGTCGATCGACACCTACGAGCGGACCGACGGGTACACGGCACTGCGCACCGCGCTGGCCGCGCACCCGGACCAGCTGATCAACCTGGTCAAGGACTCGGGGCTGCGCGGACGCGGCGGCGCCGGCTTCCCGACGGGCATGAAGTGGTCGTTCATCCCGCAGGGCCCGACGGGCGCCGGCGCGAAGCCCAAGTACCTCGTCATCAACGCAGACGAGGGCGAGCCGGGCACGTGCAAGGACATCCCGACGATGATGGCCGACCCGCACTCGCTCATCGAGGGCTGCGTCATCACCAGCTACGCGATCCGCGCGAACTTCTGCGCGATCTACGTGCGGGGCGAGGCACTGCACTGCATCCGCAGGCTGCGCCGTGCCGTCGAGGAGGCCTACGCCAAGGGCTACCTGGGCCGCGACATCCTGGGCAGCGGGTTCGACCTGGACATCGTCGTGCACGCGGGGGCCGGCGCCTACATCTGCGGTGAGGAGACGGCGCTCCTCGACTCGCTGGAGGGCAGGCGTGGCCAGCCGCGGCTCAAGCCGCCGTTCCCGGCCACGTCGGGCCTGTACGCGTCTCCCACAGTGGTGAACAACGTCGAGACGATCGCGTCGGTTCCCGACATCGTCGCGGGCGGCAGCGCGTGGTTCCGGACGATGGGCACCGAGCGCAGCCCCGGCCCCAAGATCTACTCGCTGTCCGGGCACGTCGAGCGGCCCGGCCAGTACGAGGCGCCGCTGGGCACGACGTTGCGCGAGCTGCTGGAGCTGGCGGGCGGCATGAAGGACGGCATCCCGCTCAAGTTCTGGACGCCGGGCGGGTCGTCGACCCCGCTGTTCACGGCCGAGCACCTCGACGTCCCCCTGGACTTCGAGGGCGCGGCCGCGGCCGGGTCGATGCTCGGCACGACGGCCGTCCAGATCTTCAACGAGACCGTCTCGGTCCCGTGGGCGGTCATGAAGTGGACCGAGTTCTACAAGCACGAGAGTTGCGGCAAGTGCACCCCGTGCCGCGAGGGCACCTACTGGCTGGTCCAGATCCTCGAACGGATGGTGCACGGCGAGGGCACGCCCGAGGACGTCGACACGATGCTCGACATCTGCGACAACATCCTCGGCCGCTCCTTCTGCGCTCTCGGTGACGGCGCGACGAGCCCGATCACCAGCGCCATCAAGTACTTCCGCCAGGAGTTCCTCGACCTGATCGCCGCGCAGCCGGCGGTGGCCCGTCCGGAGCAGCTGGCCGACCTGACTGGAGCGAGCGCGTGACTCTCTCTCCCGAGAAGAGCGAGACCAGGCCCGTTCCCGAGGGCCACGTCCGGCTGACGATCGACGGGGTCGAGGTCGACGCCCCGCAGGGCGAGCTGCTGATCCGCACGTGCGAGCGCCTCGGCATCATCGTCCCGCGGTTCTGCGACCATCCGCTGCTCGAGCCGGCCGGTGCCTGCCGGCAGTGCCTGGTCGAGGTGGAGATGGGCGGCAGGCCGATGCCCAAGCCGCAGGCCAGCTGCACCATGACGGTGGCCGACGGCATGGTGGTGAAGACCCAGCACACGTCGCCGGTGGCCGACAAGGCCCAGCAGGGCGTCATGGAGCTGCTGCTGATCAACCACCCGCTCGACTGCCCGATCTGCGACAAGGGCGGCGAGTGCCCCCTGCAGAACCAGGCGATGTCGACGGGCCGGACCGACTCGCGGTTCGTCGAGACCAAGCGGACGTTCCCCAAGCCGCTGCCGATCTCGACGCAGGTGCTGCTCGACCGCGAGCGCTGCGTCCTGTGCCAGCGCTGCACCCGGTTCTCCGAGCAGATCGCGGGCGACCCGTTCATCGAGCTGCTCGAGCGCGGCGCGCAGCAGCAGATCGGGGTGGCCGCGGACAAGCCGTTCCAGTCCTACTTCTCCGGCAACACCATCCAGATCTGCCCGGTCGGCGCGCTCACCAGCGCCGCGTACCGGTTCCGCTCCCGCCCGTTCGACCTGGTGTCGACACCGGGGGTGACCGAGCACGACTCCAGCGGCGCGGCGATCCGCACCGACTCCCGGCGGGGCACCGTCATGCGCCGGCTCGCGGGCAACGACCCCGAGGTCAACGAGGAGTGGATCGACGACAAGACCCGCTTCGCGTTCCGCTACCTCACCTCGCCCGCGCGGATCACCCGGCCGCTGGTCCGCGGGGCCGACGGGGTGCTGGCCGAGGCGTCGTGGACCGAGGCGCTGCGCGTCGCGGCCGAGGGCCTGCTGGCCGCGCGGGCCGAGGGCGGGATCGGGGTGCTCCCCGGTGGCCGGCTGACCGTCGAGGACGCCTACGCCTACGCCAAGTTCGCCCGCGCCGCCGCGCACACCAACGACGTCGACTTCCGCGCCCGCCCGCACAGCGCGGAGGAGCTGGAGTTCCTGGCGGCCACCGTCGTCGGGACGACGCCGGAGACCGGCGTGACCTTCGCGGCCCTGGAGGCGGCTCCGGCCGTGCTCACCGTCGGGCTCGACCCGGAGGAGGAGGCGGCCGTCGTCTTCCTCCGGCTGCGCAAGGCCGTCCGCAAGCACGGCCAGCGCGTGTTCCAGCTGGGCCAGTGGAGCACCCCGGGCGTCGAGAAGACCGAGGCGACGCTGATCCCGGCAGTGCCGGGCGGCGAGGCCGCGGTGCTGCGCGAGCTGGCCGCGGGCGGCGGTGAGCTCGTCGACGCGCTGAGCGCGACCGGCGCGGTCGTGCTCGTCGGCGAGCGGGCGGCCGAGGTCTCGGGCCTCTACTCCGCGGTCGCGGAGCTCGCGACGCGCACCGGCGCGAAGATCGCGTGGGTGCCGCGCCGGGCCGGCGACCGCGGCGCGCTCGAGGCCGGCGCCGTGCCGACGCTGCTGCCCGGCGGCCGCGCGGTCACCGACGCGGCCGCGCGCGCCGAGGTCGAGCAGGCCTGGGGCCTGGCGGCCGGGACGATCCCGGCCGAGCCCGGTCGCGACGCCGACGAGATCCTCGCCGCCGCGGCCGACGGCGTGCTGTCGGCCCTGGTCGTCGGCGGGGTCGACCCGCACGACCTGGCCGACCCGGCGGCGGCGCTGGAGGCCGTCGCGGCGGTCGGTTTCGTCGTCAGCCTGGAGATCCAGCGGTCGGCGGTGACCGAGCTCGCCGACGTCGTGCTCCCGGTGGCGCCCGACGTGCAGCGCGCCGGCAGCTACGTCAACTGGGAGGGCCGCCGCCGCGAGTTCGGCGTCACCCTCGACGCGACGGGCGTGCTGCCCGACTGCCGGGTGCTCGACACCCTGGCCGTCGAGATGGACGTCGACCTGTTCACCCAGACCTCGGCCGCCGCGGGCGGCGACATGGCCCGGCTCGGGTCGGTCGCCGCGTCCGGCGCGGTGCCGACGGTCGGTGCGGCCGACGCGGCCGCCCCCGGCTACGGCCAGGCGGTCCTCGCGACGTGGCGCCAGCTCGTCGGCAGCGGCTCGTTGTCGATCGACGAGCCACACCTGGCCGGCACGGCCCGGCCCGCGGTGGTGCGGGTCAACGGCGCGACGGCCGAGCGGCTCGGCCTCGCCGAGGGTGCGCCCGCCACGGTGCGCACCGCCCGCGGTGCGGTGACCCTGCCCGTCGCCTTCGCGGACCTGCCCGACGGCGTGGTGTGGCTCCCGGCGAACCCGGTGGACGCTCCCGGCGTCCGCTCGGTCCTCGGCGCGGGCCACGGCGACCTGGTCGGCGTCACCGGCGCCGGCAACCTTGACGGAGGTGCGGCGTGACCCCCACCCAGCAGCTGCTGGCCGACGACCCGATCTGGATCATCATCATCAAGGTCGTCGGGCTCTTCGCGCTCGGCGTCGTGCTGACGCTCTTCATGATCAACTGGGAGCGCAAGGTCGTCGGCCGGATGCAGCAGCGTCCCGGTCCGAACCGGGTCGGGCCCGGTGGCTGGCTCCAGTCCCTCGCGGACGGCCTGAAGCTGGCCTTCAAGGAAGACATCATGCCGACGCTCGCCGACAAGCGGGTGTACTTCATCGCCCCGGCGATCTCGTGCATCCCGGCGTTCATCGCCTTCTCGGTGATCCCGTTCGGCGGTGAGGTCTCGATCTTCGGCGAGCGCACGGTGCTGCAGCTGGTCGACCTCCCTGTCGGCGTGCTCGTCGTGCTGGCGTGCTCGTCGATCGGCGTCTACGGCATCGTGCTCGGCGGCTGGGCCTCCGGCTCGCCGTACTCCCTGCTGGGAGCGCTCCGCTCGGCCGCGCAGGTCATCTCCTACGAGATCGCGCTCGGCCTGTCGATCGTCGCCGTCATCCTCTACAGCGGCTCGATGTCGACCGCCGACATCGTCGCCTCGCAGAGCGGCGGCTGGTACGTGTGGCTGCTCATCCCGAGCTTCGTCGTCTTCGTGATCTCGATGGTCGGCGAGACCAACCGGGCGCCGTTCGACCTCCCCGAGGCCGAGTCCGAGCTGGTCGGCGGCTTCCACACCGAGTACACGTCGCTGAAGTTCGCGCTGTTCTTCCTGGCCGAGTACGTCAACATGGTGACCGTCTCGGCGATGGCCACGACGCTGTTCCTCGGCGGCGGCCAGATCCCGTGGCTCGGCCACCTCTGGTCGGGCTTCGACAACGGCTGGTTCCAGTTCCTCGCCTTCATCGTGAAGACGCTGGCGTTCCTGTTCGTCTTCATCTGGCTGCGCGGGACGCTGCCCCGGATGCGCTACGACCAGTTCATGCGCCTGGGCTGGAAGTGCCTGGTGCCGCTGAGCCTGCTGTGGATCCTGCTGATCTTCGCGGTCCGGGCGTGGCGGCAGAGCCCGGCGGGCGACGTCCCGACCCTGCTGGTCGCGGGCGGGATCGTGCTGGCCGTCGTGCTGGTCGTCGCCTTCCTGGTGCCCGACCGCAAGAGCTCCGACCCGGAGCCGATCGAGCTCGGCTCCGACTACCCGGTGCCACCACTGGACCTCTCGGTCCCGACGCCACCACGTGCGCGCACCCGGCCCGTCGCCCCCGCGGCCGGCCGCGAGCCCGCCTCGGTCGCCGCCGGCGAGCACGGGAAGGAGAACGAGTAGATGTCCGAGTTCGTCGACTTCTTCAAGGGCTTCGGCGTCACCTTCTCGACGATGTTCAAGAAGGTCGTCACCGAGGAGTACCCGGAGGACTTCCCGCCGGCGGCCCCGCGCTACCACGGCCGCCACCAGCTCAACCGGCATCCCGACGGTCTCGAGAAGTGCGTCGGCTGCGAGCTGTGCGCCTGGGCCTGCCCGGCTGACGCGATCTTCGTCGAGGGCGGGGACAACACCGAGGAGGCGCGCTACTCCCCGGGTGAGCGCTACGGCGCCGACTACCAGATCAACTACCTGCGCTGCATCGGCTGCGGGCTGTGCATCGAGGCGTGCCCGACCCGCTCGCTGACGATGACCAACTTCTACGAGCTCGCCGACGACAACCGGCAGGACCTGATCTACACCAAGGAGCAGCTGCTCGCGCCGCTGCTGCCCGGCATGGAGCAGCCGCCGCACCCGATGCGCCTGGGTGACGACGAGCAGGACTACTACGTGCAGGGGCCGAAGCTCGCCCGCACCTCCGCGGCCGGCGAGAAGATCGACAACGACCCTGTCGGGGAGCAGGTCCGATGATCACCACGCTCGCGCAGGCGGCCGCCGACTCCGGCGGGCCGATGACGCTCGGCGAGTCCATCGCCTTCTGGATCCTCGGCATCGTCGCGCTCGGCGGCGCGCTCGGGATGGTGTTCGCGCGCAACGCCGTGCACTCGGCGCTCTTCCTCGTCATGACGATGCTGAGCCTCGGCATCCTCTACATCGTCCAGCAGGCGCCGTTCCTCGGGTTCGTGCAGATCATCGTCTACACGGGCGCCGTGATGATGCTGTTCCTGTTCGTGCTGATGCTGGTCGGCCGCGACAGCTCCGACTCCGTCGTCGAGGTGCTGCGCGGACAGCGGATCGCGGGCCTGCTGCTGGGCCTGGGACTCGCCCTCCTGCTCGTCGCGGCGGTCGCCCGGTCGCTGACCTCGGTCACCCCCGCCGGCCTCGGCGCGAACCTGCAGGGATCGAACAACAACCTGCCCGGCCTGGGCCGGCTGATCTTCACCGACTACCTGCTCCCGTTCGAGCTGACGTCGGCGCTGCTGATCACCGCCGCGCTCGGCGCCATGGTCCTCGCGCACGCGCAGACGAAGTCGCACGAGAAGCGCGGCCAGCGCGCGACGGTGCTGGCCCGGCTGCGCGGCGAGCACGCCCGCGTCTCGCCGCTGCCGGGCCCCGGTGTGTTCGCGACGGCCAACTCCGTCGCGGTGCCCGCCCTGCTCCCCGACGGTTCGGTCGCCCCGGAGTCGCTCTCCGACATCATCGAGTCGACGCCCGTCGAGGAGATCGAGCAGGCGCCCGCCGACCCGCACGCCCTCACCGGCGGTACCCCCTCGCAGGACGGTGACCGATGACCCCGACGTACTACCTGCTGCTCTCGGCGCTGTTGTTCGCCATCGGCGCCGTGGGTGTGCTGGTGCGCCGCAACGCGATCGTCGTGTTCATGTGCATCGAGCTCATGCTCAACGCGGTGAACCTGACGCTCGTGACGTTCTCGCGGATCAACGGCCAGCTCAACGGCCAGGTCATGGCGTTCTTCGTCATGGTCGTCGCCGCGGCCGAGGTCGTCGTCGGGCTCGCGATCATCATGTCGATCTTCCGCACGCGCCGGTCCGCCTCGGTGGACGACGCCAACCTGCTCAAGTACTAGGAGCTCCCCGTGCCCACCCAGCTCCCCGAAGCGGGGCAAGTCGCGGCTGCGAGCGGTGTCGCCTCGCTCGCGTGGCTGCTCGTGGTACTGCCGGCCCTCGGCGCGCTGATCCTGTTCCTCGCCGGACGGCGCGCCGACCGCTGGGGCCACTGGCTCGGCGTCCTGACGGTCGTCGCGGCGTTCGTCGTCGGCCTGCTGATCTTCCTCGACACCACCTCGCTCGACCCGGCGCAGCGCACCCGTGAGGTGTCGGTCTACGAGTGGATGTCGGTCGGCGGCCTGCACGTCGACTTCGGACTGCGGCTCGACCCGCTGTCGCTGACGTTCGTGCTGCTGATCACCGGCGTCGGCGCGCTGATCCACATCTACTCGACCGGCTACATGAGCCACGACCCCGGCCGGCGGCGCTTCTTCGCGCAGTTGAACCTGTTCGTCGCGGCGATGCTCGTGCTGGTCCTCGGCAACAACTTCGTGATGCTCTACCTCGGCTGGGAGGGCGTCGGTCTCGCGTCCTACCTGCTGATCGGCTTCTACCAGGACCGCCCCTCCGCGGCGACGGCCGCCAAGAAGGCGTTCCTGATGAACCGCGTCGGCGACGTCGGGCTGGCGCTGGCGATCTTCCTGATCTGGCAGAACCTCGGCACGACGCAGTACACCGAGGTCTTCGCCCGCATCGGCGAGGTCCCGCCGGGCACGGTCCTGGCGATCACGATCCTGCTGCTCCTGGGTGCCTGCGGTAAGTCCGGCCAGTTCCCGCTGCAGGCCTGGCTCCCGGACGCGATGGAGGGCCCGACGCCGGTCTCGGCGCTCATCCACGCGGCGACGATGGTCACCGCGGGCGTCTACCTCATCGCCCGCGCCAACCCGATCTACGACCTGTCGACGAACGGCAGGCTGGTCGTGGCGCTCATCGGGGTGATCACGCTGCTGATCGGCGCGATCATCGGCTGCGCCTACGACGACATCAAGAAGGTGCTCGCCTACTCCACGGTCAGTCAGATCGGGTACATGATCCTGGCCGTCGGGCTCGGGCCGGCCGGCTACGCGCTGGGCATCGCGCACCTGCTGGCGCACGGCTTCTTCAAGGCCGGGCTGTTCCTCGGCGCCGGTTCGGTCATGCACGCCATGAACGACGACGTCGACATGCGCCGCTACGGCGGCCTCGCACGGTTCATGCCGATCACGTTCGTGACGTTCGGGCTGGGCTACCTCGCGCTGATCGGCTTCCCGTTCCTGTCCGGCTACTACACCAAGGACGCGATCATCGAGGCCGCGTTCGGCCAGCCGGGCTGGCAGGGCTGGGTGTTCGGGCTCGTCGCGGCGATCGCCGCGGGTCTGACCGCGTTCTACATGACGCGACTGATGATCATGACCTTCTTCGGCAAGAAGCGCTGGCAGGACATCAAGTCCCCGGACGGCCACGACTACCACCCGCACGAGGCGGGCCCGGCGATGACCGGCCCGATGATCGTGCTGGCCATCGGCTCGGTGTTCGCGGGCTTCCTGCTCACCCAGGGCGGCCGGCTCGCGACGTGGCTCACGCCGACGCTCGGCCCGCTCGAGGAGTCCCCCGGCGGGGGCATGCCGCACGCCGTCGTCCCGTGGCTGGTACTCGGGCTCTCGGCGCTCGGTGTGCTGCTGGCCTACCTGTTCGTCGGCCGCCGGCCCACCCCGGTCGAACGTCCGGTGCACGTCTCGCTGCCCGTCCAGGCCGCCCGTAGGGACCTCTACGCCAACGCGATCAACGAGGCACTGATCGCGCGGCCGGGCGTCTGGCTCACCCGGGCGCTGGTGTTCCTGGACAACAAGGGTGTCGACGGCATCGTCAACGGCACGGCCGCCACGCTCGGCGGCTCGTCCGGCCGGCTGCGCAGGCTGCAGACCGGTTTCGTCAGGTCCTACGCGCTGAGCATGCTCGGCGGGTCCGTCCTCGTCATCGCGGCGCTGCTGGCGGTGAGGTTCGCATGAGTGGGGGCTCCGTGCTTCTCGTCGTCCTGCTGCTCGTGCCGCTCGTCGGCGCGGCGCTGGTCGGCCCGATCAAGGACCAGGCCACGGCCAAGTGGTCCGCGGTCGTGGTCTCGGTCGTCGAGCTGGTGCTCGTCGTCATCACGTGGTTCGCGTACTCGGTGCCGGCGGCGCAGAACGGCGCCCGGTTCCAGCTCGAGCTCTCCGTCGAGTGGATCCCGGCGTTCGGTACGCGCTTCGCGCTCGGCATCGACGGCTTCGCGCTCGTCATGCTGGCGATCACCGCGGTGCTCGTGCCGATCGTGCTCGCGTTCTCCTGGAACGAGAAGCTCCCGGAGGGGCGCACGCAGGGCGGGTTCTTCTCGCTGATCCTCGCGACCCAGGGCCTGCTGGTCGGGGTCTTCGCGGCGACCGACGTCTTCCTGTTCTACGTGTTCTTCGAGGCGATGCTCATCCCGATGTACTTCCTGATCGGGCGCTTCGGCGGCCCGCGCAGGCAGTACGCCGCGGTGAAGTTCTTCCTGTACTCGCTGCTCGGCGGGTTGATCATGCTCGCCTCGGTGATCGGGCTCTACGTCGTCAGCGGCAACAAGCTGGGCCAGGGCACGTTCACCTGGGTCGAGCTGCAGAAGATGGCGGCGTCGCTGCCGGAGAGCACCCAGATCTGGCTGTTCCTCGGCTTCTTCGTCGCGTTCGCGATCAAGGCGCCGCTGGTGCCGTTCCACACCTGGCTGCCCGACGCCGGTGCCGAGGCACCGGTCGGCGCGGGTGTGCTGCTCGTCGGCGTCCTCGACAAGGTCGGCACGTTCGGCTTCCTGCGCTACTGCCTGCCGCTGTTCCCGCTGGCCTCGCAGAAGCTCGCGCCCCTGGTGCTGACGCTGGCAGTGATCGGCATCCTCTACGGCGGGCTGCTGGCCGTCGGTCAGACCGACATGAAGCGCTTCGTGTCCTACACCTCGATCGCGCACTTCGGCTTCATCGCGCTCGGCATCTTCGCCTTCTCGACGCAGTCGTTCAGCGGCTCGGTGCTCTACATGGTCAACCACGGCATCTCGACGGGCATGCTGTTCATCGTCGTCGGGCTCGTCATCGCCCGCGGCGGGTCGCGGCTCGTCGGTGACTACGGCGGCGTGCACAAGGTGGCGCCGCTGCTGGCCGGGGTGTTCCTCCTCGCCGGGCTGTCGTCGCTGGCGCTGCCGGGCACCAACTCGTTCGTGAGCGAGTTCCTGGTGCTGCTGGGCTCGTTCCCGCGCCAGCCCGTCTACACGATCCTCGCGACGGTGGGCATCATCTTCGCGGCGCTCTACGTGCTCTGGATGTACCAGCGCACGATGCAGGGCCCGCTGCGCGGCAACGCCGTGCTCGCCGCGCTCGGCGGCGGCCGTGGCGACGGCCCCGGCACCATGATCGACCCGGCTGTCGCCGCCGACCGCGGCGCCACCGGCTTCCCCGACCTGTCCAAGCGGGAGATCGGGGTCCTGACGCCGCTCGTCGTGCTGATCCTGGTGCTGGGCTTCCTGCCCGGGCCGGTGCTCGACGTGATCAACCCGACGGCGGCCGCCACGATGTCCGAGGTCGGTCTCGCCGACCCGGTGGGAGGGGTGTCCCGGTGACCCCGGTTCTTCTCGCGCAGGCGCCCGCGCCGATCTCGGCGCCGGCGATCGACTACGCGGCGATCGCGCCGGTGCTGATCGTGCTGGGCGGCGCCTGCGTCGCGGTGCTCGTCGAGGCGTTCCTGCCCCGGCACCAGCGCTGGCCCGTCCAGGTCGCGCTGAGCCTCGTCGTGCTCGCCGCGGCGGGCATCACCCTCGGTGTCTACGCGGGCGGCAGCCCCACCGGCCTGACGACGCTGGGCGACGCGCTCGCCGTCGACCAGCCGACGCTGTTCCTGTGGGGCACGCTGCTGATCCTCGGGCTGGGCAGCATCCTGCTGCTGGCCGACCGCTCGGTGGAGCCCGGCGGGGCGTTCATCGCGTCGTCGGTGGCCAGGGCGGCCGTCGCCGGTGGCGGGACGGGCACCAGCGGCTCGGCCGGGGTCGGCGGCGCCGCGGACGACGACCGCGACTACGGCGAGCCCGGCACCGCGCCGACGATGCAGACCGAGGTCTTCCCGTTCGCCCTGTTCGCGCTCGGCGGCATGATGACCTTCGTCGCGGCCAACGACCTGCTGACGATGTTCATCGGTCTCGAGGTGCTCTCGCTGCCGCTGTACCTGATGTGCGGGCTGGCGCGCAGGCGCCGGCTGCTCTCGCAGGAGGCGGCGGTCAAGTACTTCCTGCTCGGCGCGTTCGCGTCGGCGTTCTTCCTCTACGGCCTGGCACTGCTCTACGGCTACGCGGGCTCGGTGCGGCTCACCGCGATCGCGCAGGCCGCCGCCGGCACCGACCGCTCCGACACGCTGCTGTTCGGCGGACTCGCGCTGCTCGTCGTCGGGCTGCTGTTCAAGGGCTCGGTCGGTCCGTTCCACACCTGGACGCCGGACGTCTACCAGGGCGCCCCGACGCCCGTCACGGCGTTCATGGCCGCCTGCACCAAGGTCGCCGCGTTCGGCGCGATCACCCGCGTGTTCTTCGTCGCGTTCGGCGACACCCGCTGGGAGTGGCGCGGCGTGCTGTGGGCCGTGGCGATCGTCTCCATGGTGATCGGTGCCGTGCTCGGTCTCACACAGACCGACGTCAAGCGGATGATCGCGTACTCGTCGATCGCGCACGCGGGCTTCCTGCTGCTCGGTGCGATGTCGATCACGGAGCAGGGCGTCTCCGGGACGCTGTTCTACCTGCTGGCCTACGGGTTCACCACGCTCGCGGTCTTCGGCGTCATCTCGCTGGTCCGCGACGCCGACGGCGAGGCCACGCACCTGTCCCAGTGGGCAGGGCTGGCGAAGAGATCACCGCTACTCGCGGGGGTGATGTCGTTCCTGCTGCTCGCGCTCGCAGGAATCCCGTTGACCAGCGGTTTCACGGCGAAGTTCGCGGTGTTCTCCGCCGCCCTCCAGGACGGGATGGCCCCGCTGGTGGTCATCGCGCTGGTGGCCAGCGCCGTGGCGGCGTTCTTCTACCTGCGGGTCATCGTGCTCATGTACTTCAACGAGCCGGCGCCCGACGGGCCCACCGTCACCGTCCCCGGAGCCTTCACCACGGCCGCCATCACCCTCGGTGTCATCGTGACGCTGCTGCTGGGCATCGTCCCGTCGCTGGCGCTCGGGATGGCCTCGGGCGGCCCGTTCGTCGGATGACTTCGTAGGCTGAAGGGGTGGAGACGCACATCGTCGCGGGAGTCGAGGTCGGAGACCCCGTACTGGCCGCCGTCACGACCGACGGCCTGAAGCGGGTCGAAGACCTCCTGCACCGCGAGGTGCAGGCCGACTACCACTTCGTCGCGGAGACGTCGCTGCACCTGATCGACGCCGGGGGCAAGCGGTTCCGGCCGCTGTTCACGCTGCTCTCGGCGCAGGTCGGCCCGAATCCGGACAACGACGACGTGATCACCGCGGCGGCCGTCGTGGAGCTGGTGCACCTGGCCACGCTCTACCACGACGACGTGATGGACTCCGCCACGATGCGCCGCGGCGCGGAGAGCGCCAACTCGCGCTGGGACAACACCGTCGCCATCCTCACCGGCGACTTCCTGTTCGCGCACGCGTCGCGGCTCGTGGCCGACCTCGGGCCCGACGCGGTGCGCATCATCGCCGAGACGTTCGCCGAGCTGGTGACGGGTCAGATGCGCGAGACCCGCGGCCCGGCCGAGGGCGACGACCCGGTCGAGCACTACCTGCGCGTCGTCGCCGAGAAGACGGGCTCGCTGATCGCGACCTCCGGGCGCTACGGCGGGATGTTCTCCGGCTGCACGCCGGAGCAGACCGAGTCGCTGCGCCGCTTCGGCGCGACGATCGGTACCGCCTTCCAGATCTCCGACGACGTCATCGACATCGCGTCGCCCTCCGACGACTCGGGCAAGACCCCTGGCACCGACCTGCGCGAGGGTGTCCAGACCCTGCCGATGCTCTACGCGCTGCAGGAGCCGCGGGCCGGCCGGCTGCGGCAGCTGCTGGCGCGCCCGATCAGCGACGACGCCGAGGTCGAGGAGGCGCTCGACCTCCTGCGCACGGGCCCCGGGCTCGACCGCTCGCGCGAGACCCTGGCGCGCTACGCCGAGGCCTCCCGTGAGCAGCTCGCGATCCTCCCCGACTGCGCGGCGACCAGCGCACTGGCCACGCTCACGGCCTACGTCGTCGAACGCACGGGCTGATCACGAGCGCCGGAGGCGTGCCGTTTCGGCGCGCGACCGCGGTCGCCGCTGGTCACGCGGCGGCGAGGCGGCGGTGGCGCGTCGGCGGCGGTCGGTGTGCAGCATGTCGACGCTGAACACCGCGAGAGCCACCCAGACCAGGCCGAACCCGATCCAGCGGCCGGCGGGCATGTCCTCGTGCGCCACGACGACGGCGTAGAGGAACTGCAGGACCGGGTTCACGTACATCAGCAGGCCGGTGACGGTCAACGGCACGCGGCGCGCCCCGATGCCGTAGAGCAGCAGCGGGGCCACCGTCGCGAAGCCGGACGCGACCATCAGTGCCGCGTGGCCCGCGCCGTGCGTCGCGAAGGTGCCGTGCCCGGTGACGACGAGGACCACGGCGACGGTGAGTGCGATCGGGCCCAGCACGATGCCCTCGGCGGTGAGCCCCGCGGTGGCGCCGACCGGCACCGTCTTCTTGATCAGCCCGTAGAGGCCGAACGACACCGAGAGCACGATCGCGATCCACGGGATCCGGCCGTTCTCGATCGCGACGACGGCGACGGCCACCGCGCCGACGGCGACCGCCACCCACTGCGCGGGCCGCAGCCGCTCCCGCAGCACGAACACC
>Ga0182736_1001476_pt1 | contig 22614 bp, 23 predicted proteins | sample eDN5th30CKraftBY_FD_128882 | JGI IMG/M metagenome (GOLD analysis project Ga0182736, IMG submission 128882) | Enriched backyard soil microbial communities from Emeryville, California, USA - eDNA 5th pass 30_C Kraft BY (version 2) (version 2) | ecosystem: Environmental > Terrestrial > Soil >... | reverse complement strand
GCCTTTGGACGTTGCCAGTGTAATTGCCGAAGAAATTGATAAGCCGTTTGCAGGCAAAACAGTTCGTTATGTGGCAAGTGATGAAGTTTCGCCAAACGAAATTGCAAAAGCATTGGGCGAAGCAATCAGGAAACCCGATTTGCAATGGAAAGTTATTTCTGATGAGGAACTTTTGACAAATTGGTTAAACATTGGATTCAACGAACAAGTTGCCAAAGGTTTTATAGAGCTGCAAGCAAGTATGGGAACAGGTGTACTGTATGAAGATTACTACCAACATCAACCAACATTGGGCAAAGTAAAACTGGCTGACTTTGCGAAAGAATTTGCAACAATTTACAATTCAGAAAACGAATAACTACCCAATTTTTTATGTCGTTGGTAGTGTCGAACTAATCGTTTCCATTAGATGGCTATTAAAAACCTACGACATAGATGGAAGTCAACTAAAATCAAAAGGATTTTTGCATTAAACGAAAAAAACAATTTCTAAATTTGTAGTTGTGGCACAACGGCAGACAAAAAAAATAAAAACAATCAGCGAATTTCACCGGTTGCGTGGTTTGCCAAAGCCTGAACATCCACTTATCAGCGTAGTTGATTACAGCGAAATTCAGCGACCAGCTAACATTAGCGAAACTAATTGGGTGTTTGATTTCTATCAAATTTCCATAAAAAGAGGAATAAACGCCAAAATGAAATACGGGCAGCAGCGATACGATTTTGACGAGGGTATTATGTTTTTTGTTTCACCTAATCAAGTTTTCAGCATAGCACCCGAACCCACAAAGGCAGAGCGTTCGGGTTGGATGTTGCTCATTCATCCCGATTTCTTTTGGAACACACCACTTGCAAAAACAATTAAACAATATGAGTTTTTTGATTATTCAGTAAATGAAGCCTTGTTTTTATCAGACAAAGAAGAAAAAACAATCAACAACATTATTGGCAACATCAAACAAGAATATCATGCCAACATTGACAAGTTCAGCCAAAACATTATTGTTTCGCACATGGAGACATTGCTCAGCTATTCCGAACGTTTTTACAATCGTCAGTTTCTCACAAGAGAAAAATCAAATCATCAAATCCTTGACCGCTTAGAAAAATTACTTACCAACTATTTCAACAAAGAAGATTTGGTAATAAAAGGTTTGCCAACAGTTCAGCATATTGCAGATACATTAAACATATCACCAAAGTATTTAAGCAGTTTGCTTAAAGTATTGACAGGACAAAGCACACAGCAACACATTCACGACAAACTAATTGATAAGGCAAAAGAAAAGCTATCAACGACAGACCTTTCAATCAGCGAAATTGCTTATGAATTGGGCTTTGAACATTTACAATCGTTCAGCAAACTTTTCAAGATAAAGACAAATCTTTCGCCTTTGGAGTTCAGACAATCGTTTAACTAAAAGACAACAAAAAAGCGAACGGTTGAGCAAATTCAGAAGGCTGGTCATTCTCTTCACTTAGACCAGCCCGAACGCTTTGCGGCTGTCGTCAAATCCTTCTTACATTCAATTTGAACAACTATTATTATTTATAAACAAAATAGAATTAAAGTCCAAAATGCACAAACGGCATCTGATATCCATCTATGATAAAGAATTAAATTCGATGATTGTGTTATAAATTTTTAGAGTTTGTATAATTCTTTCAACGCTTCTTTCAATGTTGCAGGTTTTCTGCCGAGCAATTTTTCCAAGTCATTTGTTGCTTTTTCGAACTGATGATTTTTGAAGTCAGTAAGGAGATCGGCAAAGATGAAAATAAATTGTTCAGGCTCATTACGCTCTCTCAACATTTTCGTAAATTCACCTACATCTACGTTTGTATAGGTAATTATTTTATCCGACAATTCAGAAAGAACTTTGGCAACATCTTCAAACGAATACAATTCGGTGTTTGTGATGTCATACGCCTTGTTTTGATGTTGTTCGCTTTGCGAGAGTAAATTTGCTATGCCTTCGCCCATTTCTCTGCGCAATGCAAAAGGCAATTTCCCGGTTCCTGCGGGAAGACGAATTCCTGTTTCAAATACTTTTTCGCCAACATAAATCGGCACCATATCTGCGTAAATGCTGTTGCGCAAAAACGCATACGTTAAACCGCTTGCTTTGATGTAATCTTCGGTTTGAAAATGACTTTCAAACAAAGATTTCGCCACCATCGAATTTAAATCTTTAAGTGGGGCACCTGTATACGCAATAAATTTTACGCTCGTTTTTTTTGCAGCGTCAACCACATTTTTGTGTTGTTGAAAGCGGTTTGGGTCTGCCGTAGAAATCAAAAAAACTTTTTCAATTCCCTGCAATGCATTGTCAAGCGAAGCCGTGTCGTCAAAAGTTCCTAAGCGAACTTCAACACCTTTTTCTTTCAATGACTTTGCTTTGTTTTCATCGCGTGCCAATGCCACGATATTGTTGGCATTTGTGTTTTTCAGCAGTTGATTAACTACTGCTGTTCCTAAATGTCCTGTTGCTCCTGTTACTAAGATTTTGCCCATTGTTTCTTTTTTTTGATTAAATATTTTTGATGACACAAAATTACCTAACTTTGCTTTAAAAAAGTATGTACTGTACTTTTGTAAAGTCCTTTACAAAAGTACAGTACTACAAAAACAATAAATTATGAGTAAGATTTCAGACTTGAAAAGCATTCAGGATTGTTCAGCAAGCTATATTTTAGCTGTCAATGACACGATAAACGTGATTAACGGAAAATGGAAAATGCCAATTATAGCATCATTGTTTTTTGGTAAAAAGCGTTATGGCGAATTAGAAAAGGAAATTCCGAAAATAAACTCCCGCATGTTGTCAAAGGAATTGCGGGACTTAGAAGCCAATGGAATTGTGACAAGAACTGTTTATGATACTATTCCCGTCAGCGTAGAATATGAATTAACAGAGTCGGGCCGAGCGTTCGAAAAAGTTGTAAACGTAATGTTGGAATGGGGTTTGGAACACCGTAAAATTGTAATCGGAAAAACTCAGTTTTGACCGGTCAACTTATAAATATACTCTTCTATTTCCGTTTGTCGGGCATTCGCAAAACCGCTGTCTGTACCGATTTTTACAAAACCGCATTTCTCTAAAACTTTCTGTGAGCCAAAATTGTCAAACGCAACCCGTCCGAAAATCGGTCGGGTAGTTTCAATGGCAAGAAAATCGTTTAGCGCTTTTGTCGCAATTCCCTGTCCCCAAAAGTTTCTGTCTATCCAATAAGTAATTTCCGCTTCGCCTTCCATTTCAAACTTTGAGACACTTCCCGCAATGATTTCGCCCACAAAAATTGTCTGCATATTTACAGTCGGGTCATTCAGAAGTTTTGTGTACTTTTCAAGGTAGACTGTTTTGTCTGTAGGGTCTTTAGGTGTGAACGCAGCCAAATAGCCTGCTTCTTTGTCAAGCTGGAATTGAAAGAAATATTCTAAATCAACTATTTCCGTTCGCCTGAGCGTTATGTCGTGTCTATCTTCAGTCATCCTTTGTTTGCGTATGATATTCAACTAAGCTATCTATTATTCTTTCCGATCTCGTATCCAACTTTTTTTCTTGGCTTTCCTCTTTTTCAATAAACTTACTAAGATAGCTAAAAAGCACCTCAATGTTTTGATCCTGCTTTATCGTTTCTCCTATTTTACCTTCGATGGCACGGTTCAAAATACGAATTCCGTCTTTTAACGTTTGCACCTCCTGTTGCTTTTGTGCCAGTCGTTTTTCATTGATAGCGTAGCCTTGCACGAGGTAGTCTTTTAAGCGTTGGGTGGCCCATTGGCGGAATAAAGTCGCTTTTGTAGAATTAACTCGATAACCTACTGAAATAATAACGTCCAAGTTATAATGGTCTACCTGATAAGTTTTACCGTCTGCTGCAGTTATCGCAAAATTTGCGACAACTGAACCTTTATCCAATTCTCCTCCATTGAAAACGTTATTTATGTGTTTGCCAATGGTTTTGACATCGCGACCAAACAATTCGGCTAATTGATTTCGATTAAGCCACACGGTATCCTGCTCGAACGTTACTTCGATCTGCGTTTGGCCATCGCGCGATTGGTATATTTCGATTTGGTTTTCCATCTTTCTTAAATTAATCCCTTTTGATTTTTGAAATAATCCAGCCATTGAAATAGTGGCGTACCATTGTTAAAATTAGTGATTTATTACTTTTGCTTACGGATATAGTGAATCTGGTTCATCACCATCTCATTAGATACGCTAAGCATATTATTAATGGTTTCTGATTTTCTCATTGATCTTCGGTCTAATTGTCGTTACAGTAGCAGTAAAGTCCGCTACTTTTTATGGTTCTCGATTTGTTGGAAATCAAAAATACTAAAAAAATTAGAATGTTAAAACAAACTGTTGCATAGGCCACCAATAACCAGCCAGTCTGTAATAGCTGATATGAGACAAAAAGTGCACAATATTATCTGTTTCGGCGGTAATCAAACCTAGTTCTGTTAATTGTTCTGTTTATTACTCGATGGGTAAAGGCTTTCTTATCGTAGTTGGTTATTGGTTGGTCTATAATATTTCATTATACCGATAACAATAAATCTATTATTGATCCGATTGCTGCTGTTGTTCAGATACAGTTTTTCAGGTTTGGTCAAGATTTGCACAGCGTTCACTTTTTGCTAACGATGTACAGTAAAAACTTCTTTTTTGGTGTATGAGGAGGGTTTAAAATGGAGTAGTAGATTTAATAGGGGCTGTCACATCAGACTGACAAGTACCCCTGTTAAATTGTATTTTGCATTAGCCAATAACAAAGGGATTCCGGGTGGCGTTTACCCCAGGATGTTTTCTAAGTCCTTTGATTGAAAAACGAGGATATGTCAAAGTACGTTTTTTCGCTATTGGTAAGATGACAGGTTGTTTTTCCTGTGTAGTTTGGTATGAAATCTCTTCAATCATGTTAATTTTAAATTAAAACTATATTAATAAATAGCACCTGATAATGAGTGCAAATGTAGGCTTTATTACGCTATCATTTGTATGCTTAGTGTCATTATTACACTATCATGAATTAGTTATATATAAATGAATTACAGTGCTTTGTCAGTATGGTTTTCACAACTTTTCTTTTACAGCTAATCGGTGTTAAGCAATGATATGTTGAGCGTACACCTTTAATCAGTTCAAGATCACTTTCCGAAACCGGGTCGGTTATGTGTTTATTCGTTATCATTTATCAACAAATTTTCTTATCATATGTTATTTTCTGCATGGCTTAATGGCCTTAACTTTACTGCTCATTATAGATGAATTTATTATGCTTGATATTGTTATAGAATCCAGACAGGCCGAGATTGCCCCAGGTTTTGCCGTTAAACGCATACTTCCCTATCAGCTTCGTAGAATGGTTGGTCCCTTCATTTTTATGGATCATGGTGGCCCGGTAAATATTCCAGCAACGGCTGTAAACAAGCTTGATGTGTTGCCACATCCGCATATTGGTCTATCTACGGTCAGCTATCTGTTCAGTGGTAATGTAACCCATAGAGACAGTCTTGGCGTAGAGCAGGTGATAAAACCTGGAGAGGTAAATTGGATGACTGCCGGCAAAGGTATTACACATAGTGAACGTTTCGAAGATCCGGCGATGTTGAAGGGAGGCGAACTGGAAATGATCCAGACATGGGTGGCCCTTCCTGAGAAGGATGAAGAAAGCAACCCCGCCTTTCATAATTATAAGGCCGAACAGTTACCCATTTTTACGGATAAGGGTGTTTGGATGCGTTTGATAGCAGGAGAGGCCTATGGCTTGAAAAGTAAGGTCAGCACACACTCTCCCCTGTTCTATGTACATGTCGTATTAGCGCCCGGCGTTCATTTCGGTTTACCTATTGGACACAGTGAAAGAGGAGCCTATATTGTTAGGGGCAGCGTCGAAGTAGAGGGGGTAATCTATACGGCAGGAAAACTAATCGTATTTACCAAAGGGATAGACCCTATAATGATTGCCAGAGAGCAAACCACATTGATGATGCTTGGTGGAGAGCACCTTGGAGAGAGGTACATCTGGTGGAATTTTGTTTCCAGCAGAAAAGAAAGGATTGAACAGGCCAAAGAAGACTGGAAACAGGGGCGTATTGATTTGCCACCTATGGATAATGAAGAATATGTGCCTTTACCTGAAAACAAAGGCAAACCCGCAGGAGGCCCTCCGCCAAATGCCCTTTCTTAAGTCAGCCGAAACATAAAAACCAAAAGAGGCACGCATCACCATATTAAAACACAAAATAAATGGAAATAGGAATTGATAGTTTCGCATCCGCCATGTACGGCAGCAATACGCTCAGCAGTGTCAATGCCATGGAACAGTTACTGGAACGGATCGTTCAGGCCGACCAAGCAGGACTGGATATTTTCGGTATCGGAGAGCACCATAAAAAAGAGTTTCTCGACTCCGCTCCCGCAGTAATCCTTGCAGCGGCGGCAGCAAGAACAAAAAATATACGCTTAACCAGTGCGGTTACCGTACTGAGTACCGCAGATCCAGTACGGGTTTATCAGAGCTTTGCAACCTTAGATCTGATATCCAAAGGTCGGGCAGAACTCGTTGTCGGCAGAGGATCAGCAGTAGAAGCATACCCCCTGTTTGGATTTGATTTGAATGATTACGATGCACTGTTCAAAGAGAAACTAGAACTCTTGTTAAAAATCCGCGAACAGGAATTTGTTACCTGGTCGGGAAAATTCAGACCAGCACTGAAAAATCAACCAGTTTATCCCAGACCAACGCAGGAGAGACTTCCCGTTTGGCTTGGTGTTGGGGGTACTCCCGCATCATTTGCCAGGGCAGGCACCTTAGGGCTGCCCCTAATGGTTGCGATTATTGGCGGAGAAACAGCGCGCTTTCGCCCTTTGGTTGATCTATACCGGGAGGCGGGACGTCGGGCTGGCTTCGCACCAGAACAATTAAAAGTAGGCTTGCATTCACCCGGCTACGTAGCAGCAAGCAATGCGGAAGCCGTTGCGGACTATTATCCAGGCTATGCCGAACTGTGGACCAGAGCGGGTAGAGAACGTGGGTGGCCTCCAGTAACCAAAACCGGGTTCGACGCATTGATAGCCCATAAAGGTGTACTGGTGGTGGGAGGCCCCGAACAGGTGGCTGAAAAATTAGTAAGGCATAGCGAAGCATTGGGTGGCGTTGATCGTTTTACCTTTCAGATGGATAATGCAGGGCTTAGCCATGAGCAGCTATTACGTTCCATAGCAGTAATAGGCGAGAAGGTTATTCCATTGGTCAATTATTAATATGTTCATATACTTATCAGGCATTTGATTACACTGTTGATGTAGATCATCTACTATTAAAATACTTTGCTAATAATCAGTTAATTAGTGAAGTAGTAGATTTTGTTCCTATGTACTTTTGTTTAGGGGTTTATTTCTTTTTTATTTGGCAGATAGCTAATAAATCTAGATATGTGCTTTTACTAATGTTGGTAGTGGGTCTGATATGGATAGCTTTCACTTATGGATTCAGACTAGCGAGTAGAGTTAAAAAGGTTATACGTCTCCCCGAAAAACTGGAGTATTTAAAGTTAAAGAAAATAGGTCATCAAATTCCGTAAAGAGATGGTCAGTGGTGCCGAAAACTCCACTCAGCAAGGCACGCTGCTTGCGGTAATTACTTTCCAGTCTCCGTTAAATAACTTCCAGACTCTGATAAATTTGACACGGCTTTCAAATGGCTGGTTCAGATAAATGCCCCTGATCTCTTTGGTGACCACGACCGCGCAGGTATCTCCGAATATGTGCACCTGCTGGTCTGAGGCAACTAGTCCGGTAATTTTTAAATCCCCGCTGATATGAGGGGCCAGATCCTCCTTTTTGGAAAGCACCATTCCTAGGTGATTAACAAATATCAGCTCATCGTGAAGCAACAGATCCAGTACCTTTAAATCGCTGTTTAAGATGGCTGCAATAAGTTGTGCTTCTAACTTTAAAATTTCACTCTCCATAGCTGTTTGTTTTACATTTGATACCGCTAAAAGTATAAAATTAATCTTTAAATGGTCAGTGGTGCCGAAATCTACAGTGTACCATCCAAATCAAAAAGCAATATTTTAGATTTGAGCGGCTTCGGTAAACTGGTGGATGAAATTTGATAGTCCATATGAATAATTTTTAACCAGGTCAAACCTGTCATCCGGTAAATTTGATTCTGATGCCTGGGGTTCGCCGGCAAGGCAATTTCCATTGTCCATCAGGGTGGTCTTTAAATCATCCGCCAATTCCAAATAATCCTCAGGCGAAAAGGGCTTGGTTTTGTTTTTTCCGTTTAATACTTCTTCGAAGGTAGGTATGCGGCTATACATGATGGAAACATCAGGATGTCTAAAGGCGAGCGCTTCCAATGAACTAAGACCAAAGGTCTCAAATCTCGAGGCAAGAATCACACATTTCGTCCGGTCATATTTTAAAACCACCAATGGCAGTTGTTCATCAAAATGGGTGATAAATGTGTAATGTTCTGGTGATAACTGACCTTTTAGTTCATTAATTTCATCTGTATAGGAGTTTATGGCTGTGCTATCGGGGCAAAGAAGTACAAGATGAACATTATTATTTAAAAAGTTATTTTTCTTATAGCTGATAAAGGCCTTTAGAATCGTGTCGATACCTTTGGCATGAGCACATCTTGCCCAGGAGAACACAAGGGGTCTGTCTTGGGGGATATTGTATTTCTTTAATACGCTCGTTCTGTCTGCGGGGATCCTGAATTTGCCAGACCGCAAAAATATACCGGAGTATAACGAAACCAGCTGTTCTTCTTTACAAAAAAAGACGGCGGAAAGCGCGCTTTTTGTCAATTCGCTTAAATATGAAATTTTGTGTCCGTTTTTTAAAAGCGTATTAATACTTTCCTTTTCATATTGGAGTTTGTCTGATTGTATATGGTCGTCGAAAATAGAAGATAAACTATGAGGAACCCAGCAAAGATGTATGTTGGCGTTTAATATGAACTTCGATACATTGGCAAAAATGGTGTCGTGGCACAGTACAAAAATTTCATCGTAACCGCCAAGACGGGATAATAAATTCAGCGATGAAGCAGCGGATATAGACGCGCTTTCCCACTGGGTTTTTATCGGCACATGGTCGTTTCCCCGCCATGAATTTGTATGAGCTTCTCCATGGCACATAGTCGGTAAGTACATAACATCCCCTCCGTGACGTCTGCATATTTCCGTAACATCATTCAATACGCGTGCACTATATCGGCTATCGTTCATATTGAAATACGGGGTAAATGCAAAGAGATCAAAATCATGTTCGCCAAATGAACTTTTTATTTCATCGTAAGCTTCAAAAAAAGAATAAACAATGGTTCCAACGCCGGAGTAGATTGTTGATATACCGTCAATTGCCAGGACGACAAACGCATTCTTCTTTTTCTTCATATTTAAGAATATAGGATAATAACGATGTTTGGCTAATATACAGTTTATACCGCAACAAACAATTTGATATTTTTTTTAAAGCCGTCAGGTTGAAATTTGAAGAGGTTTCCTTAGGATCTTTCATTGGAACGATTTTAGTACGTAAATTTCCTTTATAAAATAATTCTTCAATGGCAGAGGAGAGCGAAATAAATTCATTTTATATACTCACGCAATTATATTGCATATAAAAGTGAATTTATTTAGGTTTGATTGATTATGAAACCGTTGAAAAATGTAATTTGGTTTTTTATCACCTCAGCGAAAAAGTTTGGGAGAGCTCAGAAACACATATGAACAATGATATTAAAAGAAAAGATTGGCTATAACTACCTGAAATACCTGCTTACCGTGGCCTTTTCAGCCTTGCTGGTTATGGGGTATGCGCAGGAGGAGGAAGAACAGCAGGAAGAGAAGCGACAAGCCAGTGAGAAACGGGACGAAGGACAATCTAAGCCTATGGAGTCCATTGATGTCGTACGAGATTACCGGCCGATGCTGGCAGATGCCGTAAAGATCCGCCGGAGCCCAGATATGAATATCGACCGGGAAGCGCTTGCGGTTGAGCTGCGCAAGATCGCCGCTGCCACGTATTTTGCAAACAACAAATTCAAACAAGCTTACTTCAGTAAGTTGGTAGAACGGTATCCAGACGCTTCACGCAACAATATCGATAATTTCCGGATCGGCTCCATCGCCTATCTGGCGGGCGAATACGAAAGAGCGACCTCTATTCTAGAAAAGGTGGCGGATCCGGATGCCTTTTATCAGGGTGCGTTAATTGCTTTGGGCCAAATTGCCGTAGAAACCGGCGATAAGCAACGTGCACGGAATGCGTTTGTCAAAGCATCCAGGCTGGATTTCGATCAGGCATTGAAATCGGATGGGCTGTTTAACTATGCTAAGATCTTACATGAATTAGACTCCGTCCAGGTTGCCCGTGAGGTCCTTCAGAAATATATTGCTCAGAAATATGCAGATAGTGAACCTGATGCTGAAAAAACAGAAAATACGGAATCACTATTGGCCGAGGTCCTGTCGGGCACGAGCAATTTCCATGCAGGGGTTGCTATGCTGGAATCGTTCAAAAAAAGGAGTCGGGAAGCCGATATGACCTACCAAAAGGTAACGTATTACCGCGGATTGGAGTTTTATAATGAGCGCGCTTTCGAAAACAGCATATCCCTGTTCATGCGATCGGAAAAATTCCCGATCGATGCGGAAATGGCGGCGTTGGCCACGTATTGGAAAGCAGAGGCGATGTATGAAGTGCGCAAGTACGCGGAGGCGGTGGAAAACTTTTCCCGGTTTCTTCAGTTGCCCGCTGCACGAGGCACCAATGTATACAGTTATGCAAACTATGGTCTGGCTTATGCGGCGTTCCGCAACAGCAGCTTTCGCACAGCTGCCGATTATTTTGAACGCTTTTTGGCCAGCGAGGGAAGTTCGCTGGAGGAAAATGTACGTTATGACGTGACCGCACGTTTGGGTGATTCGTATTTGTCCCTGCGCGATTACGGCCGAGCCAACGAATACTATGACCAGCTGATCAACAGCAAAGCGCCCAATCAGGACTATGCGTTGTTCCAGCGCGGTATTCTTCAGGGTTTGCAGGGCGACAATGAGGCCAAGCTCAGCACCCTGCGGTCTGTTGTTGAACAATTTCCGGGTTCAAACTATGCGGACGACGTGGCTTTTGAGATCCCGTACACCTATTTCACTACCGGAGATTACGATGCCGCCATCGAAGGGCTGCAGCAGATGATCGAACAATACCCCCGCAGTAGCTATGTCCCCAGGGCGTTGATGACCATCGGGCTTGTCCAGTACAATAAAGATGACACCGAAGCGGCGAAAGCCACCTTCCAACGGGTGGTAGAGAAATACCCAACAACCGAGGAGGCAGGGCAGGCGCTGCGTTCCATTGAAAACATCTACCTGGATCAGGGCGATGCTTCGAGTTATATTCATTACGCAACCGGCACCAATATCGGTGATCTGAGTACCGCGGAGCAGGATAACTTGGCTTTCCAGGCAGCCAGTTCCTTGTTTAATAGGGAGGAGTATGGGCCGGCCGTGGAGGCGATCAATGCGTATTTTGATAAATTTCCAAAACCCATACAAGAAAAACATGCCCGTTATATCCGCGGCGTGAGTTTGTACCATACCGGGCACCCGAAGGAAGCGCTGCACGACCTGAACATTATCCTGAACGACTGGACGAGCCGGTATACGGAGAAGACCTTGCTAACTGTGGCCGCCTTATACCTGAGCTTGAAGGAATATAACGAGGCCATCGTGCACCTCAAGAAACTGGAGCTCACTTCAGAATATAAAGAAAACTATGGCTACGCGGTAACTAACCTGATGGTTTGTTATTACGAAATCGGCGACTTGGAGCAGGTGGCCAAGTACGTGCAGTTGATTAAGAATTACGATCGGTCGTCTGAAGAAGACATTGCCAAGGCACACTTATACAGTGCGCGGGTTATGTTGCTGGAAAAGAAAGTGGAGCCAGCCATGAAAGAACTGAATCTGGCGCTGAAGAGCCAAAAGGCAGTCGGCGCAGAGGCGAGGTACCGCATGGGGCAACTGCAGTATCAAGACAAAGAATACGACAAAGCCCAGAAAACGGCCTTTGATGTGATCAACAACATGGCGTCATATGACTATTGGGTGGCTAAGAGCTTCATCCTGCTTGCAGATGTCTATGTGGGCAAAGGCGATAAGCTCCAAGCGAAGAAGACGTTGCAAAGTGTGATTGATAATTATGAAGAAGATGATGACGTCATCCCTTCAGCAAAAGAACGTTTACAGAAATTGAAATGAGTAACAGGAATTTTTTAGCTATGATCGTGCAAAAATCAATGCGCAATAGGTCTTTGCTAACAGCCGTGTTTTCGGGCATGCTCGCAGTCGCGTTTGCCCATCGCTCATTAAAGTTTTCAATATAGTTGCTGATTGTTATTAAATAAGGCTATATCCGAAGAGTTTGAAATGGATGAATCTAATTATTTGCTATAAAAATCCGTCGTGATTGAACCCTGTTTAAAATGAATTCCCCGTTTTCCCTCTTTTGAAAAAAACTCCATGGTGATCTTGGCTGGCTCAAATCCGAACGTATATTTGGAAGTATACACCATCGTTTTTTGGAACGCTATTATATGCAAAGGGTATTCCTGATAAGAAAATCTGTCGGGATTTTTATCCGTTCAACCACTGGTGACTAAAAGCGAAATATATCCATCATAAAATAAAAACCAATCAATGCTACCACGCCCGCTGTTGATAAAAGATGATTTCCCATTTTACGCATATCTGTGGATTGTTTGGTTTCCCTTTCTTCTGCGTATTTATAATAGTATGCAATACCTATTGTATGGGTTACACCGGCAATGATAAATAATACAAGGGGTAAAAGGCGCCAATCGATTGTGAATGTGTCAATTTTCACAATGCACCATATAACCTCAATAGCCAGAACGGGATAAATGCTGAAAAGCTTGAATTTCTGGAATCTACTAAAGGGTAGAGCTACTTTCTTGTTGCCTGTTTCCATAAAATAAAGATATAAATAAAAAATCGAATAAGAAAACAAGTGTCAGTATTTAATCTCAGCGAAGGGCTGAATCTTTCACGAGAAGCGTATTCCCATTATATTTAGGTTGAAGGTTAGATTTGTTGTTAAAAGCATTCTAAGTTCTCTGTAGAAATTGTATAAAGCCAATACGTCACTAAATGTTGGCCCATTTTTCTGCCTATTTTGATGGAGTTTATGTAGCGCTCCTTCCTTGATATCAATAATTTATAATTTCTGGATGCTTATATCTTACCATATTTCAGCCAGCAAGTAGCGACTATACGGGAAAGAGTTTGCCCGGCTGTTGCTTATTGCCTTTCTGATCGCTGCACCCGTGGCCTGGTGGATAATTGAATCGCTGGCTGGAAGACTTCGTTTACCGTATCAATATAGGCGCTGGCATCTTTGTAATGGCTGTTGCGATTACCTTGGTAGTAGCAATGCTGACCGTCGGCTATCGATCATTGAAAGCAGCGTTGATGAACCCGGTGAGGTCATTGTGGACTGAATGAGGTTATTGTAATCAAAAGAGTTTAAATTAGGCTCGCGACGGGAAGTTATATTTCACTGATTTGGTGACTTGCCGAATTTATTCTTAAAAGAATGAGAAAAGTGCGATAGGCTTTTAAAGCCCAGGTCAAGGTAAATTGCCGAAGGCTTCTGGTGCTTGGCTTCAATGAGGTATTTTGCTGCTTTCAGCCGTTTATCCTGCAGCCAGTGGCGCGGAGGTAAACCGAAAGCCTTTTTAAAGTCCCGTTTGAACCCTGCCAGACTACGACCGGTCAGCTGTGCAAATTTTTCGATAGGAATGTTGAAATGGAAGTTACTGAGCATGAATCTTTCCAAATCGATCTTATGGGGTTCTGAAAAGTCGAATAAATAGTTGCGAAGTTCCGGTAGGGCAAGTAGTAGTAATTTAACACCTTCTTTTACTTTCAGGATGCCCATTTCATCTGTCATATTCGCTCCCGATCTTCGGGCGTAAGGGACAACAGATTGAAAATACCCCTGAAAGAATTCGTTGGATGGAATCAAGATGTTGGGCGGACCGATATATTTACTATCGGCTTCGCGCTTTTCTTCCAATACAATTTTGCGCAATAGGTCTTCCTGCAGGGATATCACGATGGTCTCGTAGTTCGCTCCGGGTAGCGGTGTTTTGGTGAGCGTACCCAGCTGATTTTTGCCGATCAACAGCATTTCCCCTCCGGCCATCGAAATTTTTTGCTCAGACGTTTCTAAGGTGAATTGCCCTGAAACCTGTAGTACCAAGGTATGGTGGTTCCAGAAGCATACCTTCTCTTTACGCTCAGTAGAGAGGTAGGAATAAAAGATCACGCCTGGGAGGATTTCTTCTGGACGGGTCATTTAGCGTTGTAAGTAAGTGCCGCCAAGTATAGCACCGGGTGCAAAAGTAGTGTCTAAGGTGTTCTTTTCTTCCAGCGTAAATACAATATCCATCGCTGCCATGTTTTCCGGCAAACGCGATCTGCGGCTCATGCTTACCAAAGGCATGATATGATCACCTTGCTCCTTTACCCAGGCAATCGCAAGCTGAGTTGGCGTACAACCTTTATTGCTGGCTATTTGCTTCAGTACTTCTACTTTTTCGAGGTTATGAACTAAGTTTTCACCTTGAAAGCGGGAGAAGTGATTACGGTAATCGTTTTCTGCAAGCGGTGCTTTCATTTCACCGGTTAACAGCCCTTCAGCAGTATTGGCGAAGGCCACTATACCAATGCCTAACTCCCTTGCTGTCGGTAGGAGTTCGTTTTCTATTTGACGGTCGGCCAGCGAATAGCCGATCTCCAGCGCGCTTATAGGGTAAACGCTGTTGGCTTTACGGAGTTGGTCGGCTGTAATTTCCGATACGCCAATGTAACGCACTTTACCTTCTTTAACTAGGTCGGCAACCGTCCCGATGATATCTTCCACCGGCACGCTGTTATCCATCCGGCTTGGCTGGTAGAGGTCAATGGTTTCAATACCTAAACGGGTTAGCGAATAGTTTATAAAATTCTTGATAGCGATGGGGCGCAGATCCATTCCCAACCATTGTCCGTTGTGAAAAATGGCGCCAAATTTTACGCTGATAAAGGCATCGTCGCGCCTTCCTTTAATGGCTTTGCCTACAAGCAGTTCATTATGACCGGCACCATAAAAGTCTCCGGTATTCAGAAAATTGATGCCGCAATCTAAAGCTTCATGAATCGTAGCAATACTTTCTGTTTCATCAGGTGTAGAACTGCCCCAGATAGAAGACATGCGCATGCAGCCTAAACCAAGCCTGGACACGAACGGGCCATTTTGACCAAATTGAATTTTTGAGATGTTTTTCATAGTACAAAGATAAGTGTTCACAAGACATTCTGGTTTCTTCTACGGCTCAAATATTATACCTGTACGGCTCATTTCATATGCCGGCTTTAGCATTAAAACCCATGTTCTTTAAAAACACTTGGTAAGTAAGTTCTGTCACCGCTGTGTTCCACGTATTGGGAGTTATGTTAAGGAGTGCTTCCGGTTTATAGAAAATTTCACTCGGATGACGTTTCCAGTTTCGGAGATTGGTTAAAGTCAAGAGGCAGCCATTCCTATAACTGTCCGATTGTTTTCATGCCTTCTTAATTTTAATTTTTTTTGATAGATTACTTAAAAGGCCGATTTGATCACCCCTCCGTCGGCACGAAGCGCCGCACCGTTTGTGGCCGCTGAAAGCGGACTGGCGATAAAAGTCACCAGGTTGGCAATCTCTTCCGGCTTGATTAAGCGCTTCAGCAATGAGGTGCCCCGCATACTGGTAAAAAACACTTCTTCCATTTCGGCATCGCTGATGCCTTGCTGTTCAGCGGCGGCTTTCATGAAATTAGTAATGGCCTCCGTTGCAGTCGGTCCCGGTAAAATGGTATTCACGGTAACTGCCGTACCTACGGTCATTTCAGCCAATCCTCGTGATAGGCCTATCTGGGCGGTTTTAGAAACACCATACTGGATCATTTCCGCAGGGATCTGTACTCCCGATTCACTGGAGATAAATATGATCCTGCCCCAGTTGGCTTTCAGCATCTGGTTGATGTAGGCACGCGAAAGGCGTACACCGCTCATCACATTTACCTGATAGATATCCAGCCATTCTTCATCTGGGATATCTTTGAATGTTTTCGGCTGTGCAACACCTGCGTTGTTGACCAGGATATTTACCTCAGGATATTGCTGAATAAGGGCATTTACCTGATCAGTCTGCCCAAGGTCTGCCACCGCCCCATAGACGTCCTGGTTACCGGTTTCCGATTTGATCTTCTCTACAGCTGCGTTCACGCGTTTCGGGGTACGTCCGTTAACAATAATTTTTGCGCCTTCGGCTGCCAGCGATCTCGCTATGGCAAAGCCTATGCCGGTAGTTGAGCCGGTAACAAGGGCGGTTTTTCCTTTTAATTGTAGATCCATGATTGTTATATTTTATCTAATTGATGCGGCCACTTTTTAACAAATCTATTTAAAAAAATATCCGATATACGGGCAAATTTTAAATATGTATTTAACGTGACCAAATTATTAAATGCGTAAATAACTTAGAGAAATGTTTAAAACAAATCGAAAACATAGTTGTCGCCATCAGGGAGCTTATCACAGATTGTGATAAGCTCACGCCACTCACTGTATATCTGATTCATTACTGTCTCTTCAGGGATAACAAGATTTGTCTCGTCCTAAAATAGCTTTACAATAAATGTAAAGTTTTTTTAGGACGAGACAAGGATCAAAAACTATAAAGAAAATAAGGATGAACCGTTAATTTGGTGGTAGATAGATCGTGAAATGTCTATCATCGGCGATGATGAATGGCCTAAGCTAGTGGGAGGGCATAATGAATGTGAATTATAGCCCTGTGTTATAACATTTTGCTCTTTTAAATTTGTTATTGGAATATTTATGCTTTTTAAAGTTGAAAGATAGATCCCTTTTTGTGCAGATCCTTTTGAATTATCAATAAGTATTTTGTTGGAAAACGGAGAAGAAGATAGATAATACATCAAGTATCTACTAGATATAAGTATCGGTTTAAGTAATGCAACGCTTCTTTGTATGGTAAATTTTTGAGTTTGTTCAACTATAGACACTCTCCCTATTGTCCCTACAATTGTGAGCAATACATCTCCTTTTTCTATATTGGTTCTTTGTTTTTCTCTTATGTAATCCTCTTTATTTATATAGCGTACATCTTTATCAAAATTTATAGCGTAATTTTCTATATTCCTAGCACTAAGCATAGGAATACCTTTATCTTGTTTGGGAGGAGGATTATGCGATCAGTCTGTTATTTTATAACAGATTTTTTCTAACTTTGTCCAAATCCAACCTTCTGGTAAATCATATTTTTCTTGTTGTTCTTTCATTGTAAATCTTTTCCAAAAGATTCGTTTCTAATTATTTATTGATAGTCTTATACCAATAGAAAAACGCTTCCGGATTGGTCTTTTTTAACTTGTTTAGTTTGCTATATGCCGAATCTTCAATGATCCAGTCTTTTATCTCTAACGGGGTTTTGAACGTTTCTATTTGCTGATTGTCTTCTTTGTTCAATAATGCAGTTAGGTAAGCTACTTTTGCTGCGGCCGTTATAGCTTCCTCTATGGCAAACCGATCAATCGTGAAGTTTGTGAAGTTTTTAATACCCAGTTGCAAATGTTTAAAGTCTTCCGACTTTAAATCTCTTTCCGCTAGTGTATTACAGGCCTTTCGAGTGTCTTCCAAGACGTGTTTTGCGTCTATCTTTAATTTTCTATACCCGATTTCTTCCTGCACTACTGTTGAGTAGCTGCTTTTGATCACATGAAGGTCCGAAATTCTGTCAAACAAAAATGCAATCTCATATAACTGCTTGATGATTTCGACCGGACGGTTCTTTGAGTATAATATTCCGGTAGTGTTTGGAGCAAATGCCGTTAACTTGTCTCCTAAAATTGCCTCGAACGTAGGTAGCACAACCAATGTGTCTTCGCCCGATGTTGCTAACCAATCGTGCTTTATTCTATACTCTTTGGTTTCAGGGTATGGATTCGGAGTGTAGAGAATGTCTAACAATATTGGTTCCTCATTTCCATCTACAACACTTTTATAAAATATTTTGAAATGACCGATAGGGGCGTCTGGAATATGCTTTCTGTCATTATCATCCTCCCAATGGATAAACATTTCCAATTGACTTATCCTTTCCAGAATATTTTTGATCTTGTCGTCCGGTTCCTCTGTAATGATGTCTATATCTATCGAAAAGCGCTTTGGTGTTTCTGTTGCTAAAAGTAGAGCGGTACCTCCTTTGAAGACGAACTCCAGGCCATTCAGTCGAAGTTGTTCCAAAAAGGTCAAGGCATAAATTACCTTTTCAATCAGTTTTGGATCAATACGTTTCCCTAACTTGTTTCTCAAGTCAGTAATCCATTCGATGGTATGAGATTTTATGTCTATCATAAAGTATATAGTACTGGCATAATGAATTCTATTTTGCCAAACTTATATTTATCAGGTTTTCTAGGTCATCCTCTTTGTTTCTTCTAAGGGCATATCGTTTCATTTTCAATTCATTTATCGTAAACTTGTTCATGGCGGTCTTCATGATAAATTCTATTTCGTTCTGCTGAGCGGAAAAAAGGTTTTTATCAATTAACATATCAACTAGAAGTTTTTCCAAAGTCGGGATAACTATGTTTTGTGTCTCTATTAGTGGAGCTTCTGAAATCAGGTTTTTTACGATAATAGCTCCATCCAGATTATTGATATATCGATTAAACATTTCCTCATTTGGATTCAGGAAGACATTTTTCGATGTTTCATTAAGAAATTCAAAAACAGATTCAAAGGCATCCTTTTCTACTTCCACAATCAAGTAATGTTTAAATGGCTGATGTCGCATTAAATCGTTCAGCCAAACACTGTCCCACACACAAAAGGTTATGTAAGGAAATTCCCGCTTTATCCTGTTGAATAGTTTTTTCAGGTTGACAAAAACTTTAGGTTGATACAATGGTGTACCTTTCAGTTCATAAATACCTCTGGAAGGAGCATTTATTTTTCCTGTTTTTTTCAATTTTGACAAATACATATTAATAGTATTGTCAGACCAATTAGGAAAGTCTCCTTTTATTGATTCAACAAGCCTTTGCTTGGAAAGCCTTCCATTTACTTTAAAATATTGTTCAATATGTTCTTCTAGTGTTTCTGCCAAATCACTTTTTTATTGTAAATGTACGTATATTTTATAACTCAGGCAAAATATTGTGAAAAATGCCAAACTTATATATAGTTCGGTGTAAACGGATGTGAAACCTTTACCACAGATCATTTTAAAGGAGTTATCAATACAAGTGCTTTTTATTATTATGCGATCACAAAGGATGGGGTTGGCTATTCTTAACGGCTATCTTTTCCAAAGAAATGAGCATGGAATCCTAACTCTTCATATCTGCCTTGAAATTTAAACATCCTCCTTATACAACAACCACTTCTCCGGCGTCTTTGGAAGATCTCTCTGCGGAAGTAGCTTCGGTTTCTTTCGGCGGCTGCACATACCGATAACAGCATGCGCCACCAAAATAGGCCGGAAAGAATCCGGTAATTCTATTTCTCCGGCCGCCTGCTTCCCTAGCAAGTCTTGATATAATGCGTAGCCAGTTATTCCATTCACAAAATAACCATCTCGCAGCCAGCGATCTAACAGTACTGATACTATTTCCTGATCCTCATCTGTTGTATCATAAGAAGATTCTATCAGGATAGAATAGGATTCAATATCTATTTGTTTCCCATTAAAAGTACCCGTACCCCTATAATTTACGCCGGTTTTCTTAGTAATAGATTTAGTAGCAGTGATATTGATGCTCGGTTCATCAAAGCTTTCGGAGAAAAACATGCCCTTAGGCTTTTTACCTAGAACGCGGGCATAAAAATTCGTATGATTGATGTCGTAAGACCAATTACTAGTCAAATCTTCATTTGCTTGGACTTCGCTCAATGGCCGACCGATTAGAAAAGCAAATTCTTCTTGACTATATCCTATAGCGTTACGATGCTTGCGCACCATAGTATTCAGCTCATAAGATAGGGTAGGTATAAGTACTTTCATTCCATAAAATCAGTAAAGCCAAAATTAGGAAATAAAAATTAGTATGGTTTAGTCTTCTTTAAAATCGGTGTTTCTAACAAACCGGATGAGCTTATCTTCTTTTTTATGCCCCTTATCATTGAAAACCTTAAGTAATTTCCCTTCATTATACAATTCTTCCAGCTGGGCAGAAAAATCGGAGTCCTTTTTATGCTTCTCTCTAGGTACAAAAGAGTTGTATTTAGCCGTTATTTCTGCTCGTAATTTTGGCTCATTAAAATAACCTTCTTCAATAAGAGAATTCAAAGCAGCTTTGATACTCATTCCTTTGAGGATCGGTATTCTTGTCTTTTCTATTAAGGCGTCATCATCCAACAAATCGTCTGGTAAGATTTCTTGCATTGTTTTGCCGAAGTAATTCAAACCTTTGATGATTAATTCAGGAGAATATTTGTCATTATTGTAGACGTTTTCGAGGTTACTAATTCGTGTTGGATTACTGCCTTCTGTAATTTCGCGTGAAAATTTTCTACCAGAAATATCCTTATTCGAGTATAGTGTTCTAAACGTGTCAATGATATGCTGTGCAAATGCCGTAATTTTTCCTTTCTCTTTCATTACAGCTAATACCGCTAAAAGTTGTATTATTAATCGACACGGTATATTTGCATTTTAATTTATATTGATATATATTTGTCTTGTTAATAGAAGATTATATATCTTCTTTGGTGTTTAAATTATGAGTCTTGCGGTTGCATTTCTGAAGCCGTAACGCAAGGCAGCAGTAAAACACCCACATCTTTACTTATATGTGTATATTTGTATGCATACGGTAGATGTGGGCCTGCTGTTAGTCCGTGTTACGTAAGGCTTCAGAAACTTTTTCGCAACCACGGCTTGCAGGCCCACATGTATCGGTGGGCTACAAACCAGCTCGACTCGCTAAATAAAGCGAGCAAATGAATCTAAATTCTACAAAGAAAAACCAACTCAAAAACCTTATCTCCGCGCCGGAATAAGTAATTGCTATTGCTTTTCTATCTAGACAGTGGCGCCCTGCTGTAGATTTTTCTTGTCAACAAAAATTATGAATAATCTAAATCATTACAGCAATGAAGCTTTTTACAAGCTACATCAGGGAGCTTTTTGTCCAATTTTTAAAACCAAAATCAAATAATAAAAATAAGGAATTAAATAGGAGAGAGGGAGCGGAGAACGGTCTCAGCTACCTTAAACCTTACACCTCATGCCTTATAACCTTAAAAATTTTGTTCTGTGTTTGTTTGGCTCACGCCGGGCAGCCCCGAGTACTCGGGGCTGCCACTGGCGTGGCTTTATCCACAGATTCTATTAAACCGCTACAAATAGGAGATACCATTCCCGAAGCTTTATGGAACCTGCCTTTACAAATGGCGAAACCAGGGCAGAAGGGAAGCACTACTGTGACCCTCAAAGACTATAAAGGCAAGCTGATCATCTTGGATTTTTGGGCTACTTGGTGCGGGCCATGTGTGGCATCTATGCCAAAACTCGATAGCTTACAAAAGAAATTCGTAAACAACCTTGTGGTATTGCCTAACACTAAAGAAAGTGTACAGCAGGTGTTACCTTTCCTTGCACAGAAATCGATACAGCTCCCATCTGTCGTAAACGCAAGACTGTTAGACAAATGGTTTCCACATCGCACCATCCCACATCAGGTATGGATAAAAGATGGCAAAGTAAAGAGTGTTACGCGTGCCAGTAGCGCAACCCCAAAAAATATCATCACCATGCTGAAACAGGGGGATGTAAGGATGCTCCAAAAAAATGATGTGCCACTGCCAGATAAGCTGGGTGAAGATACAACGGATGCCGCTATTTATCGGTCAGAACTAACTTATCGCTCGGCAAAACATAAGAGCGGTGTCCATATAGACAGCAATAGAATGGCAATTTATAACGTGCCTGCTGCTTACCTGTTCGTCGAGGCCCTATATAAACGAGGTGCCGCTTTACGGAAGAAACAACAGGCTGATAATTGAAACCGATTCGTTAACAAAAAAACACATCCAACCCGAAGAGCTTCGGCTTACGGGTAATTATCAAAGCGATAGTGCCTCGATCAATTATTTGAGCGCGCATACCTATTGCTATACCCTTCAATTTGATCGCGCTATGAAGTTAAGCACGCTGCGTAATTACATGCAGCATGACCTCAACCAGATTTTCAGTACACTATTCGGAGTAAGGGCAGCCGTAGAGAAACGCAACGTGAAATGCCTGGTACTCAAAAGCAAAAGCGGTGTTGCGTCTCTACATACAAAAGGTGGTAAACCAATTTTAAAATATGTTGACGGAAACTATAGACTCATTAATAAGCCGCTTAGCACCTTGGTGAAAAGTCTTGCTGCGGCAAATTGGCAATTGCCCTTGCCGATTATCAACGGGATAGACCAAGACCCACCCATAGATCTTACT
>Ga0182736_1001475_pt1 | contig 22657 bp, 18 predicted proteins | sample eDN5th30CKraftBY_FD_128882 | JGI IMG/M metagenome (GOLD analysis project Ga0182736, IMG submission 128882) | Enriched backyard soil microbial communities from Emeryville, California, USA - eDNA 5th pass 30_C Kraft BY (version 2) (version 2) | ecosystem: Environmental > Terrestrial > Soil >... | reverse complement strand
CGCCGGCGAGCAGCGCCGCCTGATGGAGCTGTCGGTTTTCTGTCTCGCCTACGCCGGCGCGGCGCTGCTGTGCCTGGCCATGGATCGGCATCACATCGAGGTGTTCGGCGCCAGGCCGCCGCGCCTGCGCAAGCTGGGCCTTCGCATCCTGGGTTGCGGGCTGATGGCGGGCTCGCTCGCCGCCTCGGCGGGGGCGAGTGGCTGGCGCGTCGGCGCGGTCGAATGGGTGGGGGCGCTGGGGCTCGCCGGCGTCGCCCTGATCTTCCAGCATGGCTTCAGGCCCCGCTGGACGCCCGCCGTGGGGGTGCTTTGCATGCTGCTCGCCATCGCGTTAATGGCGACAAATGAAATGTGGAAATGAGATGAGGGATGGGGCCGCGGTCAGCGTAATGGTCAGCGAGAAAGACTAAAACGGGGGACTGATAGATTATATCAGGCGAGTGGATTCACGCTTGCCGTACGTGACCTTGTCCTGGAGGGGCCGGCGCGAAATTCTTGACGGGCCTCTGCATCGAATACAGCGGCCGTCTCGTCATAAAAACATGATCGTTCTGATCGTCGGGCGGGCGCATGGGCGTCCGCGCGCCCGGCGTTCCTTTGCCTGCAAGCGGGCGCGATCCCATCGGCTGATCCTGACGCCCGACAGGAAGACCCCATGTTGCGTTCCACGTCCCGAGCCGCCCTGATGGCCGCGGCCGCCGCACCCCTAATCCTCGCCGCCGCGCCGGCCGCCGCTGAGGAGCGCGATGACGGCACCGTGGACGGGGTCACCGTCACGGGGGCGCTGACCTCCCCGCTGACCTCGACCTCCACCGGCACCCGCCTCGGCCTGACCCCGCTGGAGACCCCCGCCAGCGTACAGGTGATCCCCGGGGACGTGCTGCGCTTCCGTGGGGACCATTCGGTGCAGGAGGCGGTCTCCCGCGCGGCGGGGGTCTCCGACTCCGGCTCCAGCGGCAACGGCGGCCTTGGCCTCACCGCCCGCGGCTTCAGCGGCGTCAACTCGGTGATGCGCCTCTACGACGGGCTGCAGATGTTCGTCGCCGCCGGCACCATGACCTTCCCCTTCGACACCTGGACGGTGGACCGGCTGGAGATCCTCGGCGGGCCGAGCTCGGTGCTCTACGGGACGGGCGCCATCGGCGGCGCGGTCAATGTCATTCCCCGGCGGGCCGACACCATGGTCCACAGCAACACCATCCGCCTGGGGATCGGCAACTATGGCCGCTATCGCGCGGCGTTGGATTCCACCGGGCCGATCAACGACCGCCTCGCCTATCGGGTCAGCGCCAGCCGCAACACCCTGAATGGCTGGACCGATCGCGGCGACACCAGCACCTCCGCGGTCTCGGCGTCCTTGAGGTTCCAGGCGACCCCGACCCTGGCCATCACCGTCAGTGAGGACTACGGCAAGCAGAACCCGGCGGCGACCTCGTCCATCCCCCTGATCAACGGGGTGTTCGACAAGAGCCTTCGCTACAAGAACTATCAGATCCTCGACGGGGTGAACTATTACGAGGATAGCTGGACCCAGTTGAAGGCCGAGTGGACGCCGTCCGACGCGGTGAGCGTGCGCACCAACTTCTTCGTCATGATCGCCGACCGGCGCTGGAACGGCGCGGGATCGCCCAGCTACGTGCCGGCGACCGGTCGGGTCCAGCGCGCGGCCGCCACCGACCTCTACCACTACCTCCAGCAGTTCGGTAACAGCACAACCGCGGTGGTGAAGACCCCGGTGTTCGGCCGGCCCAACACTCTGTCGGTGGGCTTCGACGTCAACCGCCTGCGCTTCCGGCACACCTATTGGATCGCGTCTGGCACGACGACGGTGGACCTGCAGGCGACCAACCCCGGCGTCTACACCCCGCTGCCGGGGGCCTACAGCTACATCAACCTGTTCTACGCCAACCAGCACGCGGTGTTCGCCGAGGACGTGATCGAGGTCACGGACAAGCTGTCCCTCGTCGGCGGCGTGCGTTTCGACCGCTACAAGGTGGAGCGGCGCGAGTGGCTGACCGGCGTCGGCTCCAAGGCCTCGTTCGGGCCGACAAGCTGGCGGGTGGGGGCGGTCTACAATCTACGGCCGACCTTCACCGTCTACGGCCAGTATTCCACCGCCACCGATCCGTCGGGCAGCGTCGGCAATATGTCGGCCGCCGCCCAGAAGATGGAGATGATGAACGGGCGCCAGATCGAGATCGGCGCCAAGCAGGCCTTCGGCGGCGGTCGTGGGGAGTGGACCGTGGCCCTCTATCGCATCGTCAAGAACAACCTGAGCGCCGCCGTCCCCGACCAACCGGGGGTGACCCAGCAGATCGGCCAGCAGTCCTCCAAGGGGATCGAGGCGTCCCTGTCCTACAACCTCGGCCATGGGGTGACGATCGACGTGAACGGCAGCCTGCTCGACGCCAAGTACGACGATTTCTTCGAGACGGTGTCGGGCCGGACGGTCTCGCGCGCGGGCAACACCCCCACCAGCATCCCTGAGAAGCTGGCCAACGCCTGGGTGACCTGGAGCTTCCTGCCCGCGTGGAACGTGCGGGCTGGGGTGCGCTACGTCGGCAAGCGCTATTCCGACAACGCCAACACCCGCATCCTTGACGACTACACCATCGTCGACGCCGGCCTGCGCTGGGACATGACGGAGAAGGTGGCGCTGGACCTGCGGGCCTCCAACGCCCTCGACAAATTCTATGTCCCGCAGGGGGGCGGTAGCACGACCGCGCTCACGCCCGCCGCGCCGCGCACCGTGGAGCTGACCATGACGGCGAGGTTCTGAGGCCTATTGCTCGGCGACGGGCTGCTCGGTCTGGGCGGGGGTGACGGCGTCGCTGGCGGCGCGCGCGGCTTCGCTCGCCCGGTCGGCGGCCCGGGTTGCGGTGGTGGCTGCAGTTTCCGCGGCGTCGGAGGCCCCCTGGGCCGCGGCGCTCGCGGAGGCGGCGGCGTCGCGGGCCGCCATCTGGGCGCCGGCGGCGGCGGTGGTCAGTTGGGTGGCGAGCGCCTGCTGCTGATAGGCCGTGTCCGTAGCGGTCTGCTGGCCGGGGTCGCGGGAGAAGACGAAGGCCAGGGCGACGATGGCCGAGATGGCGATCAGGGCGATAGCGATCCAGGCGCCGTTGTTGCTGCCCGTTTCACGGCGAATGATGGTGGCCATGGGAAGGCTCCCTCCTGTGTTTCCGCCGGGTCAACGGACCGCCCTTCCCCATGGTTCCCCGGCCACGCTTGGCTCTGCCCGGCGCGCGGGGTCAGGCGGGGGCGTTCAGCAGGATTTCCACCGGTGTCGGCAGGCGCCAGGCCAGGCGGGCGAGGGGCTCCGCCTGGACGTCGTCGGCCGGCTGGACAGGCGCAGCAGGCGGTTGGCGCCGACGCCCGGCGGCGGCGCGTTGGGTGTTCTGCATGTCAAAGCCCCCGTCGCCGAGGACGGCCCGCGACGACCCCCGGACCTTCGATCCGGCCAGTTGCGTGGGGTTGAACAAAGCTCGTTAAGACGCATTAACGCCGTGCCGGGGCCTAGATCCCCTTGAGGCGTCGATGATCGAGCGTCATTCTGCCGCAGACGATGCAGCAGGGACGATGGCCATGGCTGAGAAGATCGCGCTTCGGGTGAACGGGGGCGACGCCGCCGTGGACGCCGACCCCGGCATGCCGCTGCTCTACGCCCTGAGGGACGAGCTTGGCCTGCACAACCCCCACTTTGGCTGCGGCGTCGGCCAGTGCGGGGCCTGCACGGTGCACCTCGACGGCAAGCCGGTGCGCTCCTGCGTCACCACCACGGCGGCGGCCCGGGGCAAGGAGATCACCACCCTTGGCGGCCTCGGCACGGGGGAAAAGCCCCACCCGTTGCAGAAGGCCTGGATCGAGGAGCAGGTCTCCCAGTGCGGCTACTGCACCGACGGCTGGATCATGACCGCGGCGGCCTTTCTCAAGACCAACAAGAACCCCACGGACGCCGAGATCCGCAAGGCGCTGACGGGGATCAAGTGCCGCTGCGGCACGCACCTGGCCATCCTGCGGGCGGTCAAGCGCGCCGCGCGCGAGATGGCGTGAGGGAGGCGGCCATGAACCAGCAGCTTCCCCTTTCCACTTCTCGCCGGGCCCTGCTGCAGGGCATGGGCGCGTTGATCGTCGGCGCGCCGGCCCTGGGCGCTGCGGGCGGGGCCTTGGCCCAGGCCAAGCCGGCGCTGCACCCGTCAGAACTCGATTCCTGGGTGGCGGTGGGTCCGGACGGGATCGTCACCGCCTTCTTCGGCAAGCCCGACGTGGGGCAGGGGGTGGACGTGGCCATCGCCCAGATCGTCGCCGAGGAACTGGACGTGCCTGTGGACCGGGTCGCGGTGGTGCTGGCCGACAGCGCGCTGACCTGCAACCAGGGCGGGGTGTCCGGATCGACCGGCATCCAGCGGGGCGGGATCGCCCTGCGCAACGCCGCCGCCGAGGCGCGCCGCCTGCTGCTGGAGCGGGCGGCCGAGAAGCTCGCCACCCCGGTGGAGCGACTGACCGTGACCGATGGGGTGGTGTCGGTGACGGGCGACGCCGCCAAGCGCGTGGCCTATCGCGACCTCGTGGGGAGCGGCTACTTCAACACCAAGCTCGACTGGAACGGCCAGTGGGGCAACGCCCTGGAAGCCAAGGGAAAGGCCAAGCCCAAGTCGCCCGCAGATTACAAGATCGTCGGCCAATCGCCCCCGCGGCGGGACATCCCGCAGAAGGTGACGGGGACCTACGGCTACCTCGCCGACCACAAGGTGGACGGCATGGTGCACGGCCGGGTGATCCGGCCGGAGGTGGCGGGCTCGGTCCCCACCGGCTTCGACCCCGCCAGCATCGCCGACATCCCGGGGGTGCAGGTGGTGCATGTGAAGGACTTCATCGGCCTGACCGCGCCGAAGGAATGGGACGCGATCCGCGCCGCCCGCCAGCTCAAAGTGAGTTGGAGCGCCGCCCCGCCGGCCTTCCCTGAGCATGCGGCCCTCTATGACCACATCCGCAAAGCGCCCGTGGCCAAGGCCGAGACGGTGATCAATGTGGGCGCCTTCGACACCGCATGGCCCAAGGCGGCGAAGAAGGTCGAGGCCGAGTACGAATGGCCCTTCCAGTCCCACGCCAGCATGGGCGCGGCCTGCGCCATCGCCGACGTGAAGGCCGACACCGCCGTGTGCTGGAGCGCGACCCAGAAGCCCCACGCCCTGTGGGAGAGTGTCGCCAAGCTGCTGGGCCGCCCGGTGGACAAGGTGCGGATCATCGGCATGGTCGGCCCCGGCTCCTATGGCCGCAACGACGCCGGCGACACGGCCATGGACGCGGTCGTCCTCTCACGGGCGGTGGGCAGGCCTGTGCGGGTGCAGGCCATGCGCCACGAGGGCACGGGGTGGGACCCCAAGGGCGCCGCCTCGGTGCACCGGGTCCGTGCGGCCCTGACCCCGGACGGCAGGATCGAAGCCTTCGAATTCGTCAGCAAGGGCCTGCCCCGCGCCGACGTGGCGACGGCGGAAGTCGATCCGCGCGACACCCTGGCGGGCCAGCTCACCGGCTTCGACAATGTGGCGACCTACGGCTTCGGCGTGCCGGACGACAACTATGTGTTCGCCCACAAGCGCACCGGGTGGGAGGTGATCCCCACCTTCCTCGCCAAGGCCTCGCCCCTGCGCACCTCCCACTTCCGCGATCCCCTCGGGCCGCAGATCCACTTCGCCAGCGAGTCCTTCATCGATGAAGCGGCGCTGGCGGCGGGGGCGGATCCGGTGGCGTTCCGCCTCGCCCACCTGACCGCCCCGCGGGACATCGCAGTGATCAAGGCGGCGGCGGAAAAGGCGGGCTGGACGCCTGGACCTCCGGGCGCCCGGCGCAAGGTGAAGGGCGGCACGGCCTCAGGGCGCGGCTTCGCCTACATCCAGCGGGGCGGCACCCTGGTGGCGGTGGTGTGCGACGTGGATGTGGATCGCAAGACGGGGAAGGTGTGGGCCAAGCGCTTCGTCATCGCCCACGACTGCGGCCTGATCGTCAATCCGGCGGGGCTGAAGAGCTGCATCGAGGGCAATGTGGTGCAGGGGATGAGCCGCGCCCTGCACGAAGAGGTGCGCTTCGACCGCAACAACGTCACCAGCATCGACTGGAACACCTATCCCATCCTCGACGTGACCGAGGCGCCGGAGGCGGTGGACGTGGTGCTGATCAACCGGCCGGAAATGGCCCCGCAGGGCGCAGGCGAGCCCTCGCACCGCCCGATCGCCGCGGCCATCGCCAACGCCATCTTCGACGCCACCGGCGCGCGGGTGCGTCGGGTCCCGTTCACGGCGGAGCGGGTGAAGGCCGCGATGGGGTAGGGCGGCCTTCAGTACACCAACAACGTCATCCCAGGCCTTGTGCCTGGGAGCCATTGACGCGATGGGGCGAGCAGAAGGTGTGTTCGGCGCGGTCGCACGGCCATCTGACAGCACTGCGCGAATGGGTCCCAGGCACAAGGCCTGGGATGACGGACGATAATATCAACAAATTCAAGCGACGCCGTCTGCGGGGCGGCGCCCGGCTTGCGTTGGAAGCTACAGCCGCGCCTTCAGCTCCACGCCCCAGGTGAGGGGCTCGCCCCACTGCTGCAGCTTGGTGCCGAGGAAGTCGAGGCCCTGGTTCACGATGTAGCGGTGGTCGCCCAGGTTCTCGCCCCACAGGGCCAGTTCGTAGCGGCGGTCCGCCGAACGCCAGCTCACCCGGCCGGTGGAGATGCCGTAGGACGGGATCTGCTGGCCGGGGATGACATTTTCCTGGGCGGCATAGCTGAAGCCGCGGAAATTATACTGATAGAACAGAGAGATGTGGCCGCCGGCGAGATTGAACGGCAGCGTATACTCGCCGCCCACCGCGCCCATGAACCGGGGGGCGAAGGGCAGGCGGTTGCCCGACGCGTCCCGCCCGTTCAGCCCGCCCCCCGGGAAGGAGACGAAGCGGGTGCGCAGCCAACTGCCATCGAGGGTCAGGCGCAGGTCGGGGGTGATCTGCGCCTCCAGGCTGGCTTCCACGCCGGAGGTGTCGACCTTGGCGGCGTTGGTGAGGATCAGCACCGTGGAGGCGCCGTTGTTGATGAACTGGTTGATCTGGTAGTCGCCGTAGCTCGCCAGGAAGCCGGCGGCGTTGAAGCGCAGGCGGCGTTCCAGCATCTCGGCCTTTATCCCGATCTCGTAGGAATGGGCGGTCTCGGTCTTGAAGGCGAAGGGCGCCCCGGACTGGCCCGCGATCGGGGCCACCTGACCGCGGTTCAGGAAGTCCACGTTCCAGCCGCCGCTTTTGAAGCCTTCGGAGTATTTGGCGTAGAGGTTGGTTTCCGGCGTCATCTTGTAGGTCAGACCGATGGTCGGGGTGAACCGATCCTCGGTCGCGTGGTCGCGGAAGTTGGTCAGAATGCCGATGCCGAAGCCGCCGCTGCGCGAACCGTCCAGATTGTAGATCAGCGAGCGGCGCTCGTAGGTGTAGCGGCCCCCGATGTTCAGGGTGAGCTGATCGACGATGTCGAGGTCGATATTGGCGAAGGCGGCGTAGGATTGGGTGCGCACCCGGCCGCTGCTGGGCACGATGGCCCCTGGAGCCGCCGGCAGGCGGCCGACCACGTCGGCGCCGATGCGGATGGTGCGATTGGCCTTGGCCAGTTCGTCGAGGAAGAAGACCCCGGCGACGTAACGCAGCCGGCCGGTGCTCGGCGAGGCGATGCGCAGTTCTTCCGAGACCTGACGGAAGTCGTCCGCATACTGCGACGAGAGCAGGGCGAGGGGCGAGTAGTCGTTGTCCGCCTGGCGGAACGAATCCGTCACGCGATAGGCGGTGATGGAGGTCAGGGTATGGTCGCCGGGCAGGGTGTAGACCCCCGTCAGGCTGGTCCCGAAATTTTTGTTGTCGCGGATGCGGGGGGTGTTCTCGTTGATCTGGAACAGGGCCGGGGCCGTGGGGTCGACCAGGCCCATGCCGACGAAGTTGGAAATGGATTCGATGGCGCCGATCTGCGAGCGGTCGCGGCTGTAGTCGGCGGAAAGGTCGAAGGTGAGGTCGGGCGAGGCGAGCCAGCGCAGGGCGCCGCGGACCGACTCGGTGCGCAACTGGCCGCCGTGGTGCGAGCCGTCGAACAGGTTTTCGACATAGCCGTCGCGCCGCTCGCCGAAGGCCGAGAGCTTGGCGAACAGTTTGTCGGCCACGAGGGGGCCGCGCACATAGGCGGTGAGGTTGCGCCCGTTGAGATTGCCGACATTGGCCTCGACCCCGGCGCCGAAGTCGCCGGTGGGCGGACGGGTGACGATGTTGACCGCCCCGGAGACGGTGTTCCGGCCGAACAGGGTGCCCTGCGGCCCGCGCAGGATCTCCACACGCTCGATATCCGCCAGGGACTGGTCGATGGCGCCGGGCTGGCCTGAATAGACCCCGTCGATATAGATCCCGGCGCGGCTGGTGAAGCCGATGTTGCGGCCGCTGCCGCCGACGCCGCGGATGAACACAGTCTCGACGTTGGAGGACTTCTCGATCAGGAAGCCCGGCGCCCGGTTGGACAGGTCCGACAGGCGCATGACGTTCATGCGGTCGAGCTGCTGAGCGTTCACGGCCGTGATGGAGATCGGCACGTCCTTGAGGTTCTGCTCGCGCTTCTGGGCGGTGACGATCACCTCGGCGATGGCCTGGTCGGCCTCCTGCGCCAGGGCGGCGCCCGCACCCATGAACCAGGTGGCGGTCCCCAACAGGAGCGCCTTCGACAAGGAAAATCTACGCAAAGTTCGTCCCTCCGCCGCCTCCAAGCGGCTGATTGCGGGGCGAAACTAGGTTCGGGGGGATAAATTTCGGTTAGCAGAGCGTTTCCATTATCCGCAGGGCCATTTCGCCACAGCTGCTTGCGCCTGCCGCCGGATCGGCGAAGCTGGCCTCAACGAGAAATGCGGGGAGGGGACGATGGGGCGTTGGGCGGGGCGCATCCGGGGTGCGGCTGTCGCCCTGGCCTTGATCGGCGCGTCCACGGGGGCGGCCCGGGGGGCGCAGCCGGCCTGCGACCACGCCTGCCTGGAGGGCTTCGCCGACCGCTACATGGCCGCGCTAGCGGCGCGGGACCCGCGGGGCCTGCCCTCGGCCAAGCTGGTCAAGTTCTCGGAAAACAATGTGCCCCTGGCGATCGGCGACGGCCTGTGGGGCACGATCACGGGGGTCGGCCCCACCCTGTTGAAGGTGGCCGATCCAGTCTCCGGCACGGTAGGTCTGTTCGGGGCGGTGAAGGAGCGGGACGTCTGGTCCTTCTACGCCATGCGCATGAAGGTGGAGGCGGGCCGCATCGCCGAGGTGGAGAGCCTCGTCTCCCGCAAGGCGGTGTTCGGGACGGGGCCGTGGGGCGACCCGACCGCCCTCGCCTTCGATCCCCTCTACAAGGAGCCGGTTGCGCCGGCCCAGCGCTTGTCGCGGACCAAACTGGTCGCCCTGGCGGACGGTTATTTCAGCACCCTGCAGCAGAACGACGGGACCATCCGCACCGCCTTCGACGACAACTGCCTGCGCCAGGAGAACGGGGTGCTGACCGCCGGCCATCCCGACCCCAAGTCCGGGCGGGCGCATCTGAAGTGCCGCCAGCAGTTCGAGACCGGGGCCTATCGCTGGGACGACCGGGTGCGCGACCGCCGCTACTTCCTGGTGGACCCGGACCACGGCCTCGTCATGGCGTCCATGTTCATCGCCCACTCGGGCAAGATGGTGAACTACAGGCTGGCCGATGGGACCCCCGCCGTCTCCCCCTTCAAGGCCCCGCATGAGTCCCACGTGCTGGAGCTGTTCAAGGTGAAGGACGGCAAGCTGGTCCGCATCGAGGCGGTGTTCATCAGCACCCCTTACCGCATGCCGTCGCCCTGGGTGATGGACGGCGCGCCGACCCGCAATCCGCAGACGAGCTATGGCCGCCCATGAGGCTAATTCAGAGCGTGCGGTCGAGGGGATCGGACGGCGCGGCGCGTATATCCAAAGGTATGGCGAGGAACTCGAAGATGCCCAACGTCTGGCGTCGGCTGTCGCCGGCGGTCCTCCTCGGGCTGCTGGCCCTGGCGGCCGCGGCTCCCGCTCTGGCGCACGGGGTCGCCGGCAAGGACGCCGCCTTCGTGGCGGCCAGCAGCGGGCCGCAGATCCTTCCCTTCATCTACCTCGGCGCCAAGCACATGGTGACGGGCTACGACCATCTGCTGTTCATCCTCGGGGTGGTCTTCTTCCTCTACCGGCTGAAGCACGTGGCCCTGTACGTGACCATGTTCTCCATCGGCCACTCCATCACCCTGCTGACGGGGGTGCTCTCCAACATCCACGTCAACGCCTACCTGGTGGACGCGGTGATCGGCCTGTCGGTGGCCTACAAGGCCTTCGACAACCTCGGCGGCTTCAAGACCGTGTTCGGAGTGCAGCCGGACAACCGGATCGCGGTGCTGGCCTTCGGTCTGGTGCACGGCTTCGGCCTCGCCACCAAGCTGCAGGATCTGCGCCTGTCCCGGGACGGCCTCGTGGCCAACATGATCTCGTTCAATGTCGGGGTGGAGATCGGCCAGCTCATCGCGCTGGGCGTGATGCTGGCCCTGATCCTGTGGTGGCGCAAACGCCCCGGCTTCCCCAAGCAGGCGGTGGCCGCCAACGTCCTCATTCTCGCCGCCGGGTTCCTGCTGATGCAGTACCAGCTCGCCGGCTATTTCATGCAAGGCAGGGCCTAAGATGTCCGACGAAGGCCACATCCCCAATCCGCCGTCGAAGAAGACGCTGGGCCTGCTGACCGCCGCCGCCCTGGTGGGGGCCAGCCTCGCCTTCGTGCTGGTGGTCGGCCCCGCGGAGTTCCAGTTCGACCCCACCGGCTTCGGCAAGGCCACCGGCCTCGCGCGCCTGGGCGCCGCCGCCGCGCCGGCCGAGGTGGTGGCCGCCCCGGCGCCCAAGGGCGACACCGCGTCGGCCCGCTACTACCCCAAGGCCTATCGCACCGACGTGATCAACATCCCCCTCGCGGCCGGCGGCGACTTCGACCGCAAGGACGAGCTGGAATACAAGGTGAAGATGAAGGCGGGGGACAGCTTGGTCTATTCCTGGACCGTCCCCGGCGTCGCCAATCCCGAGGAGTTCTACTACGACTTCCACGGGGAGACGCCTGCCAGCAACGCCAACCCCAAGGCCGTGGTGGTGGAATACCGCCAGGCGACGGGGACCAGCTCCAACGGCGTGCTGATCGCCCCCATCGACGGGGTGCACGGCTGGTACCTGCAGAACCAGTCGGAAAAGCCGGCGGTGGTGCAACTCAAGCTCGCCGGCTTCTACGACCTCGTGCCCCCGGGCGAGTACGGCAACAACTCCGGCGTCGAGGCCAACAAGCCCGCCCCCTGACGGAACTGGCGGGACGGTGCGCGGTTGCTCCAGCATCTTGCGGAGGCCCGCCATGACCGAACCCAGCACCACCCCGGATTTCGCCAAGGACGCCGAGCGCGCGACCAGGCGGGAACGCGCGATCCAGCAGAACATCGACGCCAAAGAGCCGCCCTCTTTCAAAGGCGACGATGAGGAGGAGGGCGGCGCCATGCAGGCCGGCGCCCGCCGCTATCCCGAGCCGCCCTTTCCCGAACAGCACCTGAAGAAGCCGGGCCTGGAGGTTATGGCCGATCCGGCGCCCATGTACGATGCGCCTTTCTACAAGGGCTCCGAAAAGCTGAAGGGCAAGGTCGCGCTGATCACCGGCGCCGACTCCGGCATCGGCCGGGCGGTGGCGGTCCTGTTCGCCCGCGAAGGCGCCGACGTCGCCGTGGCTTATCTCAACGAGAAACAGGACGCCGAAGAAACCAAGCGAGCGGTGGAGAGGGAGGGGCGGCGTTGCATCCTCATCTCCGGCGACGTGGGCGACTCCGCCTTCGCCAACGCGGCGGTGGCGCGCACGGTGAAGGAGCTCGGCGGCCTCGACGTGCTGGTCAACAACGCGGCCTTCCAGGAGCATGTCGCCGATCTCGCCGACCTGACCGACGAGCATTTCGACCGGACCTTGAAGACCAATCTCTACGGCTACTTCTATCTCGCCCGGGCCGCCGTCCCGCACATGAAGCCGGGTAGCGCCATCGTCATGACCGGGTCGGTCACCGGCCTGATGGGCAACGAGCGGCTGCTCGACTATTCCATGACCAAGGGCGGCATCCATGCCTTCACCCGATCCCTCGCCACCCACCTCGTGAAAAAGGGAATCCGCGTCAATGCGGTGGCGCCGGGGCCGGTCTGGACGCCGCTCAACCCCGCCGACCAGCCGGCGGAGCGGGTGGTCCAGTTCGGCGCGTCCACACCTATGAAACGCCCGGCCCAGCCGGAGGAGATCGCGCCGGCGTTCGTCTTCCTCGCCTCTTCCCACTGCTCCAGCTACATCACCGGCGAAGTGCTCCCCATCATTGGCGGCTACAGCGGGGGCTAGCCCGCAACGTATAATCAGTACTGCCACGTTGATGGCGCGAATCGCGCCCTTCGGCAGCGGTCGGGGTGTGGCGCCGATGCCCCGGCGCTGGAAATAAGGCCGTGGAAACCGTCTGTTACAGGGGGGCGCTTGACGCGCACGGCCCCCGCATGCACATCTGAGCCGAGATAATCAGTAGTGCAAAATTGCGCTCGGCGGTCAAAACGCCCGCAGGTTCAGGCAGGATCGTGCAGATAAAGCAGGTCACGACGAAGATTGTGCAGGCGGCGGCCCCGTTCGTCGCCGTTCGGCCGCCTTTTGAACTGTCAACGGATGTTGGATATCTGGCGCCGAGACTCCGGGGAGACACTTCAGTTGGGCGACGCGCCGTTTCGCTTCACCATCCAGGACTATTGGATGCGTCCCGCCAACCTGCTGCGGCGCGCGCAAAAGCTTTCCCTGGCGCTGTTCGCCGAGGAGAGCGAGGGGCTGGACATCTCCCGCTCGCAGTTCGAGGCGCTGATCGCGGTGTCGCGGTTTCCGGGGCTGGATCAGATCAGCCTGGCGCGCATCTTCGGCATCGATCGTTCGACCACGGCGCAGGTGCTGGAGGTGCTGGTCCAGCGCGGACTCGTTGCGCGGACGGTGCATCCGGACGATCGCCGCAAGCGGGTGCTGGAGCTCACCGCCGACGGGGAGAAGGCGCTGGCGCTTGCGGGGGCTGCGGCGCGGCGGGCGGAGCCCCGGCTGCTGTCTCCGCTCTCGTCGGCCGAGATCGACGCCCTGGTGGCCGCGTTGAACATCACCTGCACCCAGATTCCCTCCTCGGCCCCGGATTGGATCTACGACGGGGGCGTCAAGGGGGACGAGAGGCAACGCGCCCAGTTCAGCTATCTCAGCCGGCGGCCGGCCTTCCTGCTGCGGCGGACGGTGCAGGTGGCCTTCGCCATGTTCGGGGAGGTGTCCGCGGGTCTCGACATCACGCCCAGCCAGTATGGCTCGATGTATCTGCTCAAGGTGGTGCAGGCGGACGAGGCGGTGATCAGCCGGCTGGTCGGGGTGGAGCGCTCCACCAGCGACCGCCTGCTCAAGCGGCTGAAGGCGCGGGGCTATATCGAGCGGGGAGAGGTGAGGGGCCGGCCCGTGCTGCGCCTCACGCCCCAGGGCGAGGCCCTGTTCGAGGAGGCTCGCCAGCTCAGCGAGACGGTGGACGGCCGTCTGCTGTTGGCGCTGCCCGAGGCGTCGCGGGACGAGTTCGTGGATATCCTGGCCAAGCTGCTGTTCGTCCACGGCTAGCGGCCACCCCAGCGGAGGCCTCCCGATGAACGACCTGGCGCGTTTTTCCGTCGCCGACGCCGAGCCCGACGCGCGGTTCCGCCTCTGGTGCGACCGCCTGCACGCCTCGCTCGGTGACTTCTCGGCCGAAGCCGTGGGGAATGGGGCGTTCGAGGCCGCGGTGGAATCGGCCGAGTTCGGCGAGGTCCGGCTGTGCCGCATCTCCGCCGGCGCCCAGCGGGTGGAGCGGACCATCCGGGCCGGCGGGGCCGCCGAGGGCGACGGCATGGTGCATCTGCTGTTTCCCCTGGAGGGCCGGTTCTTCCTGGAGCAGAACGGCCGCACGGCCGAGCTCGGTCCCGGGGATTGGGGTTTCTACGACACCGCGCGCAGCTTCGTGTGCGGCAACGATGCGCCGGTGCGCCTGCTGGCCCTGATGGCGCCGCGCAGCCTGGTGTTCGGCCGCGACGTCAGCGCCTACCGCTGCACGGCCGAGCGTTTTCCCGCCAACACCGGGGCTGCGGCGGTGGCCAGGAGCTATCTGATCTCGCTGCTCGACGCCTTGCCGTCGGTCAATCCGCTGACCAAGGCCGATCTGGCGGCGACGGCGGTGCAACTCGTGCGCCTGGTGGTGTCGGAGGCCCTGCGCCAGAAGAGCGTGCTCTCCATCCGCGACATGCTGCGCGCGCGGATCGAAAGCTATGTCTCGCGCAATCTGCGCAATCCGCAGCTCACGGTGGACATGATCGCCGCCGCCCATGACTGCACCAAACGCTATGTGCACAAGATCTTCTCGGGCGAGGAGACCCTGGGCCAGCATATCCTCAATGTCCGGCTCGACCGTTGCCGCGAAGATCTGCAGAAGCCCGAGTTCTCGCATCTGTCGATTACCGAGATCGCCTTCTCGTGGGGCTTCAACAGCTCCGCCCACTTCAGCCGGGTGTTCCGCCGCCGGTTCGGAGTGTCGCCCAGCGCCTGCCGCTCGCCTGCGCCTGCGCCGACCCGGGCGAACGGCTGGGGCGCGGTCGCGCTGCGGGCCGCGGGCGCCTGATCGGGCTGTAAAATTCCCCGGCGCAAACCAGGGGTTCCCTCCTGGTCAAAGCTGCGGAAATAGCCATCAATAGACTTAAAAATAGAAATTGTCGGACGGGAGGAGTCTTCGAATGGAGTTGGATCGTAGGTCCCTGATTATTGGGGCCAGCGGGGTTGCGGCCGCCGCAGCCGGCGGGTCGGCGGCCGAGGCGGCTGCGGCGAACGCCTCGCCCATCGTCACCTCGACCGGCGCGTCCCCGGCGATGCGGATTCGCTGGGCGTTTTCGGTGTCGATCTTCTTCAAGGAGCGGATTCGCATCACCTCCAACTCCCGCCGGGTGTTCGTGCCGGCGATGGGGGGCGACGTGTGGGGCCCGCGCCTGAACGGCAAGGTGGTGCCCTACGGCGGCGCCGACTACGCGGGCGGCCAGGGGCTCGACGCCCACTACGCTCTGCAGGCCGACAACGGCCAGATGATCTACATCAACAACCGCGGCTTCATGACCCCGCAGCGTGCCCCCGGCGCGCTTCCGCCGCCGCCGCCCGCCCCGCCGCCCCCGCGCAAGCCCGGCGAGCCGATCAACCAGAGCTTCGAGGCGCCCGCCGACAGTCAGGTGCCCCTGAAGATGCGCCTGACCCCCTTCTTCGATGCGCCCAACGGCCCGCACGCCTGGATGAGCCGCACCCTGTTCGTCGGCCATGGCCAGCGTTTCCAGGGGCCGGACCATACCATCTTCACCTACTACGAAGTGCTCTGAGCGGATCGGGAGAGGAAACGCATAATGCCTGAATTCACCGTCCCGAAGACCGACACCAAGTCCTTTGTCGGCCCGGTCACGCTCACCTACGCCTTCAAGCTCGAAGCCGTGTTCGATGCGATGCGCGAGGAAAAGACCCCCCGCGGCGCCCGCACCTTCCAGCAGATCGCCTCCGGGGTCATCAGCGGCCCCAAGCTCTCCGGCAAGGTCTATCCGTACAGCGGCAGCGATCTCGGTTTCCTGCGTCCGGACCGGGTGGAAGACCTGAACCTGCGCTTCATGATCAACACCGACGACGGGGAGTGGATCTATGTGAACCACTCCGGATACCACCGTCGCGCGGACGGCTATTATCGGGTGGCCGCGACCTTCGACGCTGAACGCTCCGGCGCGCATTTCTGGCTGAACGACACCACTGTGCTCGCCACCGCCGAGGCGTCGAAGGACGGCCGGCGGGTCGTCTTCACCTACTACGAGGTCGGCTGATGAGAACCGCTGCTCCTGTCCGCGTGAAGTTCCCGGGATGGCTGTGCGCCGTCGCGTTCGGATCCATCGTGGCGGGAGCGGCGCTTCCGGCGGCTGCAGCGGCGCCCAAGGCCGCCTGTGACCGCGCCTGCCTGGAAGGCTTCGCCGACGCCTATATGGCGGCGCTGGCCAAGCGCGACCCACGGGGCGCGCCCTTCGCCAAGTTCGTCAAGTTCACCGAGAACAACATCGCCCTGGAGATCGGCGACGGCCTGTGGGGCACGGTCACCAACGTGGCCGGCGGCCCCGCGGTGTTGAAGGTCGCCGACCCTCAGACCGGCACGGTGGGCTGGTGGGGCGCGGTGTCCGAGAAGGACGTCTCCTCCCCCTACGCCATGCGCATCAAGGTGGAGGGGGGCAAGATCGCCGAGGTCGAGACCATGGTGGCTCGCAAGAGCTACATCGGCGCCAACTTCCCGATGGACGTCTCCAACCTGACCCATGACCCATTGTGGACCCAGCCCCTGCCGGCGAACCAGCGGATGTCGCGGGCCAAGCTGATCTCTTATGCGGACGGCTATTTCAGCACGCTGGAGCTGAACGACGGGGTGCTGCGGACCGACTTCTCCGACGACTGCAAGCGGTTGGAGAACGGGTTGTGGACCGCCGGCAGTCCCGATCCCAAGGCCTCGGCCAACAGCCGCCTGACCTGCGGGCCCCAGTTCAAAACCGGCGCCTTCCATATCGACGACCGGGTGCGCGACCGCCGGTACTTCCTGGTGGACGAGGAGCGGGGGATCGTCATGTCCGCCGCCTGGATCGACCATGCCGCCAGCCAGACCGAGATCACCCTCACCGACGGGACCAGGCGCCCCGCGGGGGTGAAGGCGCCGCACAACTGGAGCCTGCTGGAGATGTTCAAGGTCCACAACGGCAAGCTGGCCCGCATCGAGGCCGCCTTCATCGCCATGCCCTATCGTATGCCGTCGCCCTGGGTGCTGGACGGCGCGCCGACCAGCAACCGTCTGGAGGACTATCCCTTGCCGCGTCAGCGCAAGGGCCGGGAAATGCTGCGTACGTCGGCCAAGAAGTAGGATGGGCCAGGCAGTAAGATGGGGGAGGATCGCGCCATGAAGACCAAGCTTCTCGCCGCCCTGTCCGGCGCGGCTCTGTTCGGCGCCGCCCTGATGGCGCCCGCGGCCGTTTCGGCGGACATGCCGAAGGAAACCCGCACCGTGGTGCCGCAGATCGTCGACTGCGACCGCGCCTGCCTCTACGGCTTCGCCGACCAGTATATGGCCAAGCTCCTGACCAAGGACCCCAAGGGCCTGCCGGTCGCCAGGAACGTCCGCTTCTCCGAGAACTTCGTGATGATGCCGCTGGGGGAGGGGGCCTGGAACACCGCCGACGCCCTCGGCCCCCACTTCAAGCTCGCGGATGTGAAGCGCGGCGGCGTCGCCTGGATCGGCACGATCGACGAGCGGGGCGTCAAGGCGGTCTACGGCATGCGCATGCGCATCAAGGACCGGCAGATCGTCGAGGTGGAGACGGTCATTTCCCGCAAGGGCGTGACCACCCCCTATGGGGACCCGGACACCTACACCATCCCCGCCGTGCTCACCGAGCAGGTGGCGCCGGCGAAGCGCCGCTGGCGCGAGCGGATGATCAGCATCGCCGACGGCTATTTCGACACCTTGCAGCTCAACGACGGGACCCTGTTCACCTCCTTCACCCCGGACTGCAGCCGGCGCGAGAACGCCCTGTGGACCGCCAGCGACCCCAACCCCAAGGCGGACGGACCCCTGTCGCGCTTCGGCAAGCTGACCTGCGAGCAGGGCTTCACCCTTGGCAACTATCGCTGGGACGACCGCCTGCGCGACCGCCTCTATCCCCTGGTGGATGAGGAGATGGGGGTGGTGCTGTCCACCGCCTTCATCGACCATGCGGCCCTGCTGCAGACCTATGAGACCACCGACGGAAAGATGCAGGACTCCAACCAGAAGAGCCCGCACACCTTCGGCATGATGGAGATGTTCAAGATCGTCGACGGCAAGATCCGTCACGCCGAGGCCGTCTTCCTCACCGTGCCCTATCGTATGCCCACCCCCTGGATCTCGAAGCCGATCTGGCCCGGCCAGGAATAGGGAAATTTATCCGCGGCGCGGCCTCTAAGCTGCGCCAGATCAAGGTTTGATCGCTTCGTGTCCGGTTCGATGCGGAACTGGAGTGATCATCAACGAAGTCTATACTGGAGTCCGGCCTGCCATGGTCAGTTTTTCTGCTAATCCCACCGCTCAGGGTTTCTTCGCTCAGCAGCGTTTCGAGGCCGACGTCTTCGACTGTGAAGTCGTCGGCAAGATTCCCACGGAGCTGAACGGCTGTTTCGTGCGCCTCGGCGGCATGCCGGAGTTCCCCTTAACGCACCCTGACGACTCGCCGTTCAACGAAGACGGCTACATGTCGATGTTCCGCTTCCGCAACGGGGTGGCCGACTTCAAGGGGCGCTGGGTCAAGACCGAGCGGTTCAAGCGCAATCTGGCGGCCGGGCGTCAGCTCTACGGCTATTATCGCAACCCCTTCACCGACGATCCCAGCGTGCAGGACCCGGCCCGCCCGAACCGCCGCACGGTGGCCAACACCACCCCGCACGCCCATGCCGGCAAGCTGTTCGCCCTCAAGGAGGACGGCCTGCCGCACCAGATGAATCCGAAGACCCTGGAGACCATCGGGCCGTACAATTTCGGCGGCAAGTGGAAGGCCCAGACCTTCACCGCCCACCCCAAGGTGGACCCGATCACCGGCGACATGATCGCCTTCGGCTACGAGGCGACCGGCCTCGCCACCGATGACCTGTGGTTCTACATCGTCGACAAAAAGGGGGTGGTGAAGCGGGAGATCAAGCTCAAGGTCCCCTATGTGTCGATGATCCACGACATCGCCATCACGCCTAAACACATCATCATCCCGGTGTTCGGCTATGTGACGAACATGGAGCGGCTGAAGGCCGGCAAGATCCACTGGGCCTGGGACTACTCCGTGCCCAACTACTACGGGGTCATCCGCCGCGACGGCGACGGCAAGGACATCCGCTGGTTCAAGGGGCCGCAGCGGGGCATCGTGCATACGCTGAACGGCCGGGACGAGGGGGACAAGGTCATCCTCGAAGCACCGGTGTTCGACGGCAACCCGTTCCCCTTCTTTCCCTTCGTCGACGGCTCGAAGTTCGACCCGCAGAAGGCGCGGGCCTACTTCCGCCGCATCACCTTCGACATGGCCTCGAAGGACGACAGCGTGAAGGAGGAGATACTGATCAAGGACCCGGCGGTGGTCGATCTCGTGCGGATGGACGAGCGGTTCATGGGCCAGCCCTATCGCTACGGCTTCACCGGCTTCGCCGATCCGACCAAGCCCTTCGACGAGGCCCGGGCCGGCAACATGCGGGGCCGGGTGACCAATTCCTACGGCAAGTTCGACGTGGTCTCGGGCAAGCTGGAGTCGAGCTATTTCGCCGGCCCGACCCACAGCCTGCAGGAGGTCACCTTCGTTCCCCGCAGCAAGACCGCGCCGGAGGGCGACGGCTATCTGGTCGGTGTGGCCAACAACTACGCCGACATGCGATCCGAACTGATCATCGCCGACACCGCCAACCTCGCGGCCGGGGACGTGGCGCGGGTGATCCTGCCCTTCCGCTCGAACGTGCAGGTGCATGGCCGCTGGTACGGCGACGACGAACTGGAGCTTGCGTAATGGGAAACTTCCTCACCACCCGGCGGGGGCTGTTCAAAGGCGGCGCGGCCATCGCCACCGCCACGGCGACGGGGGTTCCGGCTCTACCGGCGGCCGCGGCTAAGCCGGTCGTCGGCCTGCATATGGACCAGCCCTTCGTCGACTGGAGCGGCCAGTCGGAGCCCCTGCGCCTGCCGTCCGGCGCGCGCGGGGGGGACTTCGCCGCCGACCTGGACGAGATGGCGTGGCGGCGGTTGGAGCCTTACGTCTAAAACCGCCACCGCGAACGCCTTGACCGTTGCGGTTGTCAACGTATCGTGCCTCCCAACGAAGTAAGTCGGGAGGTACGGTCTTGAAGCGTTTGGCCATGATGGGGGCGATGCTGTGCGCTCTGGCGACAGCGGGTCCGTCGGTGGCGGCGGAGCTCGCCGTCGATCCGGGCGCGCCGAACTGGAACGGCATCTGGCAGCGGGTCGGCAGCTTCGCCTGGGACCCCACCTTGAAGCGCGACGAAGTCGAGCATCCCGACCTGACGCCCGAGTATCAGGCCCGCTACGACGAGGGGTTGGCCTCCGTGAAGGCGGGGCGCCCCTCCCGCGATCCCACCGCCGCCTGCGTGCCGCCGGGGATGCCGCGGGTGATGAACATGGTCTACCCGATGGAGATCTTCCAGCGGCCGGGCCAGGTGGCCATCTTCGCCGAATGGCAGAGCCAGGTGCGCCGCATCTACACCGACGGCCGCAAGCCCCCGAAGGACATGGACCCCACCTACAACGGCTATTCCACCGGCCATTGGGAGGGCAAGGAACTGGTCGCCGAGACCGTCGGCCTGCGGGGCGACATGATGCTGACCCAGAACGGCCTCGGCCTCAGCGACGCCCTCCGCGTGATCGAGCGCTACAAGCAGACCGATCCGGACACCCTGACCATCACCATCACCCTGGAAGACGCCAAGGCGCTGAAGAAGCCGTGGACCGTGGTCAAGACCTTCAAGCGTGCGCCCAAGGGTTTCGAGATCATGGAGTATGTCTGTCAGGAGAATAACCGTAATCCGATCAAGGAGGACGGCTCCGTCGGTACGGTGCTGAACAAGTCGCTGACGTCTCAATAGGGCGCGTCGTTTTCGCAACACTCGCCCGATTTGCGTCTTTGGTTCCCCCTCAGGCCAGAGCTTGTTCCTTGGCGGACAAGTCTTGGCGGCCGAACGGGGGATGCTCCGCCCCACGAAATGACCGCGGCGCGCGCCCTGTGCGCGCTGCGAAATGCGTGTTGGAGGAGATCACATGCGCACCACTCATCGCGGACTCACTGCTGCCCTCGCCATGGGAGCCAGCCTGACGGCCCTGATGCTGGCGATGCCGGCCGCGGCCCAGGACGCCGCCCCGGCGGCGGATGAGGCGGCGTCGGTCGGCGAGGTGGTGGTCACCGCCTCCCGCGTCGCCCGCAGCGGCTTCACCGCCCCGACCCCGACCCAGATCGTCGGCGCGGACACCCTGGAAAAGCGCGGCGCGACCAACGTCGCCATGGTCCTGAACGAACTGCCCGCCTTCAAGGCGACCACCACCCCGGCCACCAACGGCGTGCGGGCCATCTTCCCGGGCTCCTTCTACGCCGACCTTCGCGGCCTCGGCGCCGTGCGCACCCTGGTGCTGGTGGACGGCAAGCGCTTCGTGCCCCAGGTGACCACGGGCCTGTCCAGCGCCCAGGTCGACCTGAACCAGATTCCCGCCCTGATGCTCGACCGCACCGAAGTGGTGACCGGCGGCGCCTCGGCCCAGTGGGGGTCTGACGCCGTGGCCGGCGTGGTGAACCTGATCCTGCGCAAGAACTACACGGGCTTCGAGATGAACGCCCAGGTCGGCCAGTCCATGTACGCCGACAACCAGGAAGCCCGGATCGGCTTCATCGCCGGCAAGAGCTTCCTGGGCGACCGCGCTCACGCCACCTTCGCCTTCGACTACGTCCGCAACAACGGCGTGGACGACGCCTACAGCCGCCCCTGGGGCCGCAAGGGCTATGGCCTCGTGACCAACCCCTGCCCGCTGACCGCGGCGGTGTCGGCCAACTGCCCGACCGGCGGCAACGGCCTGGCCCAGAACCTGATCATCCCGGACGTGCGCTACTCGCAGTCGACCGCCGGCGGCATCATCAACAACGCGCCGGGCACCCCCGTGGCCCTCGCCGGCCTGCGTGGGATCACCTTCGGCAACGTCGGCGACACGCCCCGCGCCTTCCAGTACGGCAGCCTCGTCGGCTCGCAATTCATGCAGGGCGGCGACCAGGTGAACCTGGGCCAGAACATCTACACCGGCATCCCCCTGGGCGCCGCGGCCCGCCGCACCAACGCCTACACCCGGCTGAGCTACAAGCTCACCGACGACATCAACGCCTACGTCGAAGGCAGCTACGCCGAGTCCACCGGCACCAGCCGCAGCCTGCCCGCGCGTAACGAGCAGACCAACGCCATCACCATCCGGCTCGACAACCCCTACATCCCGGCGTCGATCCTGCAGACCATCAACGCCTACAACGTCGGCAAGACGGGCGCCCAGCAGATCACCAGCTTCAACCTGGGCCGGGTCGGCGAGGACCTGCAGCGTCAGCGCTCGCTGGTGTCCAACTACACCACCCGCTTCGTCGGCGGCCTGGAAGGAACCCTGCCGTTCGCCGGCAACTGGAAGTGGGACACGGCCTACATCTACGGCCAGAACCGCTACACCCAGCACGTCTACCACGACCGCATCCTGGCCAACTTCAACTTCGCCGCCGACGCGGTGGTGAACCCGGCCAACGGCCAGATCGTCTGCCGCGCCACCCTCCCGGGGGCGTCGTTCAACGCCGCCGCGGCGGGCTGCGTGCCGATGAACGTGTTCGGGAACGGCGCGTCGGTGGGCGCGCAAGGCTATGTCACCGGCACCCTCTACAGCCGCACGATCTACGATCAGAACGCCTTCAACTTCAACCTGACCGGCGAGCCCGTCTCCACCTGGGCCGGCCCGGT
>Ga0182736_1001473_pt1 | contig 22683 bp, 14 predicted proteins | sample eDN5th30CKraftBY_FD_128882 | JGI IMG/M metagenome (GOLD analysis project Ga0182736, IMG submission 128882) | Enriched backyard soil microbial communities from Emeryville, California, USA - eDNA 5th pass 30_C Kraft BY (version 2) (version 2) | ecosystem: Environmental > Terrestrial > Soil >... | reverse complement strand
TAGTTGAGGTAGGCCTGTTCGGTGAAGTCAGCCAGCGAGCGGCGTTCGACGCCGTCCAGGCTGAGTTCCAGTGAGTCGCTCATGCGGGCCTCGTCATTATTTCAGGTTCTGGCGCAGCAGCATGGTGCCACCGCGCTGGGTAAATTCAAGTTGTTGCAGGGCACTCATGCCCAGCAGTACGGTGGGCCCGTCCAGGCCCGGCACCACGATGGCGCGTACGTTCTGCAGGCGGATATCGCCCAGTTGCAGGCTGGCCAGGCGCGTGCGGTAGCCTTCGGTGCGGCCGTTGGCGGTGCTCAGTAGCACCGGGCTACCGCGCTCCAGGCTCAGTTCATGAGCCAACGCCTCGGGGATCGCCACGTCGGTGGCGCCGGTGTCGAGCATGAAATGCACCACCTGGCCGTTGATGGCACCATCCACCACGAAGTGGCCCTGGCCATTACTCAGCAGGCGCACTTCGATAAAGCCTGCACCATGCTCGGATTGCACCTGGCTATTGGGGTTACGCTGGCTGTCTTCCCACTGGCCGAAAAAGCGCGTGGCAAGAAACAGCGCCGCCGCCCAGGCGACGATCATCAGCACCCTGCCCGCGCGCTTGCCCGGCGCCTGGCTCATGGTTTGGCGCTCCAGCCGCCTTGCGGGGCGTCGAAGCGCCAGACGACCGGGCGGGTTTCGCCATCGGCGCGGGCGCTGTTGTTGTTGTCCAGGCCAATCCAGGCACCCTTGGCATCGATCACCAGTGCTTCGGCAAGGCCAAACGGCTGCGCGTAGCGCCGTGACTCGACCAGCGCATCAGCAGCGAACGACCAGCAACGCTCGACCTTGCCACTGTCGGCATCACGCCGGCACACCCGGTAAGCGTTACGTTCAAGGGTAAACAGCTTGCCCTCGAACCAGGCCAGGTCAGCGAAGTCGCGCGACAGCGCACTGGCATTGGGCATTTGCTCCGGTTGCATCTCGACCCCGGCCTCGCTCAGCAGCACGCAACTGCGCCCGCAGGTCCATACCGATTGCCGGCGCTCAATGGCCACCAGGCCACGGCGCTCACGCTCGGCGGCCAGCCACAGGCGGTCACCCGCCGGGTTGATCGCCACGCCTTCGAACAGGGCATTGAAGTTCAGCAGCATGCCGCTTGCCCGGGCCTGGCGCACCATGGCCGAGTCTATCCTCAACCAGTCCGGCTCACCTTCCAGCGGCAATTGCAGTACCGCGGCATGCGCCTCGCTGACCAGATAGAGGTTACCCGCCTGATCACAGGTGATGCCTTCGAAATCCAGCTCGCCACCGCGAATGAACGATGCCGCCCAGTTGCGTGACTTCAACCCCCATGGCAGGCCGCTTTCCGGGACAGTTGGCGGGGTGAAGGTGAGCGGCTGCGCGCGCCAGGTGGGGTTCTGCTGATCGAAGCGGTAGATGCGGTCGTCGTCACGGTCGGACACACCCCACAGCCCGCCCCGGCATTCCACCAGACCAGACAGGTTGCCACCGCGCATACCGTCGATCGGGTGCTCGGCTTGCATCTTCAGCTCTGGCCAGTTGCCCGCCAGGCAAGGCAGGGCAACCAGCGCCAGGCAAACGGCAAATACTTGCCGAATCAAACCATGACCTCGGCCAGGTTGCCCTTGGTTTCCAGCCAGCTCTTGCGGTCGCCGGCGCGCTTCTTGGCCAGCAGCTTGTCCATCAGCTCGCAGGTGGCCTCTACGTCGTCCAGGGTCAACTGCACCAGCCGTCGGGTGTTCGGGTCCATGGTGGTTTCGCGCAACTGCGGCGGGTTCATCTCGCCCAGGCCCTTGAAGCGTGTTACCTGCGGCTTGCCGCGCTTCTTCTCGGCCACCAGGCGGTCGAGGATGCCGTCACGCTCGGCTTCGTCGAGGGCGTAGTAGATTTCCTTGCCCAGGTCGATGCGGTACAGGGGCGGCATGGCCACGTAAACATGCCCAGCCTCGACCAGTGCCCGGAAGTGTTGAACAAACAGCGCACACAGCAGTGTGGCGATGTGCAGGCCGTCGGAGTCAGCGTCGGCGAGGATGCAGATCTTGCCATAGCGCAGTTGCGCAAGATCGGTTGCACCCGGATCGACGCCGATGGCCACGGCAATGTTGTGCACTTCCTGGCTGGCCAGGACTTCGCCACCGTCCACTTCCCAGGTGTTGAGGATCTTGCCGCGCAGCGGCAGGATGGCCTGGAATTCCTTGTCCCGCGCCTGCTTGGCCGAACCACCGGCCGAGTCACCCTCGACCAGGAACAACTCGGCACGCATCGGGTCCTGGCCCGCACAATCGGCCAGCTTGCCGGGCAATGCCGGGCCTTGGGTGATGCGCTTGCGCTCGACCTTCTTGCTGGCTTTGAGGCGGCGCCCGGCGTTGCTGATGGCCAGTTCTGCCAGTTGCATGCCCAGCTCGGGGTGGGCGTTGAGCCACAGGCTGAAAGCGTCCTTGACCACACCGGAGACAAATGCGGCCGCCTCGCGTGATGACAGGCGCTCTTTGGTCTGCCCGGAGAACTGCGGGTCCTGCATCTTCATCGACAGTACGAAGGTGATGCGCTCCCAAACGTCTTCCGGCGCCAGCTTCACCCCGCGCGGCAGCAAGTTGCGGAACTCGCAGAACTCACGCATGGCATCCAGCAAGCCTTGGCGCAAGCCGTTGACGTGGGTGCCGCCCTGGGCGGTGGGGATCAGGTTGACGTAGCTTTCCTGAATGCTGTCGCCGCCTTCGGGCAGCCACAGCAAAGCCCAGTCAACCGCTTCCTTGTTGCCCGCCAGGCTGCCACAGAACGGCTCGTCGGGCAGGCGCTGGAATTCGTTGACCGAGTCGACCAGATAAGAGCGCAGACCATCTTCGTAGTGCCATTCGACCTTTTCGCCGCTGGCCTTGTCCTCGAAGCTGACCAGCAGCCCTGGGCACAGTACCGCCTTGGCCTTGAGCACGTGCTTGAGGCGGCTGATGGAGAACTTGGGCGAGTCGAAGTACTTCGGGTCGGGGCTGAAGTACACGCTGGTGCCGGTGTTGCGCTTGCCGACCGAGCCGACCACTTCCAGCTCGCTGGCCTTGAAGCCATCGGCAAAGGTCATCTGGTATTCGTTGCCGTCACGTTTGACGCGTACGCGCACCTGGGTCGACAGGGCGTTGACCACCGAGATACCCACCCCGTGCAGGCCACCGGAAAACTGATAGTTCTTGTTGGAGAACTTGCCGCCGGCGTGCAGCTTGGTGAGGATCAGCTCGACCCCGGACACGCCCTCTTCCGGATGGATGTCCACCGGCATGCCGCGGCCGTCGTCGCTGACTTCCAGCGAGTGGTCGGCATGCAGGATGACCTGCACCGAACGCGCGTGGCCGGCCAGTGCTTCGTCGACACTGTTGTCGATGACTTCCTGGGCCAGGTGGTTGGGGCGGCTGGTGTCGGTGTACATGCCCGGCCGCTTGCGGACCGGATCAAGGCCCGAGAGGACTTCGATGGCGTCTGCGTTATAGGCGCTAGCGCTGGGATTGGCCATAGGGTCTCGTCGTCAGTCTGGTGAATGCAAAAAAGTCAAAATACAGAAAAATCGAGCGCCGCATACTGCCCACGGGCAATGCCGGCGAAGGCCAGCAGTGCCGGCATGCGCTCGGCGAAGCCCTGGAAGCTGTGGTCGCCACCGGCCTGGATACGCAGGGCACAAGCACGGTAATAGCGCTCGGCGTGTCGATAGTCCAGGGTTTCATCGGCGGTCTGCAGCCACACTTGATAGCGGTCGGCATCGGCCGGGGCCGCGACTTCCAGCTCGGCCAGGGCCTGCACGTGATCGTGGGTCAGCTCCCAGGTTTCACCGCTGTAATGATTGCGCTGGGTGCCCAGGTAACCGTCGAAATGCTTGTGTGGGGTTACCGCCGGGTTGACCAGAAGGGCCTTGAGGCCATGGCGCTCGGCCAGATGGGTGGCATAGTAGCCGCCGAGCGAACTGCCCACCAGCAGTGGCGCACCCAGTTCGGCGATGGCCGCTTCGAGCTGGGCCATGGCTTGCCGTGGGTGGTGGTGCAGGGCCGGCACTCGCAACTGGTCGGCCAGGCCGAGCTGCTGCATGACTGCCTCCAGCTGACGCGCCTTGGTCGAAAGCGGTGAGCTGTTGAAGCCATGGATATAGAGGATGGAACCCGACATGCTGCCCCCGGAATCTGTGGCTTCGCGCCTGATAATGCGGGCGCAGGGACGCGCAGTGTAGCGCGTTCGCCGGGTTTTGACGCAGTGCCACGGATTTCGCAATAATTTTCCGGCAGGCTGACGTGGCCTGCTCAATACCCTGGGCTGTCGAAGTCGAGCTGCACCTCGAAATCCACCGCCCGCTCCACCCCGGTCTCCAGCCGCCCATCGGCATGCAGGCGCAACCAGCGGTACCCCGGATGCTCTTCGCTCACCTGGAAGCCCTCGCTGCGCGCCGCGAACTGAATACAGGTCGACGGTGTGGCCAGCAGGCGCCGCCCCTCTCGGACCTCATCCCATTCCTGGTGCACATGCCCCCATAGCAAAGCCCGTACCTGTGGATATCCCTCAACGATATCGAACAGCGCCTGGGCATTGCGCAAGCCGATCGGCGCGATCCAGGCGCAGCCGATGTCCACTGGCTGATGGTGGAAGCACACCAGGCAATGCCGCTCACCAGCCTCTTTCAAGGCGGCTTCCAGCACGGCCAGCTGGTCATCTTGCAGAAACCCGTGGGTAGCACCGTGCACGGCGGTGTTGAGCATGACCACCCGCCATGCGCCAATATCGGTCACCGCCTGCACCAGCTCCGGCGCCACCTGCGCCATCACCTGAGCCTCGTCATGGTTGCCCGGCAACCAGCGGGTGGGTACGGCAAACGGTGCGGTCAGCTCACGAAACGCTTCATAGGATGCCACGCTGGCATCCTGGGACAGGTCGCCCGTGCACAGCAGCAAGTCGACAAGTGGCTGCTCGCGTCGCACCTGGGCCACCACGTGGCGCAGGCTGTCGCGGGTATTGAGGCCCAGCATGCTGCCAGCCGGGTCGGCGAACAGGTGGGCATCGGTCAGTTGCACCACGTGCACAGGACGGGATTGGTCTGGCGGCAACAACGGCCATCTCCTCGAATGGATTCAGCGGGAATTATGGCTGGGCGACGGTGACGAGCAAACACCCGCAACCGACTCACGTCACAATTCAGCGAACACTTGCCAATTCGTGGCCGCAGGCCAGGCAGTGACTGAGCCACTCACCCAGGAACAGGTTGAGCTGGGCCTTTTCGTCCGGCTGGTGCATGGCGTCGTTTGGATACGGATAGATGCTGCGCAGGCGCCGGGTGTGTTCGGCACTGACCACTTCGGCCATGCGCGCATCGTGATACACCTGCACTTCCAGGTGCGGGACTGGCAACCACGGCAGACTGTGTTCCTGGCGCACATGCAGGGTGGTGGTGTACGGGCAGGCCAGCACCACGTCGAGCACCAGCACGCCGAGCATCTGATCACCCTGGGTCATGCCGATGCGGCGCGAGCTTTGGGTGGTGCGCATGTCGGGCAGCAAGCGCATCAGCCGGGCGTAGTTGGCCTCGCAGGCTGCCTGCAGCCCGACCAGGTCGACTCGATAGCGCTCGCGCAGCAGGTTCACTTCCACATACCTCTTACTTCGTCACGGTTCAGCGCAAGCCATTGCAGGCCAATAATGGTTGCCGCGTTGCAGATGCGCCCGTCGCGCACCGCCTGCAGGGCATCCTCGAACGACCACACGCGTACGCGAATGTCTTCGCCCTCCTCTTCCAGGCCATGCAGCCCTCCCGCGCCCTCGCTGCTGCAACGGCCGAGGAACAGGTGAACGTATTCGTCACTGCCACCTGGCGACGGGAAGTAGCGGGTCATCGGCCACAGGGCGCTGAACGTCAGGCCTGCTTCTTCTTCGGCCTCGCGATGGGCGACTTCCTCGGGCTGCTCGTCTTTGTCGATCAGCCCGGCAACCATCTCGATCAGCCAAGGGTTGGCGACCTTGTCCAGTGCGCCCACGCGGAACTGTTCGATCAGCACCACTTCATCGCGCGCAGGGTCGTAAGGCAGCACGCATACCGCATCGTGGCGCACAAACAGCTCGCGACTGATCTCGCGCCCCATGCCACCGGCAAATAGCTCGTGACGCAGGCGTAACTTGTCGAGCTTGTAAAAGCCCTGGAAGCAATTGGCCCGCTCGATGATTTCGAAGCCCTTGGGCACAGCGTTCAACGCGTCTGACATGGAAATCCTCATTACCTCGAATACTGCTTCGCGCCATCCTACTCCGCACGCCTGTTGGTTTCATCCCTTTCCAGCAACCGCTGGCGCACTCGGGACAGCAGCCCTTCACTCTGTTAGCTTAGTGGCGAACTGAAGGCCGCGCAGACGGTCAAAGGCCGACTTTTCCCTGTTCTGCAAGGATCATCATGACACTTGTCAAACTGACTTCCGTGGCCGTGCTGGCACTCGCTCTGGGCGCCTGCCAGAGCCTGTTCACGCCCAACTACCGGGCCCCGCTCGAGGTCAAGCGCGACGCCTGGGAGCATGTCAAACCCGGCTGCAGCGAGAGCGACTGCCCGCTGGTGAACATCGACATGATCCACTTCCCAGCCCTGCCCAAGCTCGACGGCATCGTCGAAAAACGCCTGCTGCAACTGACCGAAGACAATCAGCATGGCACCGCACCAGCCACCCTGCAGGCCTACGAACAGCAATATCTGGCCAGTGCCGACAAACGTAACAGCAGCTACTTGCAAGCCAAGGTACGCGAACAGCATGACGGGTTGGTGATCATCGAGTTGTCCAGCTACCTGGACAGCGGTGGCGCCCACGGCATGCCCGGGCGCGGCTTCATCAACTATTCACGCAAACTGGACAAGGTGCTGACCCTGCAGGACATGCTGGTGCCCGGCCAGGAAGACACCTTCTGGAAAACCGTCGAAGAATCGCACCGCGCCTGGCTGATGAGCGTGGGCATGGACAAGGATGCCGAGTTTGTCAAGACCTGGCCATTCAAGAAATCGCCGCACGTCGCTCTGACGTACGGCGCGGTAGTGGTCAAGTACGAGGTCTATGCCATCGCGCCCTACTCCATGGGCCACGTGGAACTGAAGATCCCCTACCCGCGCCTGAATGGCGTACTCAAGCCTGAACTGTTTCCCGGCCGCGGCTGAGGCTCAGTAACCCATGCAGCACACCTGCCAGCAGCAATGCTGGCAGGGTCGCGCCCAGTTCCGGCGCCTTGGCGGCAATCAGGTGATAGGCCACCGCCCCGGCAAACCAGGCCACCAACGCCTGCCAGTGCAAGCCATTGACCTGCGCTGGCAGACGGCGTCGACGGACCACGTAGTGGTCCATCAGCACCACGCCGAACAGCGGCGCGAACACCGAACCGATCAGCAACAGGAAGTTTTCGTACTGTGCCAGTGGCGCCAACAGGGCGATCAGGGTGCACAACACGCCGATGGCCAACGCCAGGTGCTCGACCTTCAGCGGTATAAGCACACCGGTGGAAACCGCCGCCGAGTGGATGTCGGCGAAGGCTTTTTCCGACTCGTCCAGCAGAATTAGCAGCAGCGGGATCCCCATACCGGCGCCCGCCAGGGCCAGCAACAGCGCATTGACTTCGCCACTGGCGGCGAACGCCAGCGTGTAGGCCACGCCCAGGCTCATCAGCCAGGTGTTGCCGATGAAGTAGCCAACGACCGTGCCGCCGAACACATGCTTGCCATTGCGGGCAAAGCGCGAGTAGTCAGCGATCAGCGGCAGCCAGGACAGCGGCATGGCGATGACGATATCGAAGCCAACCGCCAGCGACATCGAACCATCCCCGGCACGGTTCCACAGTTCGGCCAGGTCGGCCTTGGCGAACAGGTTCCAGGTCAGCCACAGGCAAGCGCCCAGCAACAACCAGATACCCCAGGCGCGCAACACCTTGCGCACGAAGGCCAGTGGCCCGCTGACGGCCAACAGGGTGGCCAGGGCACCAAAACACAGGGTCCAGAGCATGGGGCTGTTCCAGGCACTCTCCTCACCGAACGCCCGCGCTCCCAGCAAGCTGGCGGCATCGCGCATGACGATGATCTCGAAGGCGCCCCAACCCACCAGTTGCAGCAAGTTGAGCAGCGCCGGCAAGCGCGCGCCATGGCTGCCCAGGCTAAGTTTCAGGGTGCCCATGGCAGACAGGCCGGTATCGCTGCCGATAACCCCGGCGGCGCCCAGCAACAGCACACCGACACCGGTGCCCAGGGCGATGGCCAGCACCGCGCCAGCAAGGCCCAGGCCTGGCGCCAGCATGGCACCGACCTGCAGCACCATCAGGCCGATGCCGAGGGAAAACCACAGTGAAAACAGGTCGCGAGCACCGAAGATGCGCTGCTGGATGGGGATTGGATGGTCGGGAGAGAACTGGCTGGGTGATGTCATTGTCATGTCCGCAGGAATGATGGTGAGTGGCATGCACCACCCTGTGGGAGCGGGCTTGCCCGCAAACACCGGCAAAGCCGGTGCCATGCACCGCAGTGCTTGCTTCGCGGGCAAGCCCGCTCCCACAGGGTAAGGTGCTGCGGTTTAGACTTTGTGGTACAGCTGGCTGCCTTCCTGGCGGAACCGCTCGGCCTGCTCACGCATGCCTTGCTCGACCGTCACATCCACGGCCTCGATCTTGGCAGCGTACTCACGCACTTCCTGGGTGATCTTCATCGAGCAGAACTTCGGCCCGCACATCGAGCAGAAGTGCGCGACCTTGGCCGATTCCTTCGGCAGAGTCTCGTCATGGAAAGCACGGGCGGTGTCCGGGTCGAGGCCCAGGTTGAACTGGTCTTCCCAACGGAACTCGAAACGCGCCTTGGACAAGGCGTTGTCGCGGATCTGTGCACCCGGGTGGCCCTTGGCAAGGTCGGCGGCATGCGCGGCGATCTTGTAGGTGATGATGCCGGTCTTGACGTCGTCCTTGTTCGGCAGGCCCAGGTGCTCCTTCGGCGTTACGTAGCAGAGCATGGCGCAACCGAACCAGCCGATCATCGCCGCACCAATGCCCGAGGTGATGTGGTCGTAACCCGGCGCGATATCGGTGGTCAGTGGGCCGAGGGTGTAGAACGGCGCCTCGTCGCAGCACTCCAGCTGCTTGTCCATGTTCTCTTTGATCAATTGCATCGGCACGTGGCCGGGGCCTTCGATCATGCATTGCACGTCGTGCTTCCAGGCAATCTTGGTCAGCTCGCCGAGGGTTTCCAGCTCACCGAATTGCGCCGCGTCGTTGGCGTCGGCAATCGAGCCAGGGCGCAGGCCGTCGCCCAGCGAGAAGCTGACGTCGTAGGCCTTCATGATTTCGCAGATTTCGTCGAAGTGGGTGTACAGGAAGTTTTCCTTGTGGTGCGCCAGGCACCACTTGGCCATGATCGAGCCACCACGGCTGACGATGCCGGTGACGCGCTTGGCGGTCAGGGGTACATAGCGCAGCAGCACACCGGCGTGAATGGTGAAGTAGTCCACGCCCTGTTCGGCCTGCTCGATCAGGGTGTCGCGGAACAGTTCCCAGGTCAGGTCCTCTGCCACACCGTTGACCTTTTCCAGGGCCTGGTAGATCGGCACGGTACCGATCGGTACCGGCGAGTTGCGAATGATCCACTCGCGGGTTTCGTGGATGTGCTTGCCGGTGGACAAGTCCATGACCGTGTCCGAGCCCCAGCGGATGCCCCAGGTCAGCTTGGCCACCTCTTCCTCGATCGAGGAACCCAGGGCGCTGTTGCCGATGTTGCCGTTGATCTTCACCAGGAAGTTACGGCCGATGATCATCGGCTCTACTTCCGGGTGGTTGATGTTGGCCGGAATGATCGCGCGGCCACGGGCGATTTCCTGGCGGACGAATTCAGGGGTGATTTCTTTCGGGATGTTGGCACCGAAGCTGTGGCCGGCATGTTGCTCATTCAGCAGGCCGGCGGCGCGGGCCTCCTGTAACTTCATGTTTTCGCGGATGGCCACGTATTCCATCTCGGCGGTGATGATGCCCTGACGGGCATAGTGCATCTGCGAGACGTTGGCGCCGGCCTTGGCCCGGCGCGGGTTGCGCACATGGGCGAAACGCAGCTTGGCCAGCTCTGCATCGTTCAGGCGCTGCTGACCGAAGTCGGAGCTCAGGCCTTCCAGGCGCTCGGTGTCACCGCGGGCTTCGATCCAAGCCGAACGCACATCGGCCAGGCCTTTGCGCACGTCGATGATCACATCGGGGTCGGTGTACGGGCCAGAAGTGTCATACACCAGCACCGGGGCGTTGGCCTCGCCGCCGAAATCGGTCGGGGTGTCATCCAGGCTGATTTCACGCATGGGGACGCGGATGTCCGGGCGCGAGCCTTCGACATACACCTTGCGCGAACGCGGGAACGGTTGTACGGACTGCTGATCGACTTGTGCCGATTCGCTGAGGTTGATCGTTTTTTCTTGTTTGGTCATCACAGGCTCTCCTGACGGCTTCCTAGCAGTGGAATGTCGGGGTGAACCTGAAACGCGCGGACGCACCCTCTTTGGGTGCAGTGCCGGATATGGGGGTGCCTGAAGCTGTATGCAGCTGTGACAATCCCGGACCTGGCACAAGAGGCTCCCCGGGAAGGTGAGCAATCTTGTTCCCTACGCAGGCGCTAACCTGATCAGGTTCAACGGGATCCGCACCTCTGCGATCTCAGCCTTTGCTTCAAGGCACCCCGACAAGAACATGCGCAGTCTAGACTGGAGTGGTCAGCAAAGCCAAGCAGGTAAATGCGCGGATGATGAAAGGCACACCGAGCGATTGTTGCCGGGTGCGCATGGCACTACACTGGCCCATCGCTCGATACTCAACAGTTCAGTAATTAAATTTCGTACAAGGATTGCCTCTATGCTGCGCAAACTCTCACTGGCGATAGCCGTGTCTTGTGCGTCCAACGGAGTGGTCTGGGCAGCGGACGTGCCCTCGACAGTCAAGACCGATCTGGTCAGCGTCTACCAGGAGGCAGTGGACAACAACGCCGACCTGGCTGCCGCACGCGCCGATTACGGGGCGCGCCGCGAAGTGGTGCCGCAGGCCCGCGCCGGGTTGCTGCCAAACCTGTCGGCCGGTGCCGAGATGATGAACACCCGCACCAAGCTGGACGAGCCGTCCATGACGTCCAATCGCAGCGGCAACTCCTGGAGCGCGACCTTGGCTCAGCCGATCTTCCGCGCTGATCGCTGGTTCCAGTTGCAAGCCGCCGAAGCCGTCAACGAACAGGCAGCACTGGAGCTGTCGGCGACCGAGCAAAACCTGATCCTGCAAACCGCGCAAAACTACTTCGCCGTCCTCCGCGCCCAGGACAACCTGGCCGCCACCAAGGCAGAGGAAGCGGCCTTCAAGCGCCAGCTGGATCAGTCCAACGAGCGTTTCGACGTGGGCCTTTCGGACAAGACCGACGTGCTGCAATCCCAAGCCAGTTATGACACTGCACGCGCTAACCGGATCATCGCCGAACGCCAGGTGCAGGATGCCTTCGAGGCCCTGGTGACCCTGACCAACCGTGAGTACACCTCTATCCAGGGCGTAGTGCATAGCCTGCCGGTACAAGTGCCAACGCCCAACGATGCCAAAGCCTGGGTCGAAACCGCCGGGCGCCAGAACCTCAACCTGCTGGCCACCAACTACGCGGTTTCTGCCGCAGAAGAGACCCTGCGTCAGCGCAAGGCCGGGCATGCCCCGACCCTGGACGCCGTGGCCAAGTACCAGAAGGGTGATAACGACAGCCTCGGCTTTACCAACCCATCGCAACTGGGGGTGCGCTACAGCGGCGACGTCGAGCAGACCAGCGTTGGCCTGCAACTGAATATCCCGATCTACAGCGGCGGCCTGACCAGCTCGCAGGTACGCGAGGCTTACCAGCGCCTGAGCCAGAGCGAGCAACAGCGTGAAAGCCTGCGCCGCCAGGTCGTGGAAAACACCCGCAACCTGCACCGCGCAGTGAACACCGATGTGGAACAGGTACAGGCGCGCAAGCAGTCGATCATTTCCAACCAGAGCGCGCTGGAAGCCACCGAAATCGGCTACCAGGTCGGTACCCGCAACATCGTCGACGTGCTTGATGCCCAGCGCCAGCTGTACACCTCGGTGCGCGACTACAACAATAGCCGTTACGACTACATCCTCGACAACCTGAGCCTGAAGCAGGCAGCCGGCACCCTGAGCCCGCAAGACCTGCAGGACCTGAAGCGCTACCTGAAACCTGACTACAACCCGGACAAGGACTTCCTGCCACCGGACCTGGCGGCAGCAGCGGCCAAGAACTTCGAGCGCAGGCCTTGAGATAGGGGCTGGACTCTTCGCGGGCTTGCCCGCTCCCACACGGTGCCAGGCCTGAAGGCATGATGCACCTGTGGGAGCTGGCTCGCTGGCGATAGGCCTCCAAAATCACTCCAGCCCTGAACGACAACGCCTAGGCGGCTACGGCAATCGTCGAGTCGATGCGTTGAACCGACATATCACCAATTAGCGCAGGCCCCGCAGGTTCAGGGGCGAACGCAGCCATTGCGTCAACAAGATTCCCCAGGCTCGGTAGCGAGTGCTCGACAGCAAACAGCGATGACCCTGCTGAAAGGGCGGAAATTTCTGGCACGGCAACCGCTTCAGATGTGACCATTGCCGGCTGCGCAAAGATAAAGTCCTCCGCTGTCACCTGCGCAACTTCGAGCGCATCCAGGTACAGCATCTTCACAATACCTTCCTGCCCCGGCACTGCCTGAGTATCAACGGCTACACCGTGGATCTGCGCAAAGTCATTGAGTTTGAAGCGCTGGACTTTGCTGACGTGCAGATCCTCGAAGCGACTGATGCCTACCTGGGTCAGGTCAATCTTGTCGATACCGTGTCGGAACCCCCGAAGGGTGTTCTTGTAATCGCTCACACCTTCTTGTTTTGTCACCAGAAACACGCTGGGCGCAACCGTCGGCGGGGAATATATCGTGCCTGCCAACGAAGCCACCAACTGCCCGGATGCGTCACTGGCAAGCGACACGCCACCTGCACCACCGGTAAGCAGAACATTTGCGTTGACAGGCGGGGTCGTCTGCTCTTCAGGGCTGCCCTCGAAATAACCTGGTGCAGCGGTGAAAGCGTCAAGGAAACGGAAGTTCGCTGACCGCAGTTCAGCAATCGTAGTGTCCGCAATCGTCAGCTTCTGCCCACTGCCAAGGTCGAGCACAGTCGAATTGCCGTCCTGTTGCATCTGCAAGTCAGCAAACCCTGAACCACCAAAGCCGACCAGGTCGATCACCTCACGCGAAGTCTCGAACTGCTTGAGTACATCGTTACCGCCTGCACGCCTGTGGATGACAAAGCGGTCGGTACCCTCACCCCCCTTGAGGAGATTGTACCCACGGCCACCATCCAGTAATGCCCCGGCGGGCCCGGCGATCAAGGTATCGTCGCCATCACCACTGATAAGGTTTTGCACCGAGCCAGAGGTTATGGTGAGCGCCGCACCGGCAATACTGGCGCTGCCGCTGGCCAGATCCACCGAGATACTGCGACTTACTGCAGCCGCGTTCAACGTATTGCGCCCGCCAGCGGTGCCGCTGATGGCATCGTCAAGCTTCGCGCGCCCTGGGTTTTCTGCCACCAGGTTCGCGTAGTCGTCGGTGAAGTAATAGACATCATCGGTGGTGCCGGGGCTGCCGACGAGGCGCAGCGTCCAGCGATCAAGCGTTAACGGTAAGCCAGCAACAGCATTACGCACCTCGAGTTTCCACTCCCCAGCCGAGCGCTCTGCGCGATGATGGGTCGACATGAACCCATATTTGAACGCCCCTGAACGCGAATCGCCCAGATCGTCATCACCCGAGCCCGGCGCCTTGCCTGTGCGATCGAGCAGTACGCTGCGCGTGCCGCCAGGCGACACCAGCGTGAGCGTCATGTCGCCAAGGCGGCCGACCATCGAGTGGACATCGACCTCCACATGCTCCACCAGCAAATCAGCCGGCAGGGTCAAAGACAAAGTCGCAACCTGTCCCGCCGCAACCTGTTGAGCCACTGGTTCACTGCTGGCTGTCAGCAGCCGTTCATTGGCCTTGGTCGCCCGGCTCCCCCAGGACTCGGCAAGGCGCACCGCGGCGCGGGCGTCGATCATGCCAAAGCCATAGTCGTGGCTGGCGTGCATGCCACCGCCATTCCAATTGCGCCCTGCGTTGTAAGCCCATTGGGTTGATGCGTCATCCACTTTGCGCGCAGACAGTGCGAGGATCTGCTGAACATCCCGGTAACCCAACCCCGGGTTGGCCTGCAACATCAACGCCACCACGCCTGAGACGATCGGCGCGGCGAAACTGGTGCCCTGAGTCGTGCTGTAGGCGCTGCCGACCGACGCACCGCGCTCCGCTTCAAGGCTGACGCCACTGGATAAAACATGGCTCCCCGGTGCAGCGACCAGCAAGCTGGAGCCTGGATTGGAAAAGGGTGCCGTGGCAGCTTGCAGTACCGAGAGGTCTGCCTTTGCGTTGATGGCCGCCACTTCAATGGCGTGGCGGTTGTTGTTGGTCAGCGAGCCCTGTGCATTACCGCCTTTATGGCGCTGGTTGCCACCAGAGGCGACGACGATGGTGCCTAGCCCGCCACGGCCGTTGGTGGCGGCAAGCGTAGTGCTGAATGCCAGCGCCAGAGCAGTATCGACTTTTCCTTCTGGAACATTTGTGAGTCCGAAGTCCGTTTTGAAACCCCAACTGTTGTTGGCTATGTCGTAGTTGACCATTTGCCCCAGATTGGTCAGGTCATCGCCTTTGTTGGCCAGGTAGTGCCCGCCGATCTTCGCCTCATATGCGATGCCGATCCCTCCTTGATCATTGCGCGCGCCAACCATGACCCCAGCCACTTGAGTGGCGTGATTGGACGCCAGAGCGGGCAGCGTGCCATTAGTGCGTTGAGTTTGTAGCCAGATAGGATCGATATTCGGCTTGAGATCGGGGTGCCCGATGTCGAAGATTTCCGGTGCCACGGCAAACTCCCCACCCGGCTCGAACTGCCCTATCCTCACCCCCTTGCCCGTGAAGTCACGCCATACCGGCGCGACATTGATCTCGTCCAGGTACCACTGCCGCCCCGACAGCGGGTCAGCGGGGGATTGTTCATGGCGCAACGTTACCGTTGCCCGCAAGGGTGCTGATGCAGCACTGCCCACTTCGGTCACACTCATGGACGCATTGCCGGCAGCATCGACCAAGTCGTAGCGGAAACTGACATCACCGTCATGGCCTGGCAACGGCGTGACCTCCACATCACCCTGCTCATTCAGCCGCACTGTTGCACCCTTGCCAGCGCTGACTGAGGCGATGCGCAATGGCCCGCTGCTGCCAAGTGGCTGGTCATTGCCCAGCAGCGCCGTTGCAGGGACTATCAGCGCCGTGTCAGTGGTGGCGAATGTAGCCAGTTGCTCAGGCGAGAGCCTGTCGCCGATTGGCATGGCGCCCCCGCCGAGAAGATCGATGGCAGCAATGTCGGCGAAGCTGAGTTTCTGGATGTTGCTCAAGCTCAGACGGCCATCTCGTCCCGCCACGGTGTCGGTGATCAGGTGGCCCGATTCGGTACGTGTGATCAGGTACTCGTCGTGAGCACCATGCAAACTGACCAGGTTGGTGCCCGCGCCTCCGTCAATCGTGGCATCGCCGCGTCCGGCCTCGATCACGTCATCGGCAGCACCGCCCGTAATCCGATCAGCGCCACCACCGGCGTAAATGATACTTCCGCCCGCCGAGGCCTGAATGCGATCCCCCTTGGGGCCCGCATAGATCACCGACTTGCCGGTACCGCCAATGATGTCGTTACGGCCCGTACCGCCAACCAGCACATCGTTGCCGCCACCGCCAATCAGCAAGCTGTCGCCCGAGCCGCCCTTTATGAAAACTCCGCGTTGACCGCCGCTGGCGATGATGTCCTTACCCCGCCCGCCTTGCGCAATTGTCAGCCCGGCCTTGGCCATGTTCAGCCCAACGCCATGCTCCCCCACGATCAGTGCCGTGTCGCGCCCACCATTGCCCTGCATGTTCGCCCAATCGTCGCTGGCACTGATCACGAATACATCGTCGCCCGCCCCGCCGTGATAGGTGTTGCTGCCACCGCCACCAACCAGCCAACTGCCCCCTGGGGCCGCGGTCAAGACATCATCGCCCGCGCTGCCGTACAGCGTCTGTACGCCGAGCGCTGCGGCGTCCAGCGTGCTGCCTTGAGCACTCTGGCTGATGTAGGCCCTTCGGGAAGTGGGCCCGCTTGACGAAGTCAGTAGAGTGCCACCCTCCTGGGCCTCGATCCGATTACCGACGGTATCGGCGAGAAACCTCACCGCCAGTACTTCCCGGTCCTCACCATTAACAGTGAAAGCGCCTCGGGAAATGACCTCGTTACCCTGACGCACCTCTCCTACCGGCTCGACCTGGCCGAGCCTGATCTGGCTAATGCCATGCTCCTGCAATGCCCTCAGCTCACCGGCATCGGCACGCCCGTCATGGTTGCCATCGACCCACACCTTCAATTGCGCCCAGATGGCGTCTTCAACGTTGATGACGCCATCGGCGTTGGCGTCGACACTTGCCAGGGCGGCGAAGCCATCCTTGAACGGTGTTTCACCAGAGCTGCCGTCGCTGCCTGCCTTGCCGCCGTAGTATTCGGAGAACAGCTGGCTGACGTTGCTCACCTGGCCGGTACCGTTGTCATGCACCAGCATGCCGGTCAGCCGGTCTGCCCAGCCGGTGCGGCGCAGTGAACCACTGTTATCGATATCGAACAGTACGCCTTCCTCGATACCCGTCAGACCAACGCCCTTGCCGCTGAGGTCGAGCAAGAGCGGGTCGACAAACGTGTTCACCGTGGTCATTGCTGCCAACCCGTTGAGTACCACGGCATTGCGCAGGCTGAAATCCGGTTGTTCATTGCCATCACGATAGAACTGAGCCAGATGCTGATTGGGTCGCACGTTGGGGTCGATCTGCAGCTCGCCAGGGCGAACACCACCGGTGGCCAAACTGCCCAACTGAGCGGAGGTGAAGTCGGTGTTGTCGAGGGTGCTGTCGGTGAATGCGATACTGTGGGTCAGGCGACGATCGACGTAGCCGTTGGAGACGTCATTGCGGATATCGTCCTGGCCTTGGAGGTCGCGGCGGGATTCGGTTGTGGGGGTGATTTCGATTTTGATTGAGGCGTCTGATGCACCTCCACCTAAACCAGTATCTTGATGTATGAAAAAATCAACCAGTTTGTCGAAAGTAGTTGACGCAAGATCGAACCATCCCGTGGGTGCTTCGATATGATGAAACCACTTTCTAGCAGCTCCAATTACCTCTTTTGAACCCAACACACTTTTTTGGCTCATAAAAGCATGGGTACGCCCTGCCAGCTCTAGCTCCTTCGCGGGATCCCCCGCAGAGGACAAAACCAGTCCCCAATATATCTGTTTACTTTCTTCTGGCAATCCTAAAAATATGGGATAAAGGGTCCAAGCGCTTTCAGGATATCCGGAACCTTCAAATACTTGCTTATGGAAATTCGCTATAGCAGCTTGAGGTATTGGCCCTGAAACAAAACCATCCACCGCATGCGCCTTTAACGCATTCAGATATTCCTTAGCCATATTAAAACGGATGGCTTCAACATCTTCATCGCGCATTGGCATACCCGCTTCTGCGGCTACGCCTTTCATGTAGTTTATCGCCGCCACACCTGCAATGCTGTTCCCCCGAGCCACACCATTTGCGAGCACCGCATATTTATCACCTTTTTCGGCTAATTTATCATACATCGCCGACGGACCTTCTTTTGTTAACAACTCGCTTGCAAGCTCGATATCAGAATGGCTTAATTTCATCATAAAAATTATCCTTGTATACCATTAGAAGCCAAGAAGATTTTTACACGCGATGCTATCTCACCCCACTCGCTCAATTCGTCCCATCCAAAATCAATCTTTACAATAGCTTTACTGTCCTCCAGCAAATATCTAAAATGACAGCGATGGTATTTAGACCTATACTTACTCCAACTACACCTTCCAATTTGCTCCATGTACCCATTTCTTTCAGACCAGAAAATCATCCGTGGTGAATTGGGGAAAACGCTATCAACACCTTCCACTCGATTCAAACCTAATTGTCTATCAAACACCTTGGCCTCTCGCTGCTTATGAGTTGCCTCGGAAATGAAAAAATCAAAGGTTTCGCGCAGTCCCCTCTCACCGGCGGGCCATGGTTCAATCGTCACTACGATTCCACTAAACGTCTCTGAGAAATAGTTTCCCGGCGTTAACTCAGGCCAGTTCATGGCCAGACTTAAAGAATATAAATTTGATTCACACCCTCTATCAACGCCGCCAGCCCCTCTCTTATAACTTCCTTCATCCTCATATTCCGGCCAGAAAGGAACATATTCGCTTGAAAACTCATACATAACACCGGACACCACACCACATACTTTTGGTGCAGGGGGTGCTACCGGCTTCGATTTCTCGCTTAAAGCAACAGTCGCCACTACTAAAGCAACACAGCTCGCGGGAAGACACAACGCGACGGCGGCGCTAACCCTCAGTGCATTCCATATAATTTCGTACAGCATTCTCCAGCCGTTTTTTTCTCGTAGCTGATTCGCGCCCATCTGTTATCGCCCTCACAAGTAATCACTTAGCGCTCCGTTAAACTTTCCTGCACATGTCGCCGCAAAGGTCTTAGAAAATAACTTATAACCTTGCGCTTATCCGTAATAACCTCCGCACGCACTGACATACCCGCCGTCAACGGAACATCCTGTTTTCCTACACGCATTATTTCCTTACCCAGGCGGACTCGAGCGCTATAAACCAACCCTCGCTTCTCATCTTCAATGGCATCGTCAGAAATACTCTCCACCACCCCCGGGACAACCCCGTACTGGGTAAACGTGAACGTCTCAACTTTCACTTCCACTGGCTGCCCGGGATATACAAAGCCGATATCTTTGTTCTCGACTTTCACTTCCACTTCCACCGGCTCGCCCGTCGGCACAATGACCATCAGTGTCTGCGCGGGTGTAACCACCCCGCCCTGTGTATGGATCGCCAACTGCTGGACGGTGCCGTCAACGGGGGATGTCAGTACCTTGAGGCGATGCCGCTGCTCGGCCTTGTTCAACTCCTGCTCAAGGGTTGCAATGCGCCGTTGCGCCTCACCGTGAAGATCGAGCATGGCTCTGCGCAGTTGGGCAATGGCACCGCTGCGGCGGTGCTGAGCAGCAAGCCGTGCAGCGTTCAGTTCGTCGATGCGCGAGCGCTGGAGTGCCAGTTCGCGTTCCTGCTCCAGGCGGGCCTGCTCCTTTTCCAGGTAGGTGTGCTTGGCCACGGCCGATTCGCTGAACAACAGCTTGTAATCCGCCGTCAGTTGGCGGGTGATCACCAACAGTTGCCGGAGCGCGTCAGCCCGGCCCTGGGCGGAACGGATTTCGGCAGCGCGTTGACCGATTTCGGCATCGGCCTGTTCCAGCGTGGCCTGCAACTCCAGGTATTGCCCCTCCAGCCAGCGCTGCGCGCCTGCCTGCTGCGCGGCCGTGGCCTGCGGTATCAATGGTGCCAGGGAGGCAGGTGCCACATCGCCGTCCAGCGCACTCAGCAGTGTGCTGGCGCGGGCCTGGTCGATCTGTGCAGCCAGCAGTTCGCTGCCCAGGCGCTTGATGTCAGCCTCGGTCAACTGCCCTTCCAGCTCGACCAGCACATCGCCTTTGCGCACCGGCTGGCCATCGACGACGTGGATCGACTGCACCACCGCGACCTCGCTGGCCTGTATCAACTTGCTCCTGCCACTGGGCACGATCTTGCCTTCGGCACTGGCGATGACATCGATCTCACCGATGCAAGCCCAGGCGAGCGCCAGCCCGATGAACATCAGCAGGCTCCACTGCAGGTAGCGCGGCAAGGGATGCACTGGCGTTTCCTGCAAGGACAGTGCCGCAGGTAAAAAGGCCAGTTCGTCGGGCTCACGTACGGGGCCGTCCATGCTCCGGCGCTTTCGCCATGCCGTTATCCACGCATCCCGGTAGCGCTCGGCAAGGTCCTTGAACGCCACACTCATACGGCGGCCCCGAGCTGCAGTTGATGCAGGTAGGCATAGGTGCCCTGTGGATAACCCAGCAGCTCATCATGAGTCCCTTGCTCGATGATCTGCCCACGCTCCATGACCACGATGCGGTCGGCATGGCGTACTGCCGAGAGCCGATGGGCAATGATGATGACCGTGCGCTGCGCGCAAATCCGCGCCATGTTCTGCTGGATGATCCGTTCGGACTCATAGTCCAGCGCACTGGTGGCTTCGTCGAAAATGAGGATGCGTGGGTTGCCGAACAGCGCTCGGGCGATGGCTATGCGCTGTCGCTGCCCACCCGACAGGCTGGCGCCGTGCTCACCAATCAGGGTTTCGTAGCCATCCGGTAATTCGAGGATGAACTCGTGAGCACCCGCCAGCGTCGCTGCGGCGATCACTTCTTCAAGCGGTGCCGCTGGGTTGCCGAGGGCAATGTTCTCGCGCACGGTGCGCCGGAAAAGCACGTTGTCCTGCAACACCACACCGATCTGCCGACGCAGTGACGCCACATCGGCTACCGCCAGGTCAGCACCGTCGAGCAGTACCCGCCCCCGCTCGGGTGAGTACAGCCGCTGAATCAAGCGTGTCAGCGTGCTCTTGCCTGACCCCGAGCGACCTACAATGCCTATCACTTCTCCGGCGGCGATCTTCAGGCTGACGTCGCGCACGACTTCGCCCCCGTCCGGCCGATAGCGAAAACACACACGATCGAGCTCGATCTGCCCGACAAGTGTGGGCAGCACCGTGCCCTTGCCTTGGTTGACCTCGGTACGGGTGTTGAGAATGTCACCCAGGCGTTGAATCGATACCCCTGTCTGCTGGAAGCTGGTCCAGAGTTGGGCCAGGCGGATGATGGGCTGCGACACGCGCCCTGCGAGCATGTTGAAGGCGATCAGCTCGCCCACCGTGAGTGCGCCTTCGATGACCAGCCGGGCCCCCAGCCACAAGGTGGCTACCGTGACCAGCTTGCCGATCAGGCCGACGCTTTCATTGGCGATACTGGAAAGGTTCTGGGTCTTGAAACTGGCAGATACATAAGCGGCCAACTGATCATTCCAGCGCCGGGTCACCTGAGGTTCCACGGCCATCGACTTCAGTGTGTCGATGCCGTTGACCGCCTCGACCAGAAAGGCCTGGTTCTCGGCGCCGCGCTGGAAGCTTTGATCAATCAACGCCCGCAGTAGCGGAGTAACGACCAAGGATACGAGAAAATAGAAAGGCAGCGAGCCAACGACGACCAGCGTCAACCATCCGCTATAGAGGAACATGACAGCGATGAAGACCACCGAGAACAGCACATCCAGCACTAGCGTGATGCTGTTGTTGGTCAGGAAACTTCTGATGTTCTCCAGTTCTCGCACTCGGGCAACCGAGTCACCGACTCGCCTGGCGTGAAAATAGGCGGTGGGAAGATCGATCAAATGCCTGAACAGTTTTGCACCCAGTTCGACATCGATTCTTGACGCTGTATGAGCTGCCACATAGGTACGCAACCCACTCAGCAATGTTTCAAACAGAACGACGACCAATAAACCCAAGGCGATAACATCCAGCGTGGTCAAACCGCGATGCACCAGGACTTTGTCCATTACCACCTGAAAGAACAAAGGCGTCAGCAAAGCCAGTATCTGAATGACCAGGGAAACCACGAGCACTTCGCCAAATAGCCGCCTGTACTTCACCAGGGCAGGAATGAACCAGGTAAAGTCGAAGCGTGACAGCCCGAGGGGCAACTGGGCATCGGAGCGAACCAGAATGAGTTCTCCCGACCAGCGCACCACCAGTTCCGCGAAGGTCAGCGCTTGCGGCGCGCGGGAATGGGGGTCCTGCACCAGAACCTTCTCGCCCTCCACGCGCGCGATGATGAAGTATTCACCACGCGTATCCACTGCAATAGCGGGCAAGGGCGTCTGCTGCAGCCGGGCCGGATCGACGCTGCGGTGTCTGGCCTTGAGGCCAAGTTGCTGAAATGCCCGAAGTAGTGTGCAGGTAGAGAAACGCTCACCCGCTGCTGCATGATCGTGCTGCAACTGCTCGGCAGAGACGGCAACACCATGGTAACGCGCCAGCGTGATAAGACACACCAGCCCACTTTCAATAGTGTTGGCATTGCCATCAGATAAATCAGCCATCACGCCACCTCTTATGAAAACCGGACATGAGGCGATACTAGCCCGAAGCAATAGGACAAACGTCCTACAAGCTTCCGACACAAGCGTGTGACACTTCTGACTTTTAAAGTCTATTCGTAGGAAGTTTCCTAACGGCGAGAAATCCAGTGTAGGAAGTTATAACTTACGCCGTAGGAATAAATAACCAGAATCAGACATACCCACTCTAGACCGGGTCTTTGAGTGGATATGTCGATTATCAGCGGATCAAGGCCCCCAGACCCTCGAGCAATCGCTGCAAAGCCCCCTGATTGGCCCGCATCACCGCCCTGCCCGCCTCGCCCATGCGCTGGGCATCCTGCGGCAGTTCCACCAGACGGCGCACCGCGCCGGCCAGCCCGTCAGCATCATCCACCTGCTGCAACGCACCCGCCTCGCGCAGCATCGCGCTGATTTCGAGGAAGTTGAACACATGCGGCCCCATGAGCACCGGCAAGGCCAGCGCCGCAGGC
>Ga0182736_1001471_pt1 | contig 22711 bp, 22 predicted proteins | sample eDN5th30CKraftBY_FD_128882 | JGI IMG/M metagenome (GOLD analysis project Ga0182736, IMG submission 128882) | Enriched backyard soil microbial communities from Emeryville, California, USA - eDNA 5th pass 30_C Kraft BY (version 2) (version 2) | ecosystem: Environmental > Terrestrial > Soil >... | reverse complement strand
GCCCGTCACGACAGCCGCGCGATTCGTGAAGTCGTATCGGTTCATGCGTCCACCGTGCGTTGTTGTTGAACGCCCAGACCTTCGATGCCGAGGCGCATCGTCTGTCCCGCGCGCAAATAGATGGCGTCCGGCTTCTGCCCCATGCCGACGCCCGGCGGCGTGCCCGTCGAAATGACATCGCCCGGTTGCAGGCTCATGAAGCGCGAGAGATACGCGACGATCTCGCCGACCTTGAAGATCATCGTGCTCGTGTTGCCGTTCTGATAACGCTTGCCGTCGACTTCGAGCCAGAGCGGGAGCTTGTGCGGATCGGGCACTTCGTCGGCGGTGACGAGCCACGGACCGATCGGGCCGAACGTATCGCAGCCCTTGCCCTTGTCCCAGGTGCCGCCGCGCTCGATCTGATATTCGCGCTCGGAGACATCGTTGATGACGCAGTAACCGGCGACGTGACTCATCGCATCGGCTTCGTCGATATACGCGCCGCCCTTGCCGATCACGACGCCCAGTTCCACTTCCCAATCAGTCTTCTTCGAGCCGCGTGGAATGCGCACATCGTCGTTCGGGCCGACGACCGCCGAGAGCCACTTGTTGAACACGACCGGCTCCGACGGCACCGGCAGATTCGATTCCGCCGCGTGATCGGCGTAATTGAGCCCGATGCAGATGAACTTGCCGATGCGTCCGACACACGGCCCGATGCGTTCGTTCGAAGGCACGACGGGCAGTGTCGATGGATCGAGCTTCGCGAGACGTGCGAGCGATTCGGGCAGGAGCGCATCGCCCGCGATATCGCCGACGACGCCGGACAAGTCGCGGATCGCGCCGCTGGAATCGAGAAGGCCGGGTTTTTCGCGGCCGGGAGCGCCGTATCGCAGCAGCTTCATGAGTCGGTATTTCCTTGAAGAGGTGAACGGAACCCACAATGTAGAGAACGCTGCATCGCTTGAATAATGAAAGCTGCTGCCCGGGCAATAACTTTCCGTTATCTTCTCGTTGTCCCTATGCCTGCCGAAACCATGCTGCCGAATGCCGATTCCATCGCCGCGCGCTTGCGGCTCAAGCAACTGCGCCTGCTGATCGCGCTCGACGATCATGGCTCGCTGCATCGCGCCGCCGACGAAATGGCGCTTACGCAGCCCGGCGCGACCAAGGCGCTGCGCGAGATCGAAGCGACGCTCGGCGCCACGCTCTTCACGCGTTCGGCGCAAGGCATTCAGCCGAACGAACTCGGGCGCTGCGTGATCCGCTATGCGCGGCTGATTCACATGGACGTCGCGCATTTACGCGAGGAAATGGCGGGCATTCTGCAAGGCACGGGCGGACGGCTCGCCATCGGCGCGATCACCGGCGCGGTGTCGGGCGTGCTCGTCGATGCACTCGCGCGACTGCGCGAGCGGCAGCCGGCGCTGACCATCGAAGTCGTCGAAGACACGAGCGCGCGCCTGCTCGCGCTGCTGGATCAAGGCAGGCTCGACGTCGCGATCTGCCGTGCGAGCGTCGCGCGTCAGCCGGATCATTACCACTACGTCGAGTTGCGCGACGAACCGCTCGCGATCGTCGCGGGCGTCTCCCATGCGCTCGTCGATGCACCGCGCGTCGAGTTGAGCGAACTCGCTTCGAGCCGATGGATCGTCTATCCGGCCATCATGCCGATCCGCAGCCTCTACGAGCGCGAGTTCAAGGAAGCGGGGCTGCCGCTGCCCTTGCATCCGATCGAAACGGCATCGACCATCACGACCGTCCTGCTGCTGCAGCGCGATCCGACGCTCGTCGCAATGATGCCGCTCGACATGGCGACGTTTCTCGCCGGACACGGACTCGCGAAGCGGCTTGCCATCGCGGTGCGTTCGCGCACGGAGCCGTATGGCGTCGTGACCAGAAAAGGCGCGGCATTGCCGGCGCCCGCGCGGCTCATCATCGAGGAACTGACGCGCGAAAAAAACGCGGACGGGTGATGTGGCCGTCCGCGTTTTCGGCTTCGACTGCCACGCCGCTTACGACACCAGCTCGGCGTTCAACGTGATCTTCGCGTTGCCCGCAAACAGCTTCGACACCGGACAGCCCTCTTTCGCGGCCTGCGCAGCCTTGTCGAAAGCGGCTTTGTCGGCGCCGGGAATCTTCGCCTTGAGATCGAGCTGGCAGGCGGTGATCGTGAAGCCGTCGCCGTCTTTATCGAGCGTCACGGTCGACTTGGTTTCGAGGCTCTCGGCCTTCATGCCGGCCAGCTCGAGTTGCAGCGAGAGCGCCATCGTGAAGCAGCCCGCGTGCGCCGCGCCGATCAGCTCTTCCGGATTGGTGCCCGGACCTTCCTCGAAGCGCGACTTGAAGCCGTACGGCGCCTCGTTGAGCACGCCGGTCTGCGTCGAGATGAAACCCTTGCCGTCCTTGATGCCGCCGCTCCATTTTGCCGATGCTGTCTTTTGCACGAGAGTTCTCCAGAAGATAAATTGGAACCGACGATTCGCACGCGCCGTGCCCGAACGGCGCCCTTCGATAGCCCGAGCGCTTGCATCGTAGCCGATCGCTCGAGCGGGTGCAGGGAGCCTGCGCATTGGACTATCATCGCCCGTTCGCGTTTAACACAACACCACATCACATGGGTCCACCTACCGAACGCATCACCGAAGACCGCACGCCGCCCGATCACGTCGATGTCGTCGTCGTGGGCGGCGGCGTCATCGGCATCAGCACGGCGCGCGCGCTCGCCGAAAAAGGCTTGTCGGTCGCCGTGTGCGAAAAGGGCTATATCGCCGGCGAGCAATCGAGCCGCAACTGGGGATGGTGCCGCGCGACGCATCGCGACCTGCGCGAACTCGAACTGAGCCTCGAAAGCCTCAAGCTCTGGCGGCGCATCGATGCGGAACTGGGCATCGACACCGGCTTTCGCGAATGCGGCATTCTCTACGCCGCCGACGATGCCAAAGCCCTCGCCGATCACGAAGCCTGGCTCGCGCGCGCCGTCGCGCTCGTCGGCCGCGACGCGCTCGATTCGCGTATCACGTCGCCCGACGAAACCGGCGCGTTGATGTCCGGCACGTCGCGACGCTTCGCGGGCGGCATCTACACACCGAGCGATGGCCGCGCGGAACCGCAACGCGCCGTGCCCGCCATGGCCGCAGCGCTGCGCGAACGCGGCGTGAAAGTGCTCACGCCCTGTGCGGTGCGCGGCATCGAAACGAGCGGCGGCGCGATACACGGCGTGGTCACGGAACACGGACGCATCCGCTGTTCGAGCGTGGTCATCGCGGGCGGCGCGTGGACGCGCTATTTCGCGGGCAGTCTCGGCGTAGATGTGCCGCAACTCATGGTGCGTTCGTCGGTCATGCGCACCGCGCCGCTCGACGGCGGACCCGACGTCAGCGCGTGCAATCAGGAAATGGGCTATCGCAAGCGTCTGGACGGCGGCTACACCATCGCGAATGCGTTTCACAGCTATCACGACATCACGCCCGACAGCTTTCGGCTCCTCGTCAAATTCCTGCCCGCGCTCAGGAGCCAGATCGGTTCGATCAAGCTCGGACTCAACGCGCGCTTCTTCGAGGAACTTCGACGCCCGCGCCGCTGGCCGCTCGACCGGCCGACCGTCTTCGAAACCGCGCGCACGCTCGATCCGGTGCCGGTCGAATCGTTCAACGAAGCGGCGGTCACGGAGTTCCGCAAGCTCTTTCCGGCGCTGAATCCATTGCGCATCGAACAAGCGTGGGCGGGCTATATCGACGTGACGCCAGATGCCGTGCCGGTCATCTCCCGCGTGGATGGCAAACCGGGGCTTTTCATCGCGACGGGTTTCTCGGGGCACGGCTTCGGCATCGGTCCGGGCGCGGGCCGACTGATGGCGGATATCGTCGCGAACGACGCACCGATCGTCGATCCCCGCGCGTTTCGCCTGTCGCGCTTCTTCGACGGCAGCAAGATCGAGCTCGACGGCGGATTCTGATGCGTCGCGCGACCGCGCGTCGGCGGCGCGCACGCGCTAACATACCGGTTTTGCGGACGTCGCCGGAAACGCGGCGTTCGCCCGGTTCAGTCAAACGGCGCAAACACGCGCCGTTCGTTTTTGAGGCTCACATGGCATCCACGTCAGTTCTTTATATCGACGTCTGGTCGGACTTCGTGTGTCCGTTCTGCTATCTCGAGACGCCCGTGCTCGACCAGTTCCGCAACGCATACGGCGATGCGGTCGAGATTCGCTGGCACGCGTTCGAATTGCGTCCGGAGCCGACGCCGCTCGTCGATCCGAACAGCGAGCAGATCGTCGAATCGTGGGAGAAATCGGTGCGTCCGCTGGCGGAAGAACGCGGCGTGACGATGCGTATGCCGCCGGTCGCGCCGCGCAGCCGCAAGGCATTCGAGACGGCGATGTTCGCGCGCGAATCCGGCCGCTACGATCTCGTGCATCGGGCGATTTTCAAGGCGTATTTCGAGGAAGGCATCGATATCGGCGATACCGACGCGCTGCTCGACATCGCGGCGACCTGCGGCGTCGATCCCGAACTGCTCGAGGAAGCGCTCGATGACGGCACGTACACCGATCTCGTGATCGAAGACGAAGAGTTCGCGAAGAAGCTCGGCGTGACGGGCGTGCCGTTCGCTGTGCTGTCGCGCGAGCCCGCGCCCGGCCAGGAACCGCCGCCGCCGATCGCGCTGCGCGGCGCCGCGCCGATTCAGCATTTCGAGGCGGCGGTCGAGCGGCTCTTTCCCGACGGCTTTCCGGGCGCCTGAAGCGCGTCGAGGCCGCTTAGCTGTGCTCGGCCATAAACGATTTCAGCGCGATCCGCTGCGACGGTTCGAGCGTTTCGAACTCGAGCCCGTACGCCGCGCTGCCATCGGCAGGATCGGTCGCGCCGACATGGCGCACGATCGCGATGGTCTCGATCTTCACCTCGACGCCATCGGTCCTGAACTGAAATGAAAGTTGCAGACGCTCGCCCATGTGCGCGACCGGATTCGCGACGGTCAGCGACATGCCGTACGGACTGATGTCGCTCACGCGGCCCAGTTGCAGCGCGCTCTGCGGCTCCCCGACGGCCGCGAAATGCGCCGCGAGACGAGTCGGCATCCGCGCGAACTTGCGCGTGCGCAATCGGCGGATCGCGCCCGGCGCCGATAGCACCGCGTAATTGAACGGCTCGCGGCAGGTGGCATCGACGGTGCAGGCGAAGCGGAACACGCCCCGCCCCGTCAGCGCGACCAGATCGACCTGCTCGCCCAGCGTCAGAACGAGCGGATCGAATCCCGCCATCAAAGGCTGCGTCACGAAGAGCGAACGCTCGCCATTGCGGCGCGGCGTCGAAAAGCCGATCACGCGGCTCGCGTACATGGCAGAACCCGTGCCGCCCGTGCCGCGCAAGCCGACCCGCGCGCCGATCGTGAGACCGATGTCCTCCAGCGTCAGCGGCCCGTCCTTCGCGAACTCTTCCTCGGGCGCGCTCGGCGCTGCCGCCTGAATCGCACGATTCGGCTCGAAGTGCCGGAACATGAATTCGAGCGCCGCGCCGTCCGGCACGACGGCGCCGGCGTCGAACAACATCGCGCCATCTGCGGCGACGATCGGCCATTCGAGCGGCGTGCCGAGCGGAATCTCGGACGGTTCGAGACGCGCCAGCGACTGGCGCGCATCTGCGACGGTTTCTTCGGTCATCTTATCGGACGATTCTTAGGTGTTTTCCGCAATCGTCGTGCTTGCCGGGGTTGCCGTCAAGTGCTGTATGGCAAGTTTTACGTTAGCGTACTGATATTTTTTCCGCGCGATGGATTTTCTACCGGGCCAAGCGTCGCATGAGTTTATGCGCACAAAGTTTCGCTGCGACTCATGTTCAGCGAACCGTAGCGCCCGATTCGGCCGAATGAGGAACGGGTTTTTGCGGCGAATTCGTCACGCTTTCGATGGCAGCCAGCACTTGCGGCACGTCGGGAGGTGCGCCCTCTTCGCCGATCGACACCGACCGTCCGGGATCATTCACGCCGAAATGCTCTCGCGAGGTCGCGGCAAACAACATCACGGTGCGGCGCTGCAGGGCGTGCGCGAGATGCACGAGCCCGGTATCCGCGCCGACAACGAGTTCAGACGCCTGAATCCAGTGGGCGCATTCCACGACCGACAGCTTCGGCAGCACGGTCGCACCCGGCACGAGCGCGGCGATGGCTCGCGCCTCGTCCTGCTCGCGCTCCGTTCCCCACGGCAGCGCGATCGAATAACCGCGCGCGGTCAGCCAGCGGCCGACTTCGCCCCAATGCGACTGCGGCCACTTCTTCACGTCCGCCGACGTCGCATGAAACAGCATCGCGATGCGCGCGTCGCGCGGAATGTTCAGTTCGCGGGTGGGCGCGGGCAGGCGGATGTTGAAGTCGGGCGGGTCTTCCAGACGATAGCCGAGCGCATCCGCGACGCTCACGCGCATGCCGCGCCAGGCATCGGTGAGCGGACGCGGACCGAAGCGCGCGTTGTACGCGAAAGCCGCGCCGCGCTCGCCGAGATCCTGATTCAGATACCCGTAACGCCGCCGTCCGCGCGCGATGAACGCGATGATCGCGCTCTTGTAGACACCGTGAATATCGACGATCACGTCGTATTTTTCCGCGCGCAACTCACCGATCGACGCGCCGATCTCCTTCAGATCGTTCCAGCTGCGCGCCTTCTTGAACTTGCGCAAGGGCGCGCTCAGCACGCGATCGACGCCGGGATTCCAGCGGATGATATCGGCGAAGGCGGCGTCCGCGGCCCAGTCGATTTTGGCGGAAGGAAACGCGCGCCGCAGATCGGCAACGACGGGTAGCGTCTCGACGATATCGCCGAGAGACGTGACTTTGACGATCAGAATTCGCTTCATGAACGGGACGAGAATGTTCCGGTGCGAGTCGCGGCCAGCGGCAATGCTGGGCCGAACCCGGAAAACCAGCGATTCTAATGAATTTGAGACGAACGCGATGTCAGCGTTTGTAAGGACTATCCGGAAACGGACGCTGCGACGGCTTCAGAATAGACCAATTCACAGCGTCCGGTTGCCGCGACGCGCGCCCGTCGATCAGAGCGAACGCGTCGAGAACGTGTCGCACTGGGCGACATCGCCCGATGACATGCCGCGCCGCAGCCAGCGCTGGCGTTGCGCGCTCGTCCCGTGCGTGAACGCCTCGGGCACGACGCGACCTTGCGATTGCTGTTGCAGACGGTCATCGCCGATCGCGGCCGCCGCGTTCAAGCCTTGCTCGAAATCGCCCGGCTCGATCAGCTTGGCGTTCTCGCGCTGCGCGACCGCGGCCCAGACGCCCGCGAAGCAATCCGCCTGCAACTCGACGCGCACCGACAGCGCGTTCGCCTGCTCGCGCGACATTCGCGAGCGCGCCTGATCGACCTTGTTCATGATGCCGAGCGCGTTCTGAACGTGATGCCCGACTTCATGCGCGATCACATACGCCTGCGCGAAATCGCCGCTCGCGCCGAAGCGGTCGCGCAACTCGCGATAGAACGAAAGATCGATGTACACCTTGCGGTCGTTCGGGCAATAGAACGGGCCCATGGCTGCCTGCCCGGTGCCGCACGCGGTTTGCGTGGCGCCGGAAAACATCACGAGCCGCGGCGCCGGATAGTCCTGATTGAACTGCGCGCGAAAGATGTGCTGCCACGTCTGTTCCGTGTTGCCGAGCACGCGGCGCACGAACACGGCGCCGGGATCGTTGGCCGGTTGCGCATTGGACGGTGCGGCCTGCTGTTGCGGCGCGTTGCCATGCAGAACTTGCGCGCCGTTGATGATCGTCATCGGATTGATGCCGAAGAAATACGACGCCGCGAGCGCCACGACGATCGTCCCGATGCCGATCGATCCGCCGCCCATTCGAAAACCGCCCCCGCCGCGCCGGTCCTCTACATTCTGACTTTCCTGCTGGTCATCGAGGCGCATGATGCTTCTCCTTCCTACGCGCACGTCGCGCGTGTCAAAAGCGATTATGGTAACCGCGCCTGTCGCACGTCCCGTGCCGCGACAACGTAAAAGTTCTTTCTGAACCGATCAAAACCGGCGCCTCTTGCGCGCGGCGATTCCAGTGCGGTCGATTGTCGCGAAAACGCGTGCGCGATCTTGCCGCAGCGCACTAAATCTCCATCTCGAAATCATCGAGAAATCAATCCGATAGCGGTGCTAAACCCTTGAAACTGCGGCATTTGCGCGCAATGACAATTCACTGACGCAGCGCAACACCCGTCTCGAAACAGAGCTAAGCTCCGACCCGTCGCACGTCTCGATCAGCACAGGACACAACCGCTCCCGACTGCGGGCGCGCGTGAATTTCAAGGCACAAGTCATCATGCATTCGACTCCCGAAGCACTCGATCTGGCCCGAATCCAGTTCGCGTTCACCGTCTCGTTCCACATCATCTTTCCGGCGCTTTCCATCGGGCTCGCGAGTTTCATCGCCGTGCTCGAAGGCGCGTGGCTCAAAACCGGCAAGCCGGTCTACAAGGAGCTGTGTCTCTTCTGGTCGAAAGTCTTTGCCGTCGCGTTCGGCATGGGCGTCGTGTCGGGCGTCGTCATGGCGTACGAATTCGGCACCAACTGGGGCGGCTTTTCGAGCTTCGCCGGTCCGATCACCGGGCCGCTGCTCACCTATGAAGTGATGACCGCGTTCTTCCTCGAAGCGGGCTTCCTCGGCATCATGCTGTTCGGCTGGAACAAGGTCGGCCCGAAGGCGCACTTCGGCGCAACGCTGATGGTCGCCATCGGCACGCTCATCTCCACCTTCTGGATTCTCGCCTCGAATAGCTGGATGCAGACGCCGCAGGGCTTTCGCATCGAAGGCGATCATGTCGTGCCGGTCGACTGGTGGGCGATCATCTTCAATCCGTCGTTTCCGTACCGGCTCGCGCATATGGCGATTGCGGCGTTCATCGTGGCGGCGCTCGTCGTGGCCGCGACCGGCGCGTGGCATCTGCTGAAAGGCCGGCGCGATCCGGCCATCAAGAAGATGTTTTCGATGTCGCTCTGGCTGCTGCTCGCCCTGACGCCGATTCAGGCGCTCGTCGGCGACGCGCACGGCCTCAACACGCGCGAACATCAGCCGGCGAAGATCGCGGCGATCGAAGGCATCTGGGAAACGGAGAAAGGCGGCACCGCGCTCAATCTCTTCGGCATTCCCGACATGGAAGCCGAAACGACGAAATACGCCGTGCAGATTCCGCATCTCGGCAGCCTGATCCTCACGCATAGCTGGGACGGCGAGATTCGCGGCCTGAAGGAATTCCCGAAGGAAGACCGTCCGAACTCGACGCTCGTGTTCTGGAGCTTCCGCGTGATGGCCGGACTCGGCGTGCTGATGATCGTGATGTCGTTCGCGGCGTGGTGGCTGCATCGCAGGCGCAAGCTGTTCGAGGCGCGCTGGTTCCATCGCTTTGCGCTTGCGATGGGTCCGAGCGGATTCATCACGCTGCTCGCGGGCTGGGTCACGACCGAAGCCGGACGCCAGCCTTGGGTCGTGTACGGCGTGATGCGTACTGCCGATGCCGTCTCGCCGGTCACGGCGCAGCAAGTCGGCGTGTCGCTGCTCGCGTTCGTGATCGTCTACACCTTCGTCTTCGGCACGGGCATCTACTACTTGCTGAAGCTGCTGCGTCACGGCCCCGCGTTGCCGGGCGCGTCGACGCAGCCGTCGGACGGCAGCGCGCGGCGTCCGCTCAGCCTTCCGAATCAGTCCATCGAAGGAGCTTAAGAACATGGACCTCACACTCGCCTGGGCCGCGATCATCGCGTTCGGCCTGTTCCTTTACGTCGTGCTCGACGGCTTCGACCTCGGCATCGGCATTCTCTTCCCGTTCTTTCCGGATCAGCACGATCGCGACGTGATGATGAACACCGTCGCGCCCGTCTGGGACGGCAACGAAACGTGGCTCGTGCTCGGCGGCGCGGGATTGTTCGCCGCGTTCCCGATGGTTTATTCGACCGTGCTGTCCGCGCTGTATCTGCCGCTCGTGCTGATGCTCGTGTGCCTGATTTTCCGCGGCGTGTCGTTTGAAATCCGCGCGAAGGCGCAGCGCACGAAGCATATGTGGGATCTGGCGTTCATCGGTGGATCGGCGGGCGCGACGTTCTTTCAGGGCGTGGCGCTCGGCGCGTTTCTCGACGGCATTCCGGTCGCCGACGGCCGTTTTTCCGGCGATGCCTTCGGCTGGTTCACGCCCTTCTCGATCTTCACGGGCGGCGCGCTGGTCGTCACTTATGCGCTGCTCGGCGCGTGCTGGCTGATCGCGAAAACGGAAGGCGATCTGCAGCGGCGGATGTATCGCGTCGTGTGGCCGCTGACCGTTCTGCAACTCGCGACGATCGCGGTCGTCAGCATCTGGACGCCGTTGCAAGACGCGGGCATCGCGTCGCGCTGGTTCGATTCGCCGTGGTTCTATCGCATGTTGCCGGTGCCCGTGCTCGTCGCGGTTTGCGCGTGGGCGATGCGCCGCTCGATCGCATCGCGTCACGAGAAGCGGCCGTTTGCCGTCGCGCTCGGCTTCGTGTTTCTCGGCTACTCGGGTCTGGTGCTGAGCGTGTCGCCGCACGAGATTTTCCCCGGCGTTTCGATCTGGGATGCGGCCGCGCCCCGTTCGAGCCAGCTCTTCACGATCGTCGGCGCGGCGGTGATTCTGCCTGTGATCGTCGCTTACACGACGCTAGGCTATTGGGTCTTCAGAGGAAAGGTGCGTCATGGCGAACATCACTACCATTGAGCGCGCGCGCAAGGTGTTCTGGTTCGTCGCGTTGTGGATGGCGGGCGTCGGCGGCGCGATGCTGCTCGCGCTGCCGTTCAAGTTGCTGATCAAGGCGGGCGCGGCGATTCATTGAGGCGCCGCGCGCGTTCAGAACACCGCCGCCGCAATCACCCCGCCAACGATCCCGAACACCACGACCGACGCGGCCACGAACGCGAGCACGCGCGGCGGAAACGACCGCGCGAGCATCGCGAGCGACGGCACGCTGACGGGCGGCAAGGTCATCAAGAGCGCGCCGGCCGGTCCCGTCGCCATGCCGAGCGAAAGCATCGCCTGAATGATGGGCACTTCGCCGGCGGTCGGAATCACGAAGAGCGTGCCCGCGACGGCAAACGCCGCGATCCACCACATGCCGTTGCCGATATCCGGACCGATGTGCGGAAAGAGCCAGGCGCGCGCCGCGCCAAGCAGCAGCACGAGCACGATGTATTCGGGCACGAGCCGCAACGTCATGCGTCCGAGAATTTTGATCCAGCGCGAAAACGCCGTGCCCGGCTCGTCCTCTTCGATCAGCTTGGCAAGCGCCTGACGCGACGACGCCGCCTGCGCCGGCGTCACCATCCGGTTGATCGCGTAGCCGAGGCCGAACACCATCAATACGCCGAGCACGAGCCGCAAACCGGTCCACTGCCAGCCGAGCACGAAGCCCATGAAAACCAGCGCCGCCGGATTGAGCACGGTATTGCCGAGCCAGAAGGCGACGGCCGCGCCCGGCGCCGCTTCGCGCGCACGCAGCCCCGCGACGACGGGCGCGGCGCAACACGTGCACATCATGCCGGGCAAGGACATCAACCCGCCGTTCACGACGCTGCCGAAGTTGTGCTCGCCCAGCGCCCGCGCGACCCAGCGCGGCGGAATCAGCGCCTGCACCGCGGAGCCGAGCAGAAGGCCGAGCACCATCGCCTGCCAGATGGCCTTGCCGTAGGCGATCGCGTAGTCGAGCGCGGCTTGCCACGACGGCTCCGGCGCGCTCGCCGACGTGCCCATCAGAATGGATTTGCCGATCGAATGCTGGCTCGCCGCGACGAACGCGCGGTTGTAGTACGGAAACCATTTCACGTAGAACAGGCCCACGACGGCGATCAGCAGGAATACCAGCCAGCCGCGTGCGACGCGAGGTTGTGAAAACGTGGTCATATCTTTTTCTTTCGAGTGATGAAATTGAATCAGAGCGCGGGCGTCGTCTCGGCGAGCCGGGCGAGCAAGGCTTTCGCCTGATCGACGCTGTCCGCGTCGTTCGGACGGAACAGCACGTGCGCCGCATGCGGCAGCTTCGTATAGAGCGCCTGGCTGCTGCGTCCATACGCCGGATCGTAATGACGGTCGATCAGTTCGGCGAAAAGCTCCGCGCGCGCGTTGTCATCGATCAGCCGATGCCAGTGCGCGACGCGCTCCCGGCTATGCAGCGCGACGAGCTTCGACAATTGCGCCTTGAAAAACGCGGGATCGTCGAAAAGATGCGCGTAATCCTGCAGCAAGAACGCGATGCGGTCCTCGCGCCGCGCCTCGACTTCCACGCACGACGCCGCGTGCAGATTGTCGAGGATGGCGTCGGGCATCGTGATCGATCCGATGCGCCGCCCTTCCGCTTCGACAAAAACCGGTTTCGCCGGATCGAAGCCCGAAAGCGTCTTCAGGAGCGCCGAATCGAACGCTTTTTGCGTCGGCTGCGGGCGTCCCGGCAGCGCGCCGAGCAAGGAACCGCGATGCGCGGCGAGTCCTTCGAGATCGAGCGTCTGCGCGCCGGCCGCGTCGAGCGCCTTCAGCAGCCGCGTCTTGCCGCTGCCCGTATGGCCGATCAGCGCGACATAGCGAAAACGTCCGGGCAGCGTGCCGAGCCGCTCGATCACGTCGCGCCGATAGCTCTTGTAGCCGCCGTCGAGTTGCCGGGCCTGCCAGCCGATCATGTTGAGCCACGTCGTCATCGAGCCGGAGCGCTTGCCGCCGCGCCAGCAATAGACGAGCGGACGCCAGTTGCGCGGCTTGTCGGCGAAGATCGTGTCGAGATGCATCGCGATATTGCGCGCGACCATCGCCGCGCCGACGCGCGTCGCCTCGAACGGTGAGACCTGCTTGTACATCGTCCCGACGATCACGCGCTCTTCGTTGCTGAGCACGGGCGCGTTGATCGCGCCGGGAATGTGATCCTCGGCGAATTCGAGCGGTGTGCGGACGTCGACGATTTCATCGAACTCGCTCAGGCGATCGATGGGAACGAGCAGGTTTTTCACGGGCTTGCGGGCGGGTTTTGGCTGAATCGAGCGAAAAATTATCGCATGCGGGCGGATTTCGGCCCGGACGCGCTTTTTTTGACCGACGCGCGATGCCCGCGAAAGCGGCTAAAGTGCATGAATCGATGCTTCCGAGAGGAAAGCAATGAGCTTTCACGAGACGATTGGCGCGCGCCGCTACCGCTTCGACGATCTGAAGACGCTGCTCGCGCGCGCCAGCCCGCGGCGCTCCGGCGACGAACTCGCGGGCATCGCGGCCGCCACCGAGGAAGAACGCGTGGCCGCGAAAATGGCGCTCGCGCAGGTGCCGCTCGCCGCGTTTCTCGACGAGCCGCTCATTCCCTACGAGGACGACGAAGTCACGCGCCTCATCGTCGATACGCATTCGCGCGAAGCGTTCGCGCCGATCGCGCACCTGACGGTCGGCGAATTCCGCGAGTGGCTGCTCGCCGATACCACCGACACCGCCGCGCTCGAACGCATCACGATGGGCGTGACGCCGGAGATGGCCGCCGCCGTTTCCAAGCTGATGCGCAATCAGGATCTGATCCTCGCTGCCAGAAAACGCCCGGTCGTCACGCGCTTTCGCACGACGATCGGCCTGCCGGGGCATCTCTCGGTGCGCCTGCAGCCGAATCATCCGACCGACGATCCGAAGGGCATCGCCGCATCGATGCTCGACGGCCTGTTGTACGGCTGCGGCGATGCCGTCATCGGCGTGAATCCCGCATCGGATTCGCCCGCCGCCATCGGCAAGCTGCTCGCGATGATGGACGATTTCCGCCAGCGCTACGACGTGCCGATGCAGTCGTGCATCCTCACGCACGTCACCAACACGCTCGCCGCCATCGAGCAAGGCGCGCCCGTCGATCTCGTGTTCCAGTCCGTCGCGGGCACGGAGCGCGCGAACGCGAGCTTCGGCGTGTCGCTCGCGTTGCTGGAGGAAGCGCGCGACGCGGCGCTCTCGCTCAAACGCGGGACCGTCGGCGATAACGTCATGTACTTCGAGACGGGGCAAGGCAGCGCGCTGTCGGCGAACGCGCATCACGGCGTCGATCAGCAGACCTGCGAAGCGCGCGCGTACGCGGTCGCGCGCCGCTTCCAACCGCTTCTGACGAACACGGTGGTCGGCTTCATCGGCCCGGAATATCTCTATGACGGACGGCAGATCATCCGCGCGGGACTCGAAGACCACTTCTGCGGCAAGCTGCTCGGCGTGCCGATGGGCTGCGACATCTGCTACACGAATCACGCCGAAGCCGATCAGGACGACATGGACACGCTCCTCACGCTGCTCGGCGTGGCGAACGTCAACTTCATCATGGGCGTGCCGGGCGCGGACGACGTGATGCTCAACTATCAAAGCACGTCGTTTCATGACGCGCTCTATATCCGCCGCGCGCTGAACCTGAAACGCGCGCCGGAATTCGAAGCGTGGCTCGCGAAGATGCGCGTCACCGATGGCCGCGGCAATCTGCTCGCCGCGCCCACGCAACCTTTGCTCGACTGGATCGACTCATGACGAACGCCGATGCCTGGGACGCGCTGCGGCGCTTCACCAACGCGCGCATCGCGCTCGGCCGCGCGGGCAGCAGCCTGCCGACCGCGCCCTTGCTCGCATTCGAACTCGCGCATGCGCAGGCGCGCGACGCGGTGCATCAGCCGCTCGATACCGTCGCGTTGCGCGAAGCCGTTCGCGCCGCCGGCTTCGATACGCTCGATGCGCAAAGCGCCGCGCCCGATCGCGATCGCTATCTGCGTCGGCCGGATCTGGGCCGCGTGCTGAACGATGAAAGCGCGCAACGGCTTGCAGCGCACGCATCCGAAAGCGATATCGTTTTCGTCGCCGCCGATGGCTTGTCGGCCTTCGCCGCGCAACGTCACGTCGCGCCCTTGCTCGCGACATTGCGTGCGCGGCTCGACGGATGGAACGTCGGTCCCGTCGTGATCGCGACGCAGGCGCGCGTCGCCCTCGGCGATCGCATCGGTGAGCTTTTGCGGGCGCAGATCGTCGTCGTAATGATCGGCGAACGGCCGGGGCTCAGTTCGCCCGACAGCCTCGGTCTTTACGTGACCTACGCGCCGCGCGCCGGACGCAACGACGCCGAGCGCAACTGCATATCGAATGTGCGGCCCGAAGGACTCGACTACGAAATCGCCGCATTCAAGCTGATGTGGCTGCTGAACGAAGCGCGCCGCCTGAAGCTCACCGGCGTCGGGCTGAAGGATCACAGCGGCGCGTTGCCCGCGTCCGACGCGAAATTGCCAGCCGATTAAACGCGCAACTTCCGATACAGCGTCGTGCGCGATATGCCGAGCGCGCGCGCCGTCGCGGATACATTGCCGCCGTGCGCCTTGAGCGCGGCGCTCACCGCGCTCGCTTCGATGTCGACAAGACGCGCGCCGTTCGCGGGCGGCGTTGCGTTATCGAATTTGGGCTGTTCGCCGAGTTCATCGACGAAATCGTGCGGAAGATGTTCGATGCGGATATGCGTGTCGTGATCGTCGAGCATCGCGGACGCCGTGCGCAGGACATTGCTCAACTGCCGTATGTTGCCCGGCCACGGATGACGCGCGAAGAGCGCGAGCACGTCGTCGTCGACGTACACGACGCGCCCGGCGAAACGCTCGTGCCGCAGAATCTTGTCGACGACCGCGCGCAGGTCGGAGCGCGCGGCAAGCGGCGGCAGCGTCACAGAAAGACCGTTGATCCGGTAATACAGATCTTCGCGGAATTCGCCCTGCGCGACGCGCTCGCGCAGCTTGCGATTGCTCGCGCAGACGAGCATGAAATCGACCGGCACCGCGCGCGCGGCGCCGAGCGGCTCGACGACGCGTTCCTGCAGCACGCGCAGCAGACGGCTTTGCATCGCGAGCGGCATGTCGCCGATTTCATCGAGAAAGAGCGTGCCGCCGTTCGCCTGCACGATCTTGCCGATCGCGCCGCGCTTCGCCGCGCCCGTGAACGCGCCCTGCGCATAGCCGAAAAGCTCCGATTCGATCAGCGTCTCCGGCAGCGATGCGCAGTTCACCGCAACGAACGGCCCCGCGCGGCGCGGCGAATCGTCGTGGATCGCGCGCGCGAGCATTTCCTTGCCCGCGCCCGTTTCACCGCCGATCAGAATCGGTATGTTCTTGCCGATGACCTTGCGCACGCGCGCGACGATGTCGTTCATCTGCGCATCGCCGGTACAGAGATCGGCGAGGCTCGAACCGGCGCGCTCGCGTGCGGGGATCGTGCTCGTCGTGCTCGGGACGCTCGACATGTTCCGCGCGTGAAAATCGACGCTCGCGAACACCGCGACGCCGCTATGCAGTTCGAGCCGGCAAGGCGCATCGCCCGCGCGCGCGATGAGTTCATCGACGCGCTCGCCGAACAGCGCATCGAGCGTCTGCGAACGCAAAGCGCCGAGTTCGAGACCGAGCTGAAACTGCGCGCTGCGGTTCGCGCAGAGCAGGCGCCCGTCGAGATCGAATACGGCGATGCCTTCCATCAACGTGCCGATGAACTCGGGCCGGCTATGGAAACGGATGCGCAGGCCGTCGCTGAACCCGCTCGCGATCAGTCGGTTCTCGATCATCTGCGCGGACATTTTCACGAGCGCCATCGTGTGCTGGTGATAGCCGCGTCGGTCGCCGGTGACATCGAGCACGCCGGAGAGATTGCCGTGCGGATCGAGGATCGGCACGCTGGAACACGTCAGAAAGTGATTGGCGCGCAGGTAGTGCTGGTCGCCGTGCACGGTGACGGCCGTGCGCTCGGCGATCGTCGTGCCGATCGCGTTCGTGCCCTGATGCTCCTCGCTCCAGAGCGCGCCCGCGCGCAGCGCGACTTTTTCGGCGCGTGCGAGGAAGTCGTCGTCGCCGAGTGAATGCAGGATCAATCCGCTCGCGTCGGTGAGCGCGATCATGCTGTGCGTATTGGCGATCTGCGCGTACAGCGTTTCCATCACCGGCAGCGCGTGAGCGAAGAGCGCACGGCTTTCATCGAGCTTGACGGCGAGCTCCGTGCCCGACAGCACGGCGTAATCCGGGCGCATCGTCTCGCACAGCCCGAACGTGGCCGAGCGCTCGTGCGAATGACGGATGACGTCGCGTTGCGCCGGCTGCAAGGCCGCGCCGATGGCATGCTGCATCGCCTCCTCCTTTTCGATTCACGGTCGCGTGAACGTCTTCTCGGGGCAATGTAACACCGTCGCCGCACGCGGGTCGATGCGAGGAACCACGCGGTACGGCGCCCGGCGCTTTCCCGCGCTACAGCACGAGCGAGCCCGCCGAAATCGCGACGACGAGGAATATGACGAACAGAATCAGGAAGATGAAGAAGCAGATCTTCGCGATGCCCGCCGCACCCGACGATACGCGCGTAAAGCCGAAGAATCCGGCGACGACAGAAATGATCGCGAACAGAATGGCGAGCTTGAGCATGGCAGGTCCGATTTTTGTGTTGTATTCGGTGACTGCTTGCAAGACCTGTGCCTCGGTTCTTCGCGGGCGGTGCTTATCGAAGTCGGCGGCAAAATCAGACCGTTAGTTGCAATGAAAGCGCGATAAAAAAGCGGGCAGTTCGACTGCCCGCTTCGAAGAGATCACCGTATGCCGCGCCCCCGATTGTCGGCTGCGGCGACCGTCGCGGGTGCGGCGGCGGCCGTCGCCGGGACCGGCTGACGGGTGCCGAGCCAGTTCGAGATCCGCTGATGCACATGCGGCACGGCAAGCAGCGCGCCGATCGCGATGGCGTCGGCGGCGAGTCCGGCAGGCACGTTGATGAGGCCATCGGTCAACGTGAACAGGATCGAATCGACGACGAGCGAAATCACCGTTCCCGCCACGAATGACACCATGCCCGCGCGTCCCAATGCGCCGACCCACGGCAGGCGCGTCGCCACCGCCTTGACGACGCCGTAGCGCGCCAGATTCGCCGCGATCCACGCGATGGCGAGGAAATTCACGACGCGCGGACCAGCAAGGTCGCGCTTGAAGGCGCTGTCCAGCACCGGCGGCAGCACGAGCAGCTTGTAATACGCCATGCCGGCGATCAGCGCCACGGCGCCCGCGCTCACGATCCAGCCGAAGCGGTTCGCGCTCACGCGTTGATAGATCGGCTGGCAGCGCGCCAGCACGCCGAGCACGAACATCAACTGCCAGGCGGCGGGATTGAAGTCCCACAGATTGTCGTCGACGGACGGCATGAATTCGCCGATCTGCGCCGCGAACGCCCACAACGCGAGGCTTAGACCGAGCAGCAGCCAAGGCTTGCTGCGCGCGAGCGGCAGCATGAGCGGCACGGCGAGTGCGAAGAGCGCGTACATCGGCAGGACGGCCGAGAGATAAGGCTGGCGCTCGAATGTGAGAATTTCCGCGATCGAGGAAACCGGCTGCGACATCAGCGTGTCCAGGTCATGCAGCGCGAGATTCGGCGCGTGGCCAAAAAAGGGCCGCAGCAGGAACGATGCGACGAGCATCAGCGCCGCCGTGACGAGAAACGCGCGATAAAGCTCGAACGCGCGTTTCACGAAGCGCCTGCGCGCCGCGCTTTCGGAGCGGCGCTCCGCGAGCGACGCGTAGGCCGTCGCCGTGGCGAAGCCGCCGAGGAACACGAAGACTTCGGCGGCGTCATTGAGCGCGAAGGCATGCAGCGTGAAACGCGACACCATGCTGCCGCCGATATGATCGACGACGATGATCAGCAGTACCAGTCCCCGGAAGAAGTCCAGCTCGACGAGACGTTTTGATTTTTGCTGCATGCGGCTTGCTCAGTGTCCTTGCGGCGACAGTTAAACACGGCCGCGAACACGCGGCGCGAAAGCATTGGAGTTTACCCGTATTTGCGGCAGTGCATCACGCGAACAGATGCAAATAAGCGTTTCAAATCCGATATTTGTCGGTTTGAACAACATCTCGCGTCGGGGATTGTCACCGGCTGGTTTCGATCAGGCGCAAGCTTTCAAGTTCATTTCATTTTTCCCGCCGAACAGGCTAATATCTCGCCCTCATCTCGAACGCTCCCGAACCATGGACTATCTCGTTGCCCTTCTCGCCGATCCCGCCGCCTGGGCCGCACTCGCGACGCTCGTCGTCATGGAAGTCGTGCTCGGCATCGACAACCTGATCTTCATTTCGATCCTGACCAACAAGCTGCCCGCGGCGCACCGCGAACGCACGCAGCGCATCGGCATCGCGCTCGCGCTCGTGATGCGGCTCGGCCTGCTCGGCACGGTCGCGCTGATCGTCCGCCTCACCACGCCGATCTTCGAAGCGTTCGGGCACGGCTTTTCCTGGCGCGACCTGATTCTTATCGCGGGCGGCGTGTTTCTCGTCTGGAAAGCGACGACGGAAATCCGCCATCACGTCACGCACGACGCCGACGAACACGCCGGCCCCGCGTCGGGCAAGAGCCTGACGCCGCTGTCGGCGATCGGCCAGATCCTGCTGCTCGATCTCGTGTTTTCCATCGACAGCATCGTGACGGCGGTCGGCATGACCGAGCACATTCCGATCATGTTCGTCGCGGTGATCGCCGCCGTCACCGTGATGCTGTTCGCGGCCGGTCCGCTGTCGCGCTTCATCGAGCGCAATCCGACGATCGTCATGCTCGCGCTCGGCTTCCTGCTCGTGATCGGGATGACGCTGATCGCCGAAGGCTTCGGAACACACGTGCCGAAGGGCTACATCTATGCGGCGATGGCGTTCTCGGCGCTGGTCGAGGGCCTGAACATGCTCGCGCGGCGCGCCAAGGGACGCGTTCGCGAGTAACGCGCGCGGGCGGACGTTCGCTAAAGTTTCGGCGCCATCCGGCCGATATCGGACGGATGAGCACCCAACCCGCTTCCATCGAACGCGCGCCCGGTCGGCGCTGGCTCAACGGCTCGCGCGTGAGCGCTTATTGCGCGACGATCCTCGTCGTGCTCCAGTGTTACGGGCTCGTTCTCGCCGTGCGCAGTGCCGTGGCGGAGAAAGGTCATCCGGCCGGCTGGGACTTTCTGACGTTCTGGTCGGCTGCGCGCCTCGCGCTCGCGGGGCATCCGCTCGACGCCTATTCGGCGGACGCGATCAAGCACGTCGCGCAGCAACTGGGGCCGCACATCATCCTGCCGGGGCCGTGGTTCTATCCGCCGAACTTTCTGCTGCTGGTGCAGCCGTTCGGCTTCCTGTCGGCGCCGCTTGCCTACGCGCTGTTCGCTTCGATTTCGTCGGTCGTCTTCGTGCTGCTGGCCCGCCGCGCGCTGCCGATCCCCGACATGATCATGTGGATCGTCGCGTTTCCCGGCATCTGGCTCAACGCGGCCCAGGGACAGAATGCCGCGCTCACCGCGAGTCTCGCGCTCGCCGCATTTCTCTCGATGCCAAAACGGCCGATGCTCGCGGGCGTCTTCATCGGCCTGCTTTCGATCAAGCCGCATCTGGCCATCCTGTTTCCGCTCGCGCTGGCGTGCGCGGGCATGTGGACGACCTTCATCGCCGCCGCGCTGACGACGATCCTGTTCACCACGGTTTCGGTCGCCGTCTTCGGCCTCGACATCCTGCCGGTCTTTCCGCACGGACTGCACGATGCCAACGGTTTCACCGCGAGCGGCAGTCTTCCTTGGTTCCAGATGGCGAGCCTCTTCGCGAGCCTGCGCATGGCGCACGTCGCGACCGGTCCCGCCTATGTCGCGCAGGCGTGTCAGGCGACCGTGGCGATCTGCGCCGTCGCGTGGGTATGGCGCAATGCGAAAGGACTGGAAGTTCGCGCGACGGCGCTCGTCGCCGCGACGTTCATGATCAGCCCCTACATCTATAACTACGACGGCGTGTGGCTCGGCATCCCGCTGGCACTCATCGCCGCGCGCGCGCTGCGCGACGGATGGCTGCGCGGCGAGCCCGCGATCCTGTTTTTCGCGTGGATCTATCCGCAGTTGGGAAATCAGTTGGCCAAGGACTGCGGCGTAGGTGTAGGACCGCTGGTTTTCGCGTTGCTGATTTTCGTGGCGGTGCGGCGCGCGCGTCTCGAAGCCGCGGGCGCCGATCCGTCGCGTTAGAGCGCGTCAGAAAGGCAGTTCGCGCTGCGGATTGTCGGGCGCGGGCTGGTTCGACGCCGCCGGCAGCGGTTGCGCGCGCAGCCAGCGTTCGATGGCATCGACGACATGTTGGCGCTCGGCGTCGTCGAGCGCTTTTCCCGCCGCGATGCCGTGCCATTTCGCGAGACACGAGCGGCAGCACGTCGCCGTCGCGTGCTGCGCGATGAAGACAGGATGCCCGCGAAACGGTGTCTGCTTGCCGTCGTTCAGCGGCGCTTGCGGCGCAAGCCGCTTGCCGATCAGCTCATGCGCCTGCGCGACGACCGTGTCGACGCCCTTCTCCCTTAAAACTTTCCCCTCACGCACGCCGAGCGCGAAACGGCGCCGGAATGCCGATTTCGCGAGCGCATCGAAGACGGCGTCGAGGTCGCGCATCGCGTCATCGATCCTTCGCGTAGAGCGTGGACTCCGCGAAGCCGTCGGCGGCCAGCACGCGTCCGACGAGAATCATCGCCGTGCGTTCCATGCCCGCCTCGCGCACTTTCGGCGCGATGTTCGCGAGCGTCCCTTCGACGCACGTCTCGTCCGGCCAGCTCGCGCGAAACACGACCGCGACGGGACAGTCCGCGCCGTAATGCGGCACGAGCTCCGCGACGATGCGCTCGATATGCCGCACGCCCAGATGAATCGCGAGCGTCGCGCGATGACGCGCGAGATCGGCGAGGCTCTCGCCTTCGGGCATCGACGTCTTCGTCGCGTAGCGCGTGAAGATCACGGTCTGCGAGATGCCGGGCAGCGTCAGTTCGCGCTTCAGCGCCGCCGCCGATGCCGCCGTCGCCGTGACACCCGGCACCACTTCGTAGGGAATCGCGAGCGCGTCGAGCCGGCGAATCTGCTCGCCGATCGCGCCGTACAGCGACGGATCGCCCGAATGCACGCGCGCCACGTCGTGCCCGTTCGCGTGCGCTTCCTGCAGGAGCGCGACGATCGCGTCGAGATCGAGCTCGGCCGTGTCGATGCATTTCAGCGCGCGATGTCCGTCGAGGACTTGCGTCGGCACGAGCGAGCCGGCGTAGAGAATCACGGGACATGCGCGGATCAGCCGCTGCCCCTTTACTGTGATGAGTTCGGGATCGCCCGGTCCGGCGCCGATGAAATAAACGGTCATGGTCTGGTGAGCCAGTGTTGAAGCGCGTCGCGGGCGCTGGCGGCGTCGTCGAAAATACGGTCGGCGTCGGGAAGCGCGGGCCGCGTGAGCATGACGACGGCGATACCGCGTTCCCGCGCGACCGCGAGCTTCGCCTCGGTCGCCCGCCCGCCGCTGTTCTTGCTGACGACGACATCGATACGCGCCGCGTCGAACAAGGCGCGCTCGCCGGCGAGATCGAACGGACCGCGCGCATCGACAATGCTCGCGCGCGCGTTGCCCGGATGCGCGTCGAGACAGCGAATCGTCCAGTGCTGCGACGCGGGAATGTCGTGCAGATGCGCGAGCGCCTCGCGCCCGAGCGTGAAAAGCGGCCGATGAAACGGCGCGATGCATTCGACGATCTCGCGCCAGTCCGACGCCTCGCGCCAGTCGTCGCCCGCCTGCGGCTGCCATGCGGGACGGCGCACCGCCCAGAGCGGCACGTCGGCGAGCGCGCAGGCATCGAACGCGTGGCGGCTCATCTGCGCGGCATAGGGATGCGTCGCATCGACGACGAGCGTGATGTGCTCGTCGCGCAGAT
>Ga0182736_1001470_pt1 | contig 22750 bp, 17 predicted proteins | sample eDN5th30CKraftBY_FD_128882 | JGI IMG/M metagenome (GOLD analysis project Ga0182736, IMG submission 128882) | Enriched backyard soil microbial communities from Emeryville, California, USA - eDNA 5th pass 30_C Kraft BY (version 2) (version 2) | ecosystem: Environmental > Terrestrial > Soil >... | reverse complement strand
GCAGGTTGGCCGACTTCGAGGGCCCCGGCGGCTGGAAGCACTCCGCCGTCGGCCTCGGGCGCACCGAGGACCTGCTCGGCCCGCCCGAGGGCGTCGCGCCCGACGGCGTGCGCACCCGCCGCCGCCGCGTGCTGCCCCTCGCCGAGGTGCGCGTGCCGTTCACCGTCTCGCGCGCCGAGATCGACGACATCCAGCGCGGCGCCGCCGACCCCGAGTTCGACGACCTCGACCGGGCAGCCCGGCTCGCGGCCGAGATCGAGAACCGGGCGATCCTGCACGGCTGGGCCGCGGCGGGCATCGCGGGGATCAGCGAAGCCTCCCCCTACCCGGCGATGACCCTCGGCGAGGACTGCAACGCCTACCCCGGTATCGTCGCCCGCGCCGTCGACACCTTGCGCCGCAACGGCATCGAGGGCCCGTACTCGCTGGTGATCGGTCCGGAGGGCTACACCCGCATCGTCGAGACCACCGAGCACGGCGGCTACCTGCTCTTCGACCACCTGGCGCGCATCCTCGGCGGGTCGATCGTGTGGGCGCCGGGGGTGGCCGGGGCGATCGTCGCCAGCACCCGCGGCGGCGACTTCCTGCTCGACGTCGGCCAGGACCTCTCGATCGGATACAGCCATCACGACGCCGACACCGTGAGCCTCTACCTCGAGGAGAGCTTCACCTTCCGCGTCGTCGAGCCCGACGCCGCACTCGCCCTGGCCTGACGGCCCCGGACGGCCGCACGGCGCGTCCCCCGCTCGCTGCGAGCGGGGGACGCGCCGTGTCACGGGCGGCGCCGGCGGTCAGAACGACAGCAGGCGGTCGAAGAACGTGCGGTAGCGGCCCAGCGCCAGGCGCAGGTCCTCGGTGGACGCCGCGTCGTCGTGCAGGTCGCGCTCCAGCTCGCCGCGCTGCTGGCGGAACATCGCCTCGATGTCGTCGAGCACCTCGCCGACGAGCTCGTTCGCGCCGCGGACCGCGGTGCGCGGCTCGTCGACGAAGTGGGCCTTGAGCGACTCCCAGCGTTGCTGGTAGTCGGCGGCACGCCGGGCGGGCACGAGCCGGTTGGGGTCGTCGTCCCCGACGTCGCGGCGGGTGAGTCCGCCGCCGGCTCCCGCGGGGGCTCCCCCGGGCGCGCCGCGGTCGTGGCCGGCCGGAACGCCGTCCGGCTCGCCCTGGCCGTACCCGGCCCCGCCGTAGCCGTCCCCGCCGTAGCCGTCCCTCTGAGGCCCGTCCGCGCCGTGGTGCTCCCGGGCGTCGCTCCGCATCGCCTCGGCGCGGCTGCCTCCCGCGGTCGTGTCCCGGGTTCCGTCGTGCTCGGCCGGCGGTGTGCCCCAGCCGTCGCGGGTCGCCCCGGGATCCTCGCTGCGGGTTCCGTCACCCCAGGTCCCGCCGTCGCGGTCGGTACCGGCCCGGTCGTCGACGGGGTCGCCACGGTCGGCGTGCCGGTCGTCGACCCGGTCCTGCATGCCGTCCGCCATGCGGTCCTGCATGCGCCCGTCGTGCCGGGCGTCGGCACGGTCGTCGGTGCGGTGCTCCATGTCGTCCTCCCCGTGGGTCGCGTGCCGCGCGTCGTGCTCGTCGGCGCGGGTCATCGGGTCGTCTCCTCGGTCCGGCGGTCCCCTGCCCGGTGGCCGTCGACCCCGTGGCCGTCGACCCGGTGGCCGTCGGTCCGGTGGCCGTCGACGCGGTCGCCGGCCTCCGCGGCGCGGTTCCCGCGGTCGCCGTTGCGACCGGCGCCACGGCGGCCGTCATCGCTCTCGTCGAGCAGCGCCTCGACCAGCGCGCGGTAGGACGTCACTGCCCGGCGCAGCTCCTCGGTGTCGACGCCGCCGCGGGCGTTGCGCCTCGAGATCTCGCGGGCCTCGCGGTAGCGCTGGACGACGATCGGGTGCTCGACCGAGACGTCCTCGGCGCGGCGGTCGAAGTCGGCGACGGGGTAGCCGCGCGCGCTCATGACCTCGGTGACGAAACCGTCGGCGCGCTCGACCGCGCGGTCCGGGTCGTCGACGAACCCGCTCTGCACCCCGAGCCAGCGGTTCTGGAACTCGGCGCGCTCGTGCTCGCCGAGCGGGCGCAGGTCGAGGCTGCGGTGCCGCTTCTCGCGCTCGGCGAGGCGCCGCTCGGCCGCCTTCGGGTCGTCGGTCTCGGCGAGGGTGCGCTCGTACTCCGGTCCGAAGTGCTCACGCAACCGTGCGCTGCGCCGCCGGGCGCCGACCAGGTAGGCCGCCACGCCGATCGCGACGAGGACCACCACCACGACGATGATCACTACGATGAGGGTCGTGTCCATGCGTCCGAGTGCCCGGACGCTGCCCGTCACAACCCGTTCATACGGTTCGATGCTGTGATGTCTGTCACACTCGATGGTACCTGGAGGCGCGCAGTGCTCCAGCTGGATGCACCACAATGAGCAACGAGGACCCCGATCGGGTGGAAGCCGCGGCCGAGGAGCTGTACGGCGTCCCACCGGACGACTTCGTCCCGGTCCGCGACGAGCTCGTCGCCGCGGCACGCGAGGCCGGCGACCGCGAGGCCGCGAAGGCGATCGGCAGGCTGCGCCGGCCCACCCAGGCCGCGTGGCTGGCGAACCTGCTCGCCCGCGAGCGCGCCCAGCAGCTCGACGGGCTCCTCTCGCTCGCCTCCGACCTCACCGACGCCCAGCGCACGCTCGACGGGGCCGCGCTGCGGACGTTGTCGGCGCAGCGCGGCAAGCTCGTCGCCGCGATGGCCAGGGAGGCCAGGGCGCTGGCCGGTCGCGACGGGCACCGCGTGGCCGAGAGCACCGAGCGCGACCTGCGCGGCATCCTCGACGCGGCCCTCGCCGACCCCGGTATCGCCGACCAGGTCCGGTCCGGGCGGCTGCACCGCACCGTCAGCTACTCGGGGTTCGGGCCCGACGCCCTCGCCGGCGCCGAACCACGGCCGGCACCGCGTCGCCCCGCACCGGCCGACGAACCGGCGCCGGCCGACGGCGACGAGGCCGGGCAGGACGAGGTCGCGCGCGACGAGCAGGCCGAACGCCGGGCCCGCGAGCTCGCCGACGCGCGGCGCTCCCTCGACGACGCCGTCGCTGCCGAGTCGGAGGCCCGCGAACGCGAGCAGGTCGACCGCGACGAGCACGACGACGCGGCCCGTCGCCTCACCGAGGCCAAGGACCGCGTCGCCGACCTGGTCGCCGAGCTGGAGCAGGCCCGCGCCGCGCAGCGCGACGCCACCGAGGCCGAACGGTCCGCGGCGGCGACGCTGCGCGACTCGTCGAGCCGGCTGCGGACCGCGGCGGCCGAGGTCGAACGCGCCCGCGCCCGCGTCGAGGACCTGTCCGGCTGACGCGGTCCTCGTCGCCGCGGCGGATCCGGTGCCGGCGACGACGCAGGCGTCGGCGGCACTTGATCCGGGGACCGCCGGTCAGCTCGGGGACGGGTCGAGCAGGGTGTGGCCGTCGCGGAAGACGACGCCGTTGCCGCACCGGACCTCGACCTTCCCGTCGGCGAACTGCTCGGTGTAGAGCCGCGCGTAGAGGCCACCGCGCGCGAGGAGGTCCTCGTGCGTCCCGCGCTCGACGATCTCCCCGCCGTCGACGACGAGGATCTGGTCGGCACCCAGGATCGTCGAGAGCCGGTGGGCGATCGCGATCGTGGTGCGGGCCTGCGTCGCGGTCTCCAGCGCCTGCTGCACGAGCCGCTCGCTCGCGGTGTCCAGTGCGCTGGTGGCCTCGTCGAGGATCAGCACGGGCGGGTCCTTCAGCAGCACCCGGGCGATGGCGAGGCGCTGCTGCTCGCCGCCGGAGAGCCGGTAGCCACGCTCGCCGACGACGGTGTCGTAGCCGTCGGGGAAGCTCGCGATCCGGTCGTGGATGTTGGCGGCGCGGGCGGCGGCCTCGAGCTCGGCGTCGGTCGCGTCCGGCGCGGCATAGCGCAGGTTCGCGGCGATCGTCGCGTGCAGCAGATGGGTGTCCTGGGTGACCATGCCGACGGCCGCGCGCACCGACGCCTGGGTCAGCTCCCGGACGTCCTGGCCGTCGAGCAGCACCGCGCCGCGGTCGACGTCGTAGAGCCGCGGGATCAGGTACGACATCGTCGTCTTGCCCGAGCCGCTGGGTCCGACGATCGCGGTGAGCGTGCCCGGTGCCAGCTGCGCGCTGACCCCGCGCAGCGCCCACGGCCGCACCGGGGTCCCGGGCGGCGTGGGGTCGTCGCGGTCGGCGAGCGGGTAGCTGAACCAGACGTCGCGCAGCGTCACCGCACCCCGCACCGCCGTCGGGTCGAGGACCCGCGCGCCGGGGGCGTCGACGATCCGCGGCCGCAGGTCCAGGTAGGAGAAGATGCGCCCGAACAGCGCGAGCGAGGTCTGCACGTCCAGCGACACCCGCAGCAGGTTGACCGTCGGGAAGAGCAGCCGGGTCTGCAACGTCGTGAACGCGACGACGGTGCCCGCGCTCAGCCCGCCGCCCGCGGCGATCAGCAGGCCCGTGACCAGGTAGACCAGCGCGGGCGTGACGCCGAGGAACGTCTGCACGACCGCGAAGAACGTCTGTCCCGTCATGGCCTGGCGTACCTGCAGCCCGACCTGGTTGGCGTTCTCCTCGCGGTAGCGGCGCACCTCGTCGGCCTGCCGGTTGAACACCTTGGCCAGCAGGACCCCCGACACCGACAGCGCCTCCTCGGTGATCGCCGTCATGTCCGAGAGCGACTCCTGGGTCCGGCCGGCCAGCCTGCGGCGGACCCGTCCGACGCGGACCTGCAGCAGCACGAAGACCGGCACCAGCGCGACCGCGACCAGCGTCAGCTGCCAGCTCAGCAGCAGCATCGCCACCAGTGCCGCGACGACGGTGACGACGTTGCCCAGGATCGACGTCGCCGTCTCGGTGAGCACGCTCTGCACGCCGCCGACGTCGTTGGCCAGCCGGGACTGGATCGCGCCCGTCCGGGTGGCGGTGAAGAACGCGAGGTCCATGCGCTGCAGGTGCTCGAAGAGCCGGCCGCGCAGGTCGGCCATGACGCGGTTGCCGAGCAGCGTCGTCTGCCACGTCTGCCACACCCCGATCAGCGCCGAGACGACCGGGATCGCGACCATCCCGGCCACCAGCCACACGAGCAGGGGGATGTCGACGACGTGGTCCGGCGGGAACAGGGCCTTGTCGAACGTCGCCTGCGTCAGGAACGGCGTGACGATGCCCAGCCCGCTCGAGACGAGCACCGCCGTGAGGATTCCCGCGAGCGCCCACCGGTGCGGCCCGAACAGCGCCCACACCCGGCGCCCGATCCGGTCGCCCGCGGGGCTCGTCCCCACCGTCACGCCTGCGTCGTTCGCCCCGGTCACATCGCGCCCCCTCGGTGAAACCGGCCACACGCCGACCGGCCGGCCCAGCCTGCCAGGCGCCACAGCGGGTCGCGCGTGACAGGGTCGGTGCGTGGGATCGGTCTGTCCGGATGAAGCGGCCCGGGCCGCGGCGCCGCCCCGGCCGGCGCTCGGGGCGCGGGTGCGCGCGGTGGCGTGGCGGCGCTGGGCGCTGATCGTCGGCCTCACCGTCCCGGTCACCGTCGGGCTCGGCGCGGTGTCGGTGCCCTCGCCCGCGCTGTTCGCGGGCCTGCTCGTCGGGACGGTGCTGGCGCTGCTGGGGCGGGCCCCGCGGGCGGTCCCGCAGCCCGCGACGACGGGCGCGCAGGCCGTCATCGGCGTGGTGATCGGGTTGATCGCCCAGAGCGACACGCTGGCCGCGGTCGCGCGCGACTGGCTGCCGGTCCTCGGCATCGGCCTCGCGACGCTGCTCGCGAGCATGGGCGCCGGGTTGCTGCTGGGCGTGCAGCGCGGGGTGTCGCCGCTGACCGGGATGCTTGCGCTCACGGCGGGCGGGGCGTCGGGCCTGGTCGCGATCAGCCGTGAGCTGGGCGGCGACGAGCGGGTCGTCGCCGTCGTGCAGTACCTGCGGGTGGGGCTGGTGACGGCGACGATGCCGGTCGTCGCGGCGCTCGCGTTCGGCGCCCGGCACGGCGCTCCCGGCGGCGACACCGCCGCGTCGGCGCCCTGGTACGTCGGGCTCGGCGTGCTCGCGTTCTGCTGCGCGGTGGGCGTCCCGCTCGGGGTGCTCACCCGGGTCCCGGCGGGCGCGCTGCTGGGGCCGATGGTCGTCGCGCTGGTGCTCGCGCTGACCGGCTGGTCGTTCGGGTCGACCCCACCGTCGCTGGTCGTCGACGTGGCCTATGCCGTGATCGGCTGGCAGGCGGGCGTCCGCTTCACCCGGGAGAGCCTGCGCACGGTCGCCCGGGTGTTGCCGCTCGCGATCGGGTTGATCGTCGTGATCATCGGGGCGTGCGCGGCGCTGGGCGTCGTGCTCGCGCACCTCACCGGCTCGACGCTGCTCGAGGGCTATCTCGCGACGACGCCCGGCGGGATCTACGCCGTCCTCGCGACGGCGATCTCGGCGGGCACCAACGTCACGTTCGTGGTGGCGATGCAGGTGCTGCGGGTGGTGCTGATGCTGCTCATCGCGCCCTTCCTGGCCCGGCTCGCGGGTCGGCGCTGGGGCACTACCGGACGCGACTGACCCGCCCCGGCGGCGGCTCGGGGACCGCCCCGGGGTGCAGGACCGCCGCGAGCGCCTCGATGCCGTCGACGAGCCGCGGCCCGCCGCGCACGACGTAGGACGCCGAGTCGATCGCCACGACCGGTCCCGGCGGCAGCGTCTCGAGTACGTCGTGGGCCTGGGCGATCGCGTCGTCGAGCCCGTAGCCACAGGGCGCGACGACGGTCAGGTCCGCACCGAGCCCGTCGATCTCGTCCCAGGTGACGGCCACGCTGCGGGCACCCTCGGCGCCGCCGGCGGCGAGTCCCCCGGCGCGGCGCACCAGCTCGGGCACCCAGTGGCCCGGCAGGTACGGCGGATCGGTCCACTCCAGCACCAGGACCCGCGGCCGTGCGCGCCCGGCGACGGCGGCCGCGACCGCGTCCAGCCGCGCCCGCAGCCCCGCCACCAGCGCCGACGCCGCCCGTGGGTGCCCGGCCCGGACGCCGACCTCGGTGACCGCGGCCAGCACCTCCTCGACGGTGTGCGGGTCGACCCGCACCACGTCCGCGTCGGACCCGAGCACCGCCAGGGCGTGCGCCACGTCGTCCGACGGCAGGGCACACACCCGGCACAGGTCCTGGGTGAGGATGAGGTCGGGCGCCGCCGCGGCCAGGGCCGCGCGATCGAGCGCGTACATCGGCAGCCCGCGCGCGGCCCGGTCGCGGACCACGGCGTCGACCCCGGCGGGATCGAGCCCCGCCGGCAACGCCGTGTCGACGACGACGGCGCAGCGGTCCCGGACGCCCGCGGGCTCGTCGCACTCGTAGGTGACCGCGACCAGGTCGTCGGCGAGACCGAGCGCGCCGACGATCTCGGTCGCCGCGGGCAGCAGCGAGGCGATCCTCATCGGACCATCCGGAAGAAGGTCCGGACCTCGTCGACGAACACCTCCGGCTGCTCCAGCGAGGCGAAGTGCCCGCCCGCCTCCGGATGGTTGAGCATCCGCAGGTCGGTGAACCGGCGCTCCAGCCAGCTGCGCGGCAACCGGCGCATCTCCTGCGGGAAGACGGTCGCACCCGTCGGCACCTCGACCGGGTCGAAGCGCGTCTTGCCGTAGCTCTCCCAGTACAGCCGCGCCGACGACGCCGCGCTCCCGGTGAGCCAGTACGTCATGACGTTGTCGAGCAGTCGGTCGCGCGGGATCGTGTTCTCGGGATGGCCCGCGCAGTCGGTCCAGTCCCAGAACTTCTCGACGATCCAGGCGCACTGCCCGGCGGGCGAGTCGGTGAGCCCGTAGCCGAGTGTCTGCGGCCGGGTCGCCTGGATCGCCGAGTAACCGGCGCCGAAGCGGTTGAACCGCTTCGAGTCCAGTACGGCCCGCTTCTCCTCCGGCGTGAGCCGGCCGCGCTCCTCCGGCGGCGGCACGTCGGCGAGCGGCATGGTCAGGTGGATGCCGACGACGTTCTCCGGGGCCCCGGTGCCGAGCGTCGCGGTGATGATCGAGCCCCAGTCGCCACCCTGGGCGCCGTAGCGCTCGTAGCCGAGCCGGTCCATGAGCTGGGCCCATGCCGTCGCGATGCGTTCGACGCCCCAGCCCGGGACCCGCGGCTTGCCGCTGAACCCGAAGCCGGGCAGCGAGGGCACGACGACGTGGAAGGCGTCGGCCGGGTCGGGCGGGTCGACCAGGGCGTCGATCACGCCGAGGTACTCGACGATCGAGCCCGGCCAGCCGTGGGTGAGGATCAGCGGCAGGGCGCCCTCGTGGCGCGACCGCGCGTGCAGGGCGTGCACGTCGACCACGTCGTCGGCGCCGCCGTCGAGCACGGTCCGGATCTGCGGCCACGAGTTGATCTCGGCCTCGCAGCGCCGCCAGTCGTACCCGTCGGCCCAGTACGCGCACAGCTCCTGCACGTAGTCCAGCGGGACGCCCTGCGTCCAGCCGTCGACGGTCGCCGGGTCGGGCCAGCGGGTGCGACGCAGCCGGTCGCGGAGGTCGTCGAGGTCGGCCTGGGGCGTCTCGATGCGGTACTCGCGCACGTCCTTACAGTTGCACGCCGCGCGTCAGTGCACCGTCAACGACGAGGTTCGTGCCGCTGATCCGGCTCGCCAGCGGGCTCGCCAGCATGACGACGGCATAGGCCACCTCCTCGGGCGTGCCCATCCGGCCGGTCGGGTTGAGCCCGAGCGCGGTCGACCAGAGCTCGGGGTTGCCCTGCTCGATGCCCTGCCACACCCCGCCGTCGAAGTAGGTGTTGCCCGGGGAGACGGCGTTGGCCCGGATCCCCTTGGGCGCCAGGTCGAGCGCGAGCCCGGAGACGTAGTGCACGAGCGCGGCCTTCATGACGCCGTAGGACCCGTCGGCGAAGTCGATCTCGCGGCCGGACACGCTGGACACCGCGATGACCGACGCGGCGTCCGACGCCTCCAGGTGCGGCATCGCCGCCTCGACCATGCGCACCGTGTGCATCAGGTCGACCTCGAAGCTGGCCTTCCAGTTCTCCTCGCCGGGGCCGATGGCCAGCGCGCTGACGTTCGCGACGACGATGTCGATCCCACCGGCCTCCGCCGCCTCGTCGGCCACCCAGGCGGCGAGCGCCTCCCCGTCGCCGACGTCGAGCGCCCGGCCCGCGACGTCGTAGCCCTTGCCGCCCAGCAGGTCCACCCGGGCGAGGATCTCCTCCTCGGAGCGCGCGCAGAACGCGACGCGCACGCCCTCGGCGGCGAGCATCTCGACGATCGCGGCGCCGATGCCGCGCGTCCCGCCGGTGACGAGCGCCTTGCGACCGGTCAGCTGCAGGTCCATTCGATCTCCCTAGAGGGGTCGGTCGGCGGGCCGCGTCACAGCGTCGCGGCCTGCTCGCGCAGGTGGGTGTGCATGCCGTTGTACGCGCGACCCGCCGGCAGCAGTGCCTTCGGGACCTTCGTGACGGCCGAGTAGTTGGTGTCGACGACGTTGGCCAGCGGTGACTCGCTGATCTGGGTGAGCAGCTGGTAGGCGTCGAGCCGGTCCAGACCGTACAGCTCGCCGAGCCAGCCGATCATGCCGACCTGGCTGGCCCGCCAGGCGTCCTCCAGCGGCCGCGACGACCCGACCACGACGTAGTGGGTGTCGGACTCGATCCGCGGCCACAGCGGCGCGGGCGAGCCCTTGATCAGCTCGACGAGCAGCGTCACGTCCATCGCGCCCTCGACGGCGGTGCCGCAGCTCTCGCCCTCGCCCTGCCGGTAGTGCCCGTCGCCGACCGAGAACAGCGCGCCCTCGACGTTGACCTGCAGGTAGCAGGTGACGCCCGGCTTCATCTCGGGCGTGTCCATGTTCCCGCCGAACATGTCGGGCACCAGGCTCGAGCGCACCTCGCGCCCCGCGGGCGCGACGCCGACCGTGCCGAGCATCGGGTTGCAGGGCAACTCGAGGCGCACGTCGGCACTCGTGGCCTCGAACAGCACGGTGCCGGCGGCCCGGTCGAGCTGGTAGATCCAGGTCCGCTCGGGCAGCGGGTCGTGCAGCAGGGCGGTGCGGTCGGTCGTCGACAGCGCGCCGAAGAACGGGATCGTCGACGACGCGCCCCAGTCGCGGGCCGGGGTGAGGTCGACGATGTGCAGGGCCAGCGTGTCGCCGGGCTCGGCGCCCTCGACGTAGAACGGGCCGGTCTGCGGGTTGACCTCGGTCATGTCCAGCACGTCGCCCGGCCGGTCGGTGACCCGGGTCAGCCGCCCGGAGAAGGCGTCCTCGGTCCACAGCCGCAGCAGCGTCCCCGGGGTGATCCGGTGACTCGGCGCGACGCCGCCGAAGGTCCACACGTACTGGTCACGCTCGGGTCGGTACTCGACGACGTCCACCCGGGTGATCGTCGACCGTCCGCGGTGCCCGCCGCAAGAGCCGATCTTCCGAACTCCCCCGGCCGCCGGCCCCGCCGGTGACTCAGGGCCGCCGGTGCACCGACACCGCGTAGTCGCCGCCCGCGTACGGGTCGCGCGTCCAGGTCGACCAGCGCGCGTCGAGGACCAGCCCCGCCGCGGCACACCAGCCGTCGTAGTCGGCGACCGACGGCCAGCCCGGCCGCAGCGTGAACCCGGCCACCAGCAGCCCGCCCGTGCGCAGCGCCCGCGCGCACGCCGCGACGGCACCCGGCCGGTCGGCCGGGTCGGCGTAGGGCACGACGTTGCCGGCGAGCAGCACGAGACCGAACCGGCTCTCGTCGGCGAGGTCCTGCAGACCCTCCTGGCGCCACGTCAGCTCCGGAGCCTTGCCGCGCGCCAGCGCGATCATGTCGCCGTCGGGGTCGAGGCCCTCCACGTCGACGCCGCGGCGGGCCAGCTCGATCGCCACCCGGCCCGTGCCGCACCCGCCGTCGAGCACGGGCGCACCCGTGCGGCCCGCCAGCAGCGCGACGACCAGGTCGGCCTCGCCGTGCGGGTTGCCCCCCTCGGCTTCGATCCGCGCCCACCGGGCCTCGTACTCGTCGAGGTCGACGGCCCGGCGCCACCGCCGCCAGTCGTCGGGGAGCGCGTCGGACATGCCGGGAAGCCTAATGGTCGGGCAGGATCGGGCGGGTGGAACGGACCGCGTCGCCCGGCGCCGTGCACCAGTCGCTCACCGACGGCATCGGGGCCACCCCGCTGGTCCGGCTCGACCGCGTCGTGGCCGGCATCGCCGCCGAGGTCCACGTCAAGGCCGAGTACGCCAACCCCGGTGGCAGCGTGAAGGACCGCGCGGCGTTCGCGATGGTCACCGCGGCCGAACGCGACGGCCGGCTGCGGTCCGGCGGGACCGTCGTCGAGGGCACGTCGGGCAACACCGGGATCGGCCTCGCGATGGTCGCCGCGCGCCGCGGGTACCGCTGCGTGCTGGTCGTGCCCGACCGCACGGCCGCCGAGAAGATCGCGCTCCTGCGCGCGTACGGCGCCGAGGTCGTCCTCACCCCCGGCACGGTCCCGCAGCACGACCCCCGGCACGTCCGGCGCCTCGCCGAACGGATCGCCGCCGAGACCCCCGGCGGGTGGCTCGCCGACCAGTACACCAACCCCGCCAACCCGCTCGTCCACCAGCGGACGACCGGCCCCGAGATCTGGGCCCAGACCGGCGGGCGGATCACCCACCTCGTCGCGGGCGTCGGCACCGGCGGGACGATCACCGGCACGGCCCGGCACCTGCGCGAGGTCGCGGGCGGCCGGGTGCGGATCGTGGCCGCCGACCCGGCGACGTCGCGCTACTCCGGCGGCGACGGCAGCCCGTACACCGTCGAGGCCGTCGGGCACTACCTGCACCCCGACACCGTCGACGACGAGTGGCCCGAGACCTACGACCCGACGGTCGTCGACGAGTTCGTGCGGGTCGCCGACGGCGACGCGGTCCGGCTGGTGCGCCGCGTCGCCCGCGAGGAGGGCCTGCTGCTCGGCGGCTCGGCGGGCACCGCGCTGGTCGCGGCGCTGCAGGTCGCGGCGGACCTCGGGGCCGGCGACGTCGTCGTCGCGATCGCGCCCGACTCCGGTCGCGCCTACCTCAGCAAGTACTTCGACGACGACTGGTGCGCACGGCTGGGGTTCGTCGACGCCGCCACCGGCCCGCTGGTGCGCGACGTCCTGCCGCCCGCCGCGCCCGGGCTCGCCGTCGTCCCGCTCGGGCGCCGCGTCGGCGAGGTCGCCGCGGCGCTGCCCCCAGGCCCCGACCTCCGCCCCGTCGTCGCCGACCGGCAGACCACCTCGGCCGACCGGGCCTCGGGCGACGTCGTCGGGTCGGTCTCGGTGTCGGCGCTGCGGCACGCTCCCGCAGACGGGTCGGTCGCCGACCACCTGCTGGAGCCGCTGGCGACGATCGGGATCGGCGAGTCCGTCGCCGGGGCGCTGGCCCGCGTCCCCGACGACGGCCGGCCGCTGCTCGTCCTCGACGACGGCCGGGTCGTCCGCTCGACGTCGCGCCACGACCTCACCCGTGAGCGGCGATAGTCGCCGGGGCGACCATCACCACTCACGACCCGGCCACGCGCCGCCGCCGTGGACCGGAGAGCCCTCGACCGGAGACCCCGGACCGGCCGGGCCGCGGACCCGGCTGCCGGCCCCGCATCCGTGCCGGTGCGACACCCGTGCGCGTCCGGCGGGATCGCCGCACATGTGCATTCCGTACATCGACGAGTCCGCCGTTGTGCGAGCTGCCCGATGAAGGCAGCATGCGACGCCTGCTTCGCTGGGGAACCCGGAGGTCAGGAGTCGACTTGGACGAGATCACCATCGACGACATCCCCGCGCTCACGCTGGGTGCAGGCGTGCTCGCCACCGCCCGGCTGCACGCCGCGCACGAGTGCTCGCCACCCACACCTTCTTGATCTTCGAGGATGCCGAGAACGTGCCCGCGCCACCCGGCAGCTGATCAGGCGTCGCTGGCGGTCCTCCCGGTCGTCGACCGTGGGCGGTTAAGGTGCGCGCCCGGAGCCGGTGCGCACACTGATGGGTCGTGCGCCGTCGGCGTGACGCAGTCTCCGGCGCGCGAACCGACCCCCGGCCCAGGCACCTGCAGGTGCCCCCGAGCGCAACCTCACGGTCGTGCCGAGCACGAATCCGAGCAGTGAGGTTGCGCGCGGAGGGGCGGCCCGCGCCCCGGACCCGGACCCGGACCCGGACCATCGCGAACGCGTGAGGACCGGATCGGGCGTAACGGTCGCCCGGGTGGTGGCGAGTCCCGCCCGGGGACCTTGCCGCCACGCCGCACACGCGGCACGCTGCCTGGCGGAGAGATCGGCCCGGCACGAGTGCCCTGACGTCGCCCGACCGGGTCCGGCGACGTCGCCGGTGTACGACGAGGGGGCGGGAATGTCCGAGGCCGCGGTGCAGGAGCCGGACACGACGGGCGGCCCGTCGCCGGCGACGACCGCGCCGGGCGTGCTCGGCGTCCTGCGGCGGGTGCCGTTCACCGCCACGTGCGCGGTGCTCATGATCGTGGTGGGCCTCGCGACCGGCACGCTGTGGTCGGCGGTGGAGGACCGTTCCTGGTACCCCCAGGTCGGATACGGGCTGCCGAGCCTGCTCGACGGACACGTCTGGACGCTGCTGACGGGCCCGTTCTTCGCCGTCGGTCCCGTCTTCTACGTCCCGATGGTGCTCTCGTTCGTGCTGTTCGTGGGCTGGGCGGAGTGGCGGATCGGGACGGGCCGCGCGGCGGCGGTGACGATCGTCGGACACATCGTGGGGATCGCGGGCGCAGCCCTGATCCTGCTGGTCACGCGGCCGACCGGCTGGCCGTGGGCGCAGATGCTGGGGGGCGAGCTCGACGCCGGGTTCTCCGCGGGCGCGTTCGCCGCGCTCGGCGTCACCGCGTCGACGCTGCGCTCGCCGTGGCGGCTGCGGCTGCGCCTGGGCATCGGCATCTACCTGCTCGTCGCGCTGATCTACGGCGGGAACCTCGCGGACCTGGAGCACTTCGTCGCCGGTGGCGCGGGTCTGCTGGCGGGGCACGTCGTCACCCGCGACCTGGGCACCCCCCGCACCGGCCGGCCCAGCCGCCGCGAGTGGCGGCTGCTCGCGGTGGCGGGCGTCCTGGTCATCCTGCTCGGCACGGTCCTGTCGTGGCTCATCCCGTCGGACGGGCCGCTCGGCCCCACGGGCGACACCGAGAGCGACTGGGTCGACGTCCTCATCACGCTGGTCCTGGCGTTGCTGCTGGTCAACGGCCTGCGCAAGGGCAAGCGGACGGCCTGGCGGTGGGGGGTCGGCATCGGGATCCTCAACGTCGTGCTGGGGCTGGTCGTGGCGGTCGTCGTGATCGTCGCGGTCGTGCTCGGCGAGCCGTGGGAGATCGTCGGCGGGCCGCTGTTCATCGCCGACCGGCTCCTGTGGCTGATCCTGCTGGTCGTGCTGATCGTCGGCCGGCACGCGTTCCGCACCCCGTCCCGACGGCGCATCCGCAAGCGGCGGGAGTTCGCCGCCGACCGCGCCGACGCCATCGCCGCCCTGCACCGCTACGGCGGCGGCACGATCTCGTGGATGGCGACGTGGCCGGCCAACCGCTGGTTCGGCACGGGCCCGGTCGAGGACACCGACGCCGGCCCCGAGGCGGCCGAGCCCTCCGCCGCGCCCGAGGTCGTCGCGGCCGCGGACCCCCGCCCCGATGCCGCCTCGGACGCCCCCGCGGACAGCGCTTCCGGCACCCCGTCCGACGCCGCTCCCGACACCGCGGACGCGGCCGCACCGCACCCTGCCGCGGACTCCCCGGACGCCGCGGAACCCGACCCGGGCATCGTGATCGCCTACCAGGCGCACGCGGGCGTCGCGATCGGCCTCGGCGACCCCATCGGCCCCGCGGGCTCGCACATCGACGCCGTCGCCGCGTTCTCCCGGATGGCCGACCGCGCCGGGCTGGTCCCCTGCATGTTCTCCGTCGGCGACGCCACGGCCGCCGCCGCCGAGACGATCGGTTGGAAGTACGTCCAGGTCGCCGAGGACACCCTCATCGACCTGCCCGGCCTCGCCTTCACGGGCAAGCCGTGGCAGAACGTCCGGTCGGCGATCAACCGGGCGAAGAAGGAGGGGATCGAGTTCCGCATGGTGACCCTCGCCGACGAGCCCTGGTCGCTCGTCGAGCGCATCCGCGGGATGAGCGAGGAATGGGTCGGCGACAAGAGCCTGCCCGAGATGGGCTTCACGCTCGGCGGGGTCGACGAGGCGCTCGACCGGGACGTGCGGGTCGGGATCGCGCAGGACGCGCACGGCACGCTGCACGGGGTGACGTCGTGGCTGCCGGTGTACGGCCCCGGGGGCCGGATTCGCGGCCGCACGCTCGACCTGATGCTGCGCAGGCCCGACGGGTTCCGCCCGGTCGTCGAGTTCCTGATCGCGCAGAGCTGCGCGACGTTCCGCGACGAGGGCGTCGAGATCGCCTCGCTGTCGGGCGCGCCGCTCGCCCGGTCGGAGGGCGACGGTCCGGTGCACGGGCTGGCCCGGGTGCTCGACCAGATCGGCGACGTGCTGGAGCCGCTCTACGGGTTCCGCTCGCTGCACGCGTTCAAGGCGAAGTTCCAGCCCCGCTACGAGCCCATGCACCTCGTGTACCGCGACGAGGCGGACCTCGCCCGGATCGGTGTCGCGATCACGCGGGCCTACCTGCCGGACACGCCCGTCACCGAGCTGGTGAAGCTGACCCGCGCCTGACGTGGCGTGGCCCTGGGCCCGGCCGCGCCCGCCCGTCCGGAGCGCTCCGGGCCGCGCCTCGGTCGTCAGCCGGCGGCGCCGGCGGCCAGCCAGATCAGCGCCGTCACCGTCTGTGCGTCGGCGTGGGCCGTGGGGACCGTGACGGCGGCCCGAGCCTGCGCGGCGGCGTCGGCGCCCAGCTGCGCCGCGACCCAGGCGAGCGCCCGGTCGGAGGCGGTCGGGCCGGCGGCCGGACCTCCGTCGGCCGAGCGCTCCCGCAGCACCTCGGCCGCCAGCCCGACCGCACGTCCGGTGCGGCCGCCGTCGACCGCGACCAGGATCGCGACCTCCTCGCGGGCGGGCTCGGCCGACCGCGTCGCGACGGTGGCCGCGATCGCCGCCTCCAGCCGGTGGTCGACGAGGTCGACGACGCAGGCGTGCTCGTCGAGGTCCGCGGCGAGGATCGCCGTGTGGTGCCGGTTCACCGCCGCCGTCCACTCGACGAGCTGCTCCTGCGGGTGGGCCGCCGGGTCCGCGACGGGCGGGATGCGGTAGCCCAGCTCCTGCTCGGCGCGGGCCTGCGCCAGGGCGAGCCGCAGCTCCGGGACGCCGTCGGTGCGTTCGACGTCGGGCAGGTCGTCGGGGCCGTAGCCATCGAGGCCGGGCAGGGTGAGGATCGGCCGCAGCCCACCGGCAGGCCGCGACACCCCGCCGCCACGCCGCCGCCGCGCCGCGACCTTGTCCGCCCGCCGCTGTCCGGGAGGCCGTTTGCGCGCCATCCCGTCAGCCGCAGACCGCGCCGCCGGCCGCGGAACCGACGAGCTTCGCGTACTTGGCCAGCACGCCGGTGCGACGCGGGGGCTCCGGCGGCGTCCACTCCGCACGCCGCCTGCGCAGCTCGGCGTCGTCGACCCCGATGTCGAGGGTGCGGGCGGCCATGTCGAGGGTGATCGGGTCGCCGTCGCGGACCAGCGCGATCGGGCCGCCGTCGGTCGCCTCGGGGGCGATGTGCCCGACGCAGAGGCCGGTCGTGGCGCCGGAGAAGCGACCGTCGGTGATCAGCAGGACGTCCTTGCCCAGACCGGCGCCCTTGATCATCCCGGTGACGGCCAGCATCTCGCGCATGCCCGGGCCGCCGCGCGGGCCCTCGTACCGGATGACCACGACGTCGCCCGCGGTCACGGTGCCGTCGGCGACGGCGTCGAGCGCGCCCTGCTCGCCGTCGAACACGCGGGCCGTGCCGGTGAAGGTCGCCGAGTCGAACCCGGCGCTCTTGACCACGGCGCCGTCGGGTGCGAGCGAGCCGCGCAGGATGGTCAGCCCACCGGTGGGGTGGATCGGGTCGGACAGGGCGTGCACGATCGTGCCGTCGAGATCGGGCGGGCCGACCTCGGCGAGGTTCTCCGCGACGGTCCTGCCGGTGACGGTGAGGGCGTCGCCGTGGAGCAGTCCCGCGTCGAGCAGCGCACGCATCACGACGGGCACGCCACCGACCTGGTCGACCGACGACATGACGTAGCGCCCGAACGGCTTGACGTCGGCCAGGTGCGGGACGCGGTCGCCGATGCGGTTGAAGTCGTCGAGGGTGAGCTCGACCTGCGCCTCGTGGGCGATGGCGAGCAGGTGCAGCACCGCGTTGGTGGAGCCGCCGAACGCCATCACGACGGCGATCGCGTTCTCGAAGGCCTCGCGGGTGAGGATGTCGCGGGCGGTGATGCCCTGGGCGAGCATGCCGATCACGGCCTCCCCGGAGGCGCGGGCCGAGCCGTCGCGACGCCGGTCGACGGCGGGCGGGCTGGCCGACCCCGGCAGCGCCATGCCGAGCGCCTCCGCGGCGCTGGCCATGGTGTTGGCGGTGTACATGCCGCCGCACGCGCCCTCGCCGGGGCAGATGTTGCGCTCGATCTCGGTGAGCTCGTCGCGGGTGATGAGCCCCTTGATGCAGGCACCGACGGCCTCGAACGCGTCGGAGATGTTGACCTCGCGGCCGTCGACGTGCCCGGGCAGGATCGAACCGGCGTACACGAAGACCGATGCGAGGTCGAGCCGCGCGGCGGCCATCAGCATGCCGGGCAGCGACTTGTCGCAGCCGGCGAGCAGGACCGTGCCGTCGAGGCGCTCGGCCTGGACGACCGTCTCCACCGAGTCGGCGATGATCTCCCGGCTGACCAGCGAGTAGTGCATGCCGACGTGGCCCATCGAGATGCCGTCGGACACCGAGATCGTGCCGAACTCCATCGGGAAGCCGCCCGCGGCGTGCACACCCTCCTTGGCGGCCCGGGCGAGGCGCTGCAGCGACAGGTTGCAGGGGGTGATCTCGTTCCAGCTCGACGCGATGCCGATCTGGGGCTTGGCGAAGTCCTCGTCGCGCATGCCGACGGCGCGCAGCATCCCGCGGGCGGCCGTGCGTTCGATGCCGTCGGTGACGTCGCGGCTGCGCGGTTTGAGGTCGGCGGTCGCAGGGGCGGACCGGTCCGCGAGCTCGGTCATTCGGCGCTCCAGTCGGTGCGGGTCACGTGGCGGGGGGTCGCGTGCCGGGGTGGTCGGGCGCGACCAACCTATCCCCGCCGCCGCCCGCCCCGGCAGCCGCGGGCCGCCCGGCCTCCCGCACCGAGCGGCCCAGTAGCAGCACGATCACCGCCGACAACGTCATGAACCCCGCGACGCACCACATCCCCGCACGCAGCGACCCGGTGAGGTCCTCCAGCCAGCCGGTCAGGTACGGCCCGACGAACCCGCTGAGGTTGCCGAACGAGTTGATCAGCGCGATGCCCGCGGCCGCGCCGACACCGGTGAGGAACGTCGGCGGCAGCTGCCAGATCACGGGGATCGCGGCGAACACCCCGCACGCGCACACCGTCACGGCGGCGATCACGAGCGCGGGCGAGTCGAGGTAGAGGGCGACGGCGACGGCGGCGGCGCCGAGCAGCACCGGCACGGCGACGTGCAGCACCCGCTCCCCCGTGCGGTCCGAGCTGCGGGCCACGACGACCATGACCACCGCCGCGACCGCGTACGGGATGGCCGTCACCAGCCCGATGACGGTGGCCGACAGCGACGTCGAGAGCTCGTCGACGACCTGGGGCAGGAAGAACGCGAGCACGTAGAGCCCGAACACGACACCGAAGTAGACGACCGACAGCGCGATCACCCGCCGGTCGGCCAGCGCCGCGCGCAGCCCGGGCGCGTGCGGCACCTCCGCGGCGTCCTCACGGGCGATCGTGTCCTCCAGCGCCGCCGCCTCCTCGCGGCGCAGCCAGCGGGCCTTGCGCGGCCGGTCGGGCAGCACGAACAGCACCACGATGCCCAGCAGGAACGCGGGCAGGCCCTCGAGGAAGAACATGAACCGCCAGCCGGCGTCGAACCCGAGGACGCCCTCGCCGTGGTCGATGAGCAGCCCCGACAGCGGCCCGCCGACCACCGACGACAGCGGCACCGCCAGGAAGAACAGCGCGACGACACGGGCCCGCTGCACCCTCGGGAACCAGTACGTCAGGTACAGGATGATGCCGGGGAAGAACCCCGCCTCGGCGAAGCCCAGCAGGAACCGCACGACGTAGAAGCTGGTCGGGCCCTGCACGAACGCCGTCGCCGACGCGATGATCCCCCAGCTGATCATGATGCGGGCGATCCAGAGCCGGGCGCCGACGCGGTGCAGGATGACGTTGCTCGGCACCTCGAAGAAGAAGTACCCGATGAAGAACAGCCCGGCCCCGAGGCCGTAGGCGGTCGCCGAGAGGCCCAGGTCGGGGCGCATCGTCACCGACGCGAACCCGACGTTGACCCGGTCGACGTAGTTGAGCAGGTAGCACAGGCCCAGCAGCGGCAGCAGCCGCCACATCGCCTTGCGGATCGCGCCCTCGGTCGGGGTGGTGACGGCCCCCGGCTCGGGCTCGGCTGCGGACACGGGCGTCTCTCCTCGCGGTCGGCACCGCGCCGCCCCCCGACGACGCCCTGCGCTTCTACCCCGCGGACGTCGCGCCGACAACTCGGGACGCGCCGGGCGAACCCCCCGTCCCGGACTCGCGACGGGTTCGGGACACCCCCGGCACCGCCCGTCACCTCCCGATCTGCTGCTCGTTGGCTGCTGCGGACGACCATTCGGAAGGACACTCATGGGCGAGCACAGCACACGACGCACACCCCGGTTCCGGGGTGTCGCACGCGTCGGTGCGCTGATCGGGGTCGGCGTCGTCGCGGCGGGGGTGCTCACGGGCACCGCGCTGGCCGCCGATCACACCGGTGGCGGGGACGGCAGCGCGCTCGTCGCCGGGACACCGTGCACGGTGACGGCGAAGGCGTGCGTGGACCTCGCCGCGAACAAGGCGTGGCTGATCGACGACGGCGCCGTCACCGTCGGGCCCGTCGGCATCAGCCACGGCGGCCAGGGCGAGGAGACCCCCACCGGCACCTTCCAGGTGCAGTGGAAGGACAAGGACCACAAGAGCGCGGAGTTCAACAACGCGCCGATGCCCTACGCGGTGTTCTTCGCCCCCGGGGGTATCGCGTTCCACCAGGGCAACCCGCAGAACCCGTCGGCGGGGTGCGTGCACCTCGCGCACGACAACGCCGTCACCTTCTACAACTATCTGCAGGTCGGCGACGAGGTCCAGGTCCACTGACCACGCCGCGGACACGACGACGGCCGGCCCCCGCACCCGGGGACCGGCCGTCGCCGTTCGTGGGGCTCCCGTACCGCTACGGGCGGGCCGTCGCCCGGTCGCGGCGCACGTTGGCGCGGCGGCCCTTGAGCGTGGTGACGCCGCGCAGCGCGCGCAGCACCTCGTCGGCGGCGTGCTCGGGCACCTCCACGAGCGCGTGCCGCTCGTGGATCTGGATGGCGCCGATGTCGCGACCGGAGAGCCGGGACTCGTTGGCCAGCGCGCCGACGATGTCCTGCGGGCGCACACCCGCGGCACGACCGGCGGAGACGAACAGCCGGGTGGTACCCGCCTTCGGCGGACGCGGGCCCTGGCCGCGGCTGCCGCCGAACTCGCGCCGCCCGGCCGGGCCGCCCCGGCCGTCGCGCTCGCGACGGCCTTCGCGCGGCGCCGACACCACCGGGATGTCGATCTCGTCCTCGGGGGCACCGGAGACGTCGCGGGCGATCCGCACGGCGGCGGCCGCGACCTCGACGGCGTCGAACTCCTCGGCGAGCGAGGCGATCATCGCGGCGACACCGTCGTCGGCGCCGCGGCCGGCCGACTGCCGGTCGGTCAGCAGCCGCTCCCGCAGCGCGACCTTGGTCCGCTCGACGCGCGCACCGGCGAGGTCGGCCACCGTCGGCACGGGGGCAACGGGCACCGGCGTGCCGGTGAGCCGCTCGATGTTGCGCAGGTGCCGCACCGACGCGGGCGCGACCAGGGTGATCGCCACGCCCTCGCGGCCCGCCCGGCCGACCCGGCCGATGCGGTGCACGTAGGACTCGGGCGACTTGGGCACGTCGTGGTTGACGACGTGGGTCAGCTGGTCGATGTCGAGGCCGCGGGCGGCGACGTCGGTGGCGACGAGCAGGTCGGTCCGCCCGTTGCGCAGCCTGTCGACGACGCGGGTGCGGTGCTCCTGGTCCATGCCGCCGTGCAGCGCCTCGGCACGCAGCCCACGACCGGTCAGCGCCTCGGTGACGGCATCGACGTCGGCACGGGTGCGGCAGAACACGATCGCCGCGGTCGGCCGCTCCAGCTCGAGGATGCGGCCCAGCGCCGCCGTCGTGTGGCTGCGCGGCACCATGTAGGCGGTCTGGCGGACCCGGGGGGCCTCGCCCTCCGGGACCTCCTCGCGCTGGATGCGCACCAGCACCGGGTCGGTCAGGTAGGTGCGGGCGAGCACCTCGATGCGCCGCGGCATGGTGGCCGAGAACAGCACGGCCTGCCGGGTGTCGGGGGTGGCCTGCAGGATCGTCTCGATGTCCTCGACGAAGCCCATGTCGAGCATCTCGTCGGCCTCGTCGAGCACGACGACCTCGAGCTCGTCGAGGCTCAGGGCACCGCGGTTGATCAGGTCGATCGCGCGGCCCGGGGTGGCGACGACGACGTCGACGCCACGCTTGAGCGCACCGAGCTGCGGGCCGATGGGAGCGCCGCCGTAGACGGCCAGCACCCGGGCACGCAGCCCCTTGCCGTAGCGGGCGATCGCCTCGGTGACCTGCATCGCGAGCTCGCGGGTCGGGGCCAGCACCAGGCCGAGCGGGGCGGTGCCGCGGCTGCCGCGGCGCTCCTGCGCCAGGCGCTGCAGCATCGGCAGCGCGAAGGCCGCCGTCTTGCCGGTGCCGGTTGCGGCCTGGCCGATGAGGTCACGGCCGTCGATCAGTGACGGGATGGCCTCGGCCTGGATCGGGCTGGGCCGCTCGTAGCCGAGCTCGTCGAGCGCGCGCTGCAGCTCGGGAGCCAGCCCGAGGTCGGCGAAGCGCACGCCGCCCTCGTCGGGGTCGTCCGTGTCGTCGGAGTCGTCGGAGTCGTCGGACTCGTCGTTCGAGTCCTCGGCGGAGTCGTCAGCGGACTCGTCGACGTCGCCGGTGGACTCGACGGAGTCGCCGATGGACTCGTCGGAGTCGCTGTCGTGGGAGGCGTCGGTCGGGGCGACGTCCTCGACCGAGTCGATCTCGGCCGCGAGCGCGGCGTCGTCGAACTCAGGGGTCTCGGGGTGGTCGTTCTCGGGCAGGTCGAGCAGGGTAGTCACACACGTCCTCTGTCGCGGCAGGGTGAGCGCGTCCCACTCTGGACGCGGGCACTCACGGAGATCACTCACGGAAGCCCGCGGGGCCCTGCGGCGTGCATACGTGGACCATCTGGGGCTCTCGGACCGCCATGAGCGGCGGACCGACGCACCAGTGTCCCATGCCGCGTTCCCGACGATCACGCCGGGGCCGGGTCTCGCCGGTCACGTGGTTCCGTCAGGGATCAACGCCCCGGACCGCCGGACTGTTCCCCCGTCCGGCGACGGGTGCCGGCGCCGGACGGGCCGGGCCTACTTGCCGAAACCGGCGCGGCGCAGCGCCTCGGCCATCGCGTTGTTGGCCGGTTCCTGGCGCGGCCGCGCCTGCCCGCCGGAACGACCAGCTCGCTGGTCGTTGCCGCCGCGGGCACCGCGCTGGTCACCCTTGCGCACGTCCCCGCCGCGCCGGTCGCCCTGGCG
>Ga0182736_1001465_pt1 | contig 22846 bp, 17 predicted proteins | sample eDN5th30CKraftBY_FD_128882 | JGI IMG/M metagenome (GOLD analysis project Ga0182736, IMG submission 128882) | Enriched backyard soil microbial communities from Emeryville, California, USA - eDNA 5th pass 30_C Kraft BY (version 2) (version 2) | ecosystem: Environmental > Terrestrial > Soil >... | reverse complement strand
TGCGCTTTCGCGAGGCGGCGCTGTTCACCCATCGCGGCCTGTCCGGCCCGGCGATGCTCCAGATCTCCTCCTACTGGCAGCATCGCACGCCCATCCATGTCGATTTCCTGCCCGATGCCGCGCCGGACTGGCTGGTGGCGCACAAACAGGCCCAGCCGCGCGCCCCATTGCGCCGCGCGCTGGCGGCGCGGCTCCCCGCCCGGCTGGCCGACGCGCTGGCCGAGCGGCTCGCGCTGGAAGGTGAGCTGGCGAACCTGCCGGACAAGGCGCTGCGCGCCGCCGCCGCGCGCCTCGCCGACTGGCCCTTCATGCCCGGCGGCACGGAAGGCTATGCCAAGGCGGAAGTGACCGCCGGCGGCATCGCCACGGCCGGTCTCTCGTCGCGTAGCATGATGGCGACGCGCGTGCCGGGCCTCTATGCGATTGGCGAGGCGGTCGATGTCACAGGCTGGCTCGGCGGCTATAATTTCCAGTGGGCCTGGGCCAGCGGCCGGGCGGCGGGGCAGGCAATCTGAGGCGCCGTGGCGGGCATCAGGCTCTCACCGCCCGCCCGAGACGGCCAGATTGGCGCCGGTGACGAAAGCGGCGGCATCCGAGACGAGAAACATGACGGAGGCCGCGACATCCTCCGGCGTGCCGATCCGCCCGACCGGTGACAGCGCCATGGCGCGCGCCCGCTTTTCGTCGCTCAGCATGCCGGTGTCGATCGGGCCGGGCGAGACGGCGTTGACCCGGATGCCCTGTCCGCCCACTTCCCGCGCGAGGCCCAGCGTCAGCGCGTCGATGCCGCCCTTGGAGGCTGCATACCAGATATATTCATCGGGCGATCCATAGGCGGTGGCGCGTGACGAGAGGAAGATGATGGCCCCGCCCGCGCCGCCCCGGCCCGTCGCCATGCGGCGCACGCCTTCCCGCGCGCAGAGCATGGCGCCGACGAGGTTGACGTCGATCACCCGCGCGAGCGTCTCCGGGCTCGCATCGGCCAGCGTGGAGGCCGGCCCGGTGATGCCGCCGCTGCAAATGAGGGCGCGCAGCGTGCCCATCGCATCCGCCGCGGCGAACAGCGCCGCTACCGCCTGCGCATCGGCGGTGTCCGCGCGCATCGCCTGCGCGGTTCCCCCGGCGGCGTGGATGCGGTCCACCACCTGCCGGGCAGCGGCCTCGTCGCTCGCATAGCTGAGCAGCACCCGATAGCCGGCCTGCGCCGCCGCAACGGCGATCGCGGCGCCAATGCCCCGGCTGCCGCCGGTGACGAGGAAAACCCCTTCATTCATCGCCCGTCTCCCCTGGTCGCGGCCCGGCTTCCCGGTTAGTCCCGCCGGCGCGCCCGTCTTGTCTGACATGGCATCATCATTTGATCGCGACCAGCCCGCAGCCGCCCGCGCAGCGTTCGGTGCCCGCGCGCCGATAACCTTCCAATGCAAGGCGCGACGCCGGATCGGACAAGCCAGCGGCCTTTTTTGGTCACACAGGGACAGGGTGCACCGCTGCGTCAGGAGTATCCGGCCCATGGATGAAAACAGGCCCATCACGCTGTTCAATGTCGATATGGTCCGGTTCGGCACGGATGCCGCGCTGCACTGTGCGGCCGATTTCGCGGCGCGCGGCCTCACCTCCGCTTTTCTGGTGACGGGCCAGCCGACCCGCGGCCTGTGCGAGCCGCTGGCCGGCGCCTGCCGCGATCGCGGGATCGCGCTCACCATCTGGGACGGGATCGAGGGCGAGCCGACTTTGGCGGAATTTGCCGATGCCATGGCCGCTGCCCGCGCCTGCCGGGCGGATAGCGTGATCGGGCTGGGCGGCGGCAGCGCCATGGATGTCGCCAAGCTGGTCGCCGCCCTGTTCGATGGCGCACAGGCGATTGATGAGGTGATCGGTGTCGATCTGCTGGCCCGCCGCGCCCTGCCGCTCGCCTGCATCCCGACGACGGCCGGCACCGGCAGCGAAGTCACGCCCATCGCCATTCTGGAAGATGAGCGGGCGGACCTCAAGAAAGGCGTCGTCAGCCCGCATCTGGTGCCGGATTTCGCCTATCTCGATCCCGGCCTCACCCGCTCCATGCCGCGCGGCGTCACCGCCTCGACCGGCATCGATGCGCTGACCCATTGCATCGAGGCGTTCGCCAACAGATTCGCCCATCCGATGATCGATATGTTCGCGCTGGAGGGCATCAGGCTGATCGCCGGCCATATCGAGCGCGCCTGCAATGATGGCGAGGATATCGAGGCGCGGGCGGCGATGCTGCGCGCGAGCTATTTCGGCGGGCTGTGTCTGGGGCCGGTGAACACCGCCGCCGTCCATGCCCTTGCCTATCCGCTGGGCGGTGAGTTCCATGTGCCGCACGGCATCGCCAATTCAATCCTGCTGCCGCATGTGCTGCGCTTCAATCTGGCGGCCGCGCCGGCGCGCTATGCGCAGGTGGCGCAGGCGCTCGGCGTCGCGCGCACCGGCGATGATCTGGCCGACGCGGCGCAGGGCGTGGAGCGCATCGCCGCCTTGTCGCGCCGGATCGGCATCGCGCCCGGCATGGCCGCTTACGGCATCAGCGCCAATGCCATCCCGCACATGGCCGCCGCGGCGATGACGGTGACGCGCCTGCTGGTTCGCAATCCGCGCGAAGTGACCGAGGCCGACGCCGCGCGCATTTACGAGGCCGCGCTCTGAGGATGATCCGACCAACCAGCAAGGGAGCTATCATGACCGATCTCGACGCCATTTTGAAACTCAACGCGGAGCTGGCCTTGCAGCTGGCCGATTACTGGTATGAGATCGACACGAATGGCGGGCGCGGCGCGAGTGCTTATTATACGGCGGACGCCGTCTTTCACGGCCAGTTCGCTTCCTATGAAGGGCGCGATAAAATCCAGCAATTTTACGACTGGCGCGCTGGCCGGAGCCCACGTCTCTCGGTCCATAGCTTCACCAATTTCCGCGCCCGCTTTACCGGGCCGGACACGGCCGAGGCGACCAATCATCTGTTCCTCTATGCCGCCGACGGCGTGAAAATCCTGCCGACGCATCCGCCCATCACCATCAGTCTGGCGACGGACAGATATCGGCGCGTCGGGGGCAAGTGGCTGTGCACCTACCGCCGCTTCGAACATTGGTTCGAGGGGGATACGCCCGTGACCAATCCGGCGCTGGACGAAAAATAAGCCGCTGCCGAAGGGCGCTTAATCGAAATAGAGGCTCATCGCCGTCCGGTCGATTTCGGCGCGGACGGCGGCCTGCGGGACCCAGTGCCGGTAGCTGGCCAGCACGCGGCCATAGCTCATGCTGCGCTCATAGCCCACGAACGGCGCATCGCTGCCCCAGAGCAGCCGCTCGGGGCCGACGCGGGCGAGCAGGTCCGCCGCGATCCGGTTGGCGAGCGTGTCGAGGTCGCCATGGGGATCGTCCCGCCAGGCGTCCGTTCCCGGCAGGCGGAATCCGGCAGCCAGCTTGATCCACAGCCGGCCGCTCTCCACGCCCGCGAGCATTGCGCGATAGCCTGCGCAACAGAACGGGTCGGCCGGGTCGGGATGGCCGAAATGATCGACCACGATCTTGATGCCGCTCGCCATCAATGCATCGAGCACCGGCGGTAACCGGGGGCCTTCAATGGCGATATGGACATGCCAGTCGAGATCGCGGGCGCGGCGCAGCAGCAGGCGATAGGCGTCGGATCGGAAATCGGGCAGCGTGCCCAGCCGCGCCAGTTGCAGGCGCATGCCGACAATGCCTTCATCGCGCATCTGCCGCAGCGCGTCCGGCGCCACCGCCGGATCGACGATCACCGTGCCGCGCAGGCGCTTGTGAGCGCGCACCGCCGCGATGGTATAATCATTATAGGTGCCGGCGATGCTGAGGCCGGATATCACGGCATGGCGCACGCCATGTTCATCCAGCGTACCGATCAGGCCCTGCGTCGTGAAGGCGTAATCGGGCCGCGTCCAGGCATCCGCCATAAGCGGCATGTCGGATCGAAAGACATGGACATGCGCGTCGACGAGCGGCGCATCAGCAACCTGTTCAGCCATGGCCGGCGCGCGCGCTCCCTTGTTCAGGCTGGCAGCGGATAGTCGGCGGCGTTGAGCACCCAGCCGGCCATCGCCGAAAAATCCGTGCGCGGCGGGGCGAAGATATCGACCAGCAGATTGACGCCCGGATCGACCGCCGCCGAGGTATGGATGACGCGCGGCGGGATGACGCAGATGGAGGGCGAGCCGCATTCCTCATGGGCATCGTCCCGCCAGTCGGCGAGATCAGCCGTCCATGGCCAGCGCAGATGGTGGACATAGCGGCCACCTATCGCGAGCGATCCCTGCTCGAAATCATCGTGGTGATGGGGAGAGAGTTTGGCCGGATCGCGCGGCCCCATTTGCGGCGGGAAGATATTGACCATCAAGGTCGTGCAGCGGAAGATTTTGCCGAACCGGCCCGGCTCGTCCGGCACGTCGAGGCTGTAGCTGCGCAGCTTGAACCCACCGACCGGGTCCGGCCAGGCCGTGAATGGCGGCACTTGCGGATGGGGCCCCGCATAGGTGGCGGCATTGGAGGCCAGCGCGGCCATGTCCGCCGAGCGGGCGGAGAAGAGGCGGATAACCGGCCCTCCAGCCGCCACGCAGATCCGGCTGTCACCCGGCGGGATCATGGTGATGGTGAAGCCGTCAATCGCCTGCATCTCGCCGCCGGCCTCAACCGTGACGTTGCTCTGCGCCTCGGGCAAAAGCAGGACATATTCGTCAATCTGGTCCTTGCGCTCGAATATGGCGCCCGGCTGCGCCTGCGAATAGGCGATGATGAAATTCTGGCCCCGCGCCACCCATGTGCGGTGCAGTTTTTCCTCAATCTGCGCCGCCGTCTCGTGGAAACGCGCATAGGTGGCGCTTCCGAAGGCCGATGCGGCCGGCGCGGGTGTCGCGCTTGCCGTGGCGAGGCGCGAGCGGGGGTCGTCGGATTCGTACATGGTTTACTCCGTCGCCGCCGGTCTCAGGCCGGCCGTGAGATTTCGGCAATCACGGCCTGCGCCGCTTGCCCGAACAATGTTGCGTCATTGCTGACCATCACCAGCGAATAGCCGCTGTCCCGATAGCGCCTGGCTTCCTGCGGCGTGGCGGCGGCGATGCCGCTCAGCTTGCCCGCGTCGGCGGCGGCTTTGCGGACAGTCTCGACCATGGTCTGCACCTGCGGATCGGATGCCGGCCTGCCGCTGGAGAGGAACAGGTCGCCCAGCCCCACGAAGACGCCGCCAACATCCGGCAGGGCGAGATAGTCCGCTGCCCGGTCGAGCGATTGCCAGTCCTCCAGCTGGACCATGCGCAGACAGTCGTGATCGCCCCGCGCCAGATAGTCGCTCAGCGGCGCAAGCCCCCAGCGCCCGGCCCGTGATGTCGCGCCCAGGCCGCGCTCGCCGCGAGGGGCAAACACCATTTGCCGGGTGATCCGCCGCGCCGTTTCCAGATTGTCCACGCGCGGCACCAGCAGCCCGTCCGCGCCGCTGTCTAGCAGCCGCTGAACGTCGCCGCCGCTCTGGTCCGGCAGCCGCACCAGCGCGGCCAAGCCGCAGGCCTGCGCGGCGAAGATCAGACGATAGACCAGGTCCATGCCATGGGGCGCATGCTCCATGTCGATGACGACGAACTCGAAACCGGCATGGCCGAGCAGCTCCACCGTTTCGAGCGACGGGATCTTGACCCAGCTGCCCAGCATGCCGGTGGAGCGGTTGGCGAATGACGACAGGAACTTCTGCAACACGGCACCTTCAAAACCGGGCAAATGACGATGAAGGTCGCTTCTGCGCCGCTTGACCGCGCCGTTCTTGCTCAGATAGGCACTAGCAATTGATCGACCCATTGCGCCGCAGGCGGGTTCGCCGCGCCGAGGCCGGCGAGCGGCCGGGGCGCGCAAGCTTCCATGCCGCAATGAGCAAGTGACGTGCGGTAGCGCCGCCTAAGGCTGCGTGGCCGGCGCCGGATTGTCGGCGGATCGCCGGACGGGATGGAGCAGGAATTTGGTCATGCAGAGTCAGTCAGCCACGCCAGCCGCGACGCGGGACGCGATCCGCCAGTCCCCGCTTTTTCGCCAGCAGGCGTTTATCGACGGCGCATGGCGCTCGGCGGCGGCCGAGCGCGTCATCGCCGTGGACGATCCCTATAGCGGCGAGACGATCGGCACGGTGCCCGATCTTGACGAGCCGGCGGTGCAGGGCGCCATCGATGCCGCCGCGCGCGCCTTTGGCGACTGGTCGCGGCGGCCGGCGAGCGAGCGCGGGGCGCTGCTGCGGCGCTGGCATGACCTCATTGTCGCCAGTCGCGAGATGCTGGCCGGCCTCATCACGCTGGAAAATGGCAAGCCGCTGCGCGAAGCGCGCGCCGAGATCGATTATGGCGCCAGCTTCGTCGCTTTCTACGCCGAGGAAGCGACCCGCGCGCTGGGCGAGACGATCCCTGCGCCGGGGCCGGGGCGGCAATTGCGCGCCGAGCGCGAGCCGATCGGCGTCTGCGTCGCCATCACGCCGTGGAATTTCCCCAACGCCATGCTCACCCGCAAGCTCGCGCCGGCGCTGGCGGCGGGCTGCACCATGGTGGCCAAGCCCGCTTCGCAGACGCCGCTCTCCGCGCTGGCGCTGGCTGCGCTGGCGCAGGAGGCGGGCTTCCCGGACGGTGTCGTCAATATCGTCACCGGCAAGGCGGCGATGATCGGTGATCTGGTCACCGCGTCCGATATCGTGCGCAAGATCAGCTTCACTGGGTCCACCGGGGTCGGCGCCGCGCTCATGCAGGCGTCCGGCCGCACCATCAAGCGCCTCTCGCTGGAGCTGGGCGGCAATGCGCCCCTGCTCATTTTCGACGATGCCGATATCGATATGGCGGTGGAGACGGCGATCGTCGCCAAATTCCGCAATTGCGGCCAGAGCTGCATCGCGGCCAACCGCATCTATGTGCAGGCCGGCATTCATGATCGGTTCGTGGCCGCCTTTGCCGAACGGGTCGCAGCCATGACGCTGGGCGACGGCTTCGATGAGGCGAGCGATATCGGCCCGCTCATCGATGCCGCCGCCGTCGCCAAGGTGAACGAGCATCTCGACGCGGCTCTCGCCGGCGGCGCGACCTTGCTGGCGGGCGGGCGCGGGGAGGGGCGGATGATGCCGCCCTCGCTGCTCTGCGGCGTGCGGCCGGATGCGCTGCTCACGCGCGAGGAGACGTTCGGCCCGCTCGCCCCGATCATCCGCTTCGAGCGCTATGATGAGGCGCTGGCGCTGGCCAACGATACGCCGTTCGGCCTCGCCGCCTATATCTGTTCGTCCGATCCGCGGACCATCGCCCGCGCCGCGCGCGATCTTGAATGCGGCATGGTCGGCATCAACACCGGCCTCATCTCCAACGCGGCGGCGCCCTTTGGCGGCGTCAAGCAATCGGGCCTCGGCCGGGAGGGCTCGCATCACGGGCTGGAGGAATATCTCAACATCAAATATCTCTGTCAGGCGGGCCTGTAGGGCGCGGGCGATGTTCGATCAGGGCAGCAACCGCAAGATCGTCATCACCTGCGCGCCGACCGGCTCGATCCATACGCCGTCCATGTCGCCGCATCTGCCGGTGACGGCGGACGACATTGCGCAGGCCGCCGTCGAGGCCGCAGCGGCGGGCGCGGCGATCCTGCATCTCCACGCCCGCAATCCGGCCGACGGCAGCCCGTCTCCGCTCGCGGCCGATTTCATGGCGTTTCTCCCGCGCATCAGACAGGCGACCGATGCGGTCGTCAATATCTCGACCGGTGGCAGCGCGACCATGACGCTGGACGCCCGGCTGGAGGGCGCGAAGGCGGCGCGGCCGGAACTCGCCTCGCTCAACATGGGGCCGCTGATCTTCGATTTCTCCGGCGCTGCCGCGCGGGTGACGGACTGGCTGCATCCATGGGAGCAGCCCTATGTCGAAGGCGCGCGCGACCGGATCATGTATAATGACAATGGCTATATCGAGCGGATCATGACCGAGGTGGGGCAGGCGTTCGGCACCCGTTTCGAGTTTGAATGCTATGATGTCGGCCATCTCTACACGCTGGCCCATTTCGCCGACAAAGGGCTGATAAAGCCGCCATTCCTCATTCAGGGCATTTTCGGTATATTGGGCGGCATCGGCGCGGACCCGCGCAACATGGCGCATATGGTCACGATGGCGGACAGCCTGTTCGGGCGCGATTATCATTTCTCCGCGTTTGCCGCCGGGCGCAACCAGATGCATTTCTGCACCCAGAGCGTGCTGCTCGGCGGCCATGCGCGGGTCGGGCTGGAGGATAGTCTCTATATCGGCAAGGGCGAGCTGGCCGTCTCCAGCGCGCAGCAGGTTGCGAAGATCAGGCGCATCGTCGAGGAACTGGGGCTGGAGGTCGCGACGCCGGACGAGGCGCGCGACCTGCTCGGCCTCAAGGGCGGCGATCAGGTCGGCTTCTGAGCGCGATCGGCGTCAGAGCGCCGCGATATAGCCGCCGTCGAGCGGGATCGTCGTGCCATTGACATAGGCGCCCGCGCGCGAGGCGAGAAAGGTGACGAGGCCGATGACATCGTCCGCCTCGCCGGGCCGACCAAGCGGAACATGGGCCGCCACGCTCTGTCGCACCGCATCGGAATCCGTATCGGTCAGGCGTGAGGGGAAGGGGCCAGGGGCGATGGCGTTGGCCGTGATCCGGTGCGGCCCCAGCGCCTTGGCGAGCGAGCGGGTGAGATGATGGATGGCCGCCTTGGATGCGCCATAGGCATGGGCTTCCCAATTGGGGACATGCAGCCCGCCGATCGAGCCGATATTGATGATCCGCGCCGGGTCCCGCTCGCGCGCGCCGGCCCTGAGCAGCGGCAGCAGCGCCTGTGTAAGGAAGAAGACGGCGCGCAGATTGACATGGAGGACGCTGTCCCAATCCTGCGTCGTGATGGCCGCAAGGCTGCCGGGCGCATTCGCCCCGGCATTGTTGATCAGCAGATCGAGCCGCCCCTCGTGCGCGGCCAGTGTCTGCGCCAGCGCGGCTGGCCCGGTCTCTTCGGCCAGGTCCGCCACCAGCGGGATGCATTCGCCCCCCGCTTCGGCCAGTCCGGCGGCGGTCGCGGCGGTGCGTTCGGCATCGCGGCCGCTCAGATAGGTCTTCACGCCGCGCGCCACCAGACCGCGCGCGATCATGAGGCCAATGCCGCTGGTGCCGCCGGTCACAAGAGCGATTTTGCCGCCAATATCGAAGAGAGGGTCCGTCATTCTTGTCTCCGCGCCATGTCGCCGGCCGCCCCAAAAGGCCGCTGGAGACGGCAGTAGGAACGGCCGCTTGGACATTGCAAGTCGCTTATGCCAAAGGCAAAAATATTGCGTTTGGGTCAATTTGGCGGGCCGCTTTTATCAAGCGGTCGCGTCGCGGCAGGGTCATAATCCGCCGGAGATAAACATATTCGGGGGAGTGATGACCGTATCTGTGCGGCGCCCGCAAGGGTGGCTTTTCGATCGACACGCGGGCCGTCTGTCGCTCCGCAGCATCGGGAGGGCGGGCGCATGATGTCCTGGTATCGCGAGTCGGATAAACGCACCCGGCGCGTCTTCTGGACGTGCGGCGCGGGCTGGGTGATGGATGCCGCCGATGCGCAGGTCTATCAATATCTGATCCCGCTGCTCATCGGCTCGCTGGGCATCACGCTGACCGAGGCCGGGTCGATCGCCAGCGCCAGCTATTTCTCCGCCGCCATCGGCGGGTGGCTCGGCGGATGGCTGTGCGACCGTTTCGGCCGTGCACGCATCCTCCAGTTGACGATTTTGTGGTTTTCGGTCTTTTCCTTCGCGTCCGGCTTTGCGCAGACTTACGAGCAATTGCTGGTTATCCGCATTCTCCACGGCCTTGGCTTCGGGGCGGAATGGGCGGTGGGCGCCGTGCTCATCGGCGAGATGATCGCGCCGAAGCATCGCGGCAAGGCGCTCGGCACCATTCAGGCCGGCGCGCCGATCGGCTCGGGCATCGCGGCCCTGCTGGCCGGGCCGGTGGCGGCCGCCTTCGATCCGGATCTTGGCTGGCGGATCGCTTTCTGGCTGGGGCTGCTGCCTGCGATATTGATCTTCTTCATCCGCCGGGGGTCGGACGATGCGGAGATTTTCAAGGCCGCGCGGGCCAGGCGACTGGCCGGGCCGCGCGGGCCGGGCATCACCGCGATCTTCACGCCGCGGATGTTGCGCATCACCCTGCTGGCCTCCATGCTGTCGCTCGGCGTGCAGGGCGCGGCCTATTCGGTCGCCAATTATCTCACCGTGTTCATGACGCAGGAGCGCGGCCTCACCCAGGCGGTCGCGAGCTATTGCGTGCTGGTCAACAGCCTTGGCGGCTTTTTCGGCTGTCTCGTCAACGCCTATCTCAGCGATCGTCTGGGCCGGCGCGCGGTGTTCCGCCTGTTCGGCATCGGCTTCGTCGTCATGGCGTCGGTCTATCTGTTCGGACCGTGGGGCGGCGACGTCCGCTTCCTCATCTCCGTCGGCATGGTTTACGGCTTTTTCCAGTTCGGCATGTATGCCTCCTTCGGGCCCTATTTCACCGAGCTGTTCCCCACCGAACTGCGCGGCTCCGGTCAGGCGTTCGCCTATAATTCGGGGCGGGCCGGCGCGGCGCTGTTCATCATGGGCGTGCCGCTGCTCGCCGCCCTGATGCCGCTCAGCGCCGCCATGGCGACATTGGGGATCGCCGGTATCGTCTGCGCGCTGCTGCCCACCTTGCTGCTGCCGGAAACGGCCGGCCGGGCGCTTTTGTCGCTGGAGGATCTGGAGGCGCCGGCACCTTCGGTCGCGCCTGCATCCTCCGCGCCGCCTGCCCCTGCACCCCCCGCACCTGCACAATGAGCGGCGGTCGCCTCCCGGCGGCGCTGCGGGCGATTGACCCGGCCGGCGCGGGCCGCGATGATCGGCGCGGACTATCGGCACAGGTCGCCATCGCCCGCCAGAGGCAGGTTGCGGCCGTGATGAAAGGGGAGGAGATGGAGAGGTTCAGCACGAACGGTCTGCCGGAGACCGGACGAACGGCGGCATGGAACGCGCTTTATGCCCAGCGCATGAGCCGGGTCGGCTTCACGCCGGAGGATCATAGCCAGTTCGACGCGGATCTGAGGATCGGCCGGATCGGCCCGGTCCGGCTCGCCAGATTGTCTGTCGACGGGTGCAGCATCGAACGGACGCATGCCGACATCACGCACAGCTCGCCGCGCCTCTACTCCTTCCTGTTGCAGGTCGATGGCCGCTCGACCTTCCATCATTGCGGCAATGAGGCGCATCTGACCGAGGGCGATTTCGTCCTGTGCGATACCGGACTGCCGCATTATTGGGTAACGCGGGATCATTCCACGACGATCATGGTGCGTGTCGAGCCCACGGTGCTGCGCGAATATCTGCCCGCGCCCGAGCAGTTTTGCGGCCTCCATCTGGGGCGCGCGGCGGGCCTGACCGATACGGTCTCCGCGATGGTCCAGTCGCTTACCAATCAGGTCGAGGCCGGGATCGACTCCGCCTATGAGGGCCAGATCGCGCGGCATCTGCTCGATATGATCTCGATGACCTATACGATGAGCTTCGGCAATGCGGGCGTTTCCGCGACCCTCTGGCAGCGGCGCAAGGATATCGTCCGCTATATCGAGGAGCATCTGCGCGATCCGCTGCTCAGCCCCGGCACCATCGCCGCCGGCCTCCGGCTCTCGCCACGTTATCTGCGCACGATCTTTTCAATCTCGGGCGAGCGTGTCTCGGTCTATATCCTGCGCCGCCGGCTGGAGGAATGCGCGCGCCAGATCCGCAACCCCGCATGGAGCGGGCATACGCTGACGGAGATCGCCTTCTCCTGGGGCTTCAACAGCTCGGCCTATTTCACGCGCTGCTTTCATGAACTGTTCGGCGCCGCGCCGCGCGATTATCGCCGGGCGGCCTTGCAGGAACAACGCGGCCGCTAGCGCCCGTCCGGCCATGGCTGCCACGGGTCCGGCGCCGGTTCGCGCGACCTGCCCCCATGTCTGTCCGCATGCCTGTTCGCGCTTTGCGGCGGGCTCTTCTTCTCAACAAATTGTTGCGCCCTTTCGGGCAAGCTGGTGCGTCGCGCCGCGCCATAAGCAGGGCCGCAGCCATCGCCGTTGATTGCGATGCCGTTCGACTTTGATCATCTATGCGGAGAGGAAGCATGTCCCCGTCTCGCCCACTCTTCGATACACATGCCCATCTGATTTCCGATGACTGGGCGCGCTATCCGCCCCGGGCGTTCGGCCCCGGCGTGCCGGTGCCCGAGCGCACCGGTTTCACCGTGACGGTCGAGGCGCTGATCGAGATGATGGACGCCCGCAATGTAGCGCAGGCCTGCCTGGTGCAGCGCGGCCATATCTACGGCTATGATAACAGCTATATCGTCGATGCCGCCGCCCGCTATCCCGAGCGGTTGCACCCGGTCGTGATCCTCGATCCGCAAGACCCCGCGACGCCGGATGTCTATCGCGATCTGGTCGTGCATCATCATGTGCGCGGTTTTCGCATGGCTGTCGCGCGGCCGTGGATTCTCGATACCGGCTGGCTTTGCTCGCCGCCCGCCATGAAGGTCTGGGAAATATGCGCCGAACTCGGCACGCCGGTGACGCTGATCCTGTTCATGAAGCAGCTCAGCTATCTGCTCCCGCTGGTGAAGCTGTTGGCGCGGCAATTTCCGGATCTGCCGATCCTGCTCGATCATGGCGCCATGCCTTATGGCATGACTCAATATGAGGTGGGGCTTGCCGAGGCAGCCGGCGAGCCCATCATCATGCCGCCGCCGCCTCATTTCGGTATCGATACGACGATTGCCATTTTCGAGGATGTGCCGAATGTCCATTTCAAGATCACCGAGATCAATATGGAACGGATGGTGAAGTCCGGCGTCCGCGCTGCCGATGTGGTGCGCCGGATGGCGGATAGTTTCGGGGCGGGCCGCCTCATGTGGGGCTCGGACATCGGGCAGAGCATGTTGTGGAGCTATGAAGAAAAGACGGCCATGGCCCATGCGGCGGCCAGCCTGCTGAGCGCGTCGGAGGCGGGCGACTTCCTCCATGACAATGCGGCGCGGCTCTATCGTGCCGGGTAAGCGGCCGGGCATGCGCCGCCGTAGCGCACCGGATGGGCACAAGATTTTGACCGCGTCGAACCCGGCCCGCTCCCGGCTTGCATTCGCGCCGGGGAATGCCCGACACTGCCGGTCCGGTTCAAATCGGAGGGGATCATCATGAACGGGAAAGCCGTGGCCGTGATCGCGGCTTTGTCTCTGGCCTTCGGGATCGGCGCGCCGGCCCGCGCGCAGGTGAACACGGTCGATCATCTCGCGCGCGATGTCGAGCGGCTCGAATCGTTGCGGGCGGTGAAGGATTTGCAGCGCAGCTATGCGCATTATGCCCAGTTCGGCCTGTGGAGCGATATGGCCGATCTGTTTGCAGCCAGCGGCAAGCTCGTCTGGGGCGACGACGTGGTCGAAGGCAAGGCCGCCATTGCGCGCTGGATCGCGCGGCACAGCGGCCCTGCTGGCACCGTGGCGGGCGCGCTCAACAACGAGATGATCGATGACCCGCTGGTCAACCTCTCGGTCGACGGCAACACCGCCAGGGGCCGCTGGCGCGGCCTCGCCCACCGGGGTGACGGCAAGGGCCGGGCATGGATCGAGGGTGGCCTCTACGAGAATGACTATGTGCGCGAGGGCGGCCGCTGGAAGATCGCCACGCTGCATTATCATCCGCAATATGAGGGGCTTTACGAGGATGGCGTCAGCAATGTGGGCCAGCAGGACCTGCCGATCGTGCCCTATCATTTCACGGTGGACGAGACGGGCATTCCCGTTCCGCCGGCAGAAGGCACGCCACCGGCAAGCGGCCTGACGCTTCAGGCATTGGGCACGCGGATCGCGGCGCTGAATGACGAGGACGATGTCCGCAATCTCCAGAACAGCTATGGCTATTATGCGGACCTGCGCATGTGGGACGATATTGTCGATCTGTTCGCGGCCGATGGCGTCATGGAGGTTGCCGGCCGGCTCTACCGGGGCGAGGCCGGCGTGCGGGAGGCGCTGGCGCTCATGGGGCCGGCGGGCTTGTCCCACGGCGTGCTCAATGATCGTCCGCTGTTCGATATGATCGTGAAGATTCTACCCGGCGGCCAGGAGGCGCTCGCGCGCGGCACCGAACTCGGCATGGTCGGCGAGGCGGACAAGGGCACGGCGCACTGGGAGGTCAATATTTTCCGCAATCGCTTCGTCAAGGAAGGCGGGCTGTGGAAAATCCGCGAAATGCGCCTGACGCCGGTGATGAAGGCGGATTACAAGGCCGGCTGGGGCACGGGCGGTCTGTCCGGCGCCGCGCGGCCCGCCATGCCGGCGCTGCTCGGTCCCAATCCGGCCACCGGCAGGCCCGTCGCCACCGGCGGTCTCGCTATCGTGTCGGCCCGGCCGCTCACCGGCACGATCCGGGCGGGGCTGCTGTCCACCACCGCCTCCATCGAAGATCTGCGCCGTCGCTATCTGCGCTCGCTCGCTTATGACGGAACGGAGAATGTCTCCTCCGCCTATGGCCATTATCTGGATGATTTCCAGTGGCCGGGCATGTCCGGCATCTTCGCCGTCAAGGGCAACAAACAGTCGCCCTTCGCCGGCTATTATTTCGGTCGGGACCGGATCGCCGGCGCCGCCACGGCCATGTATGGCCAGACGCCCGATCCGGCGAGCGTCAGGCGCGCGCGCCTGGCGATCCACTGGCGCATTCAGCCGGTCATCCATGTGTCGCATGATGGCCGCTCGACCTTGCTGCGCACGCGCCTCTTCCACCCGAATACCGGCAAATATGATAAGGCGTCCGGCCTTCCCAACAAAGTGGGCACGATCCAGACCGGCATGTATCCCAACGATCAGGTGGTGCTGGAGGATGGCATCTGGCGGTTGTGGACCCTCACCATCGACGAGCCCTATATGACGATGCCAGACTGGCAGGGCGGCTGGTCCGCCGCCAGATTGCCCCCGCCCGGCGGCGGCATGCGCCCCAGCCCGCTGCTGGAGCGCTACCCGCCCGATCTGCCGATCACGGCGCTGGGCGAGCGGGAGGAAGGGTTTGCCGGTGGCCCCGGCACCACGATCAACTGGCCCGATATTCTGCCGATGTGGTTTCATTATCGCAACCCGGTAAGCGGCCGGGTGCCGGCGCGCTACTGGCCCGATTGCGTGCCATGCGAGATGCAGCCGCATAACCGGCTCATCAACAACGGCTACCAGATGCCGCCGACCGGGCCGGCCATTGACGGGGTGGAGGTCGGGCGGCCCTAAGTTTGCCGCCGGAGCCGGCCGGTTGTGCCATGGGTGCATGATCGGGGCGCGAATAGTGCCGCCCCGATCAATCCGTGCCTTCCGAAAAATTGGAGACTTGCCCGGAGCATTTCCCGGCAAAGCGGAAACCGGGTTGCCGATCAGCCGGGTTTCCGATCAGGGTGCGCGGGAAATATAAAAGCGCTTCCCGGTTTCATGGTGAGGGGAAGCGCTCTAGAACCGGCAGCCGGATAACAATCCTGCGTCATGCGGCACGGCTGAAAAGACCGCATGTGAGGAGAGGAAGAATGCAGTCGTTCAACAGTGATCTGTTGCCGGTCGCCACGCGCGCGACGGACTGGAATCATCTCTATTCCCGTCAGCTCAATCAGGTCGATTTCACGCCCGCGGATCGTCATGCCTTTGCCGCCCGGCTGGGCATGCGGCGTCTCGGCCCGGTGCAGTTCGTGCGCATGTGCGCCAGCCGCTCGGATATCGAGCGCACGCCGCGCCATATCCGGGCCGGGTCGCCCCGCCTCTATTCCTATCTGCTGCAGTTGCGCGGCAGCGGCGTGCTGAACCATTGGGGGCATGAGGCGCATCTCGCCCAGGGCGATCTTGTGCTGTGTGACAGCACCGTGCCGCATCGCTTCACCATCGATGATGCCTCCACCGTCATCATGCTGCGGGTCGAGGCGCAGACGATGCGCGAGCATCTGCCCGCGCCCGAGCAATATTGCGGCCGCCGCCTGCGCAGCGATGTGGGCCTGACAGGCACCATGGCGGCGATGATCGAGAAGCTCGACGCGCAACTGGAGGATGGCTTCTCGTCCATTTATGATGCCCGCTTCGCGCGCCATCTGCTTGAGATGCTGTCCATGGCCTATGCCATCGGCTTCGAGGCGGAGCCGGGCGTCTCGGCCGTCGTGCGCGGCCGGCAGGCGCATATCATCCGCTATATCGAGGAGAATCTGCGCGATCCGGATCTTTCGCCCGCGCAGGTGGCGGATGGGCTGCGCATGTCGCCGCGCTATTTGCGGACAGTGTTCGCCCGCTCCGGGGAGAAGCTGTCCGCTTATATCATGCGCCGCCGGCTGGAGGAGTGCGCCCGCCAGATCCGTCATCCCGGCTGGCAAGGCCATACGCTGACGGAGATCGCCTTCGCCTGGGGCTTCAACAGCTCGGCGCATTTCACCCGGGCCTTTCGCGAGCAATTTGGCGTCACCCCGCGCGAATATCGCCGCAGCATGACCAACTGAGCCACGCGCGCCTGTTGCGCGCCAATCATACCGGCCGATATGGAAAAGCCGCCGCCCGGTCGGGGCAGCGGCTCATCCATGAGGCTGTGCGACGCGCGGGGATCTTGCGCCCGCTCATGCGCCCCTTCCGTCAGAAACGCTTGCTGAGTGTCAGATACCATTCCCGCGGCGGGGCGGGCTGGGCGTCGGTCTGCGGATAGCCAAGGCCCTGATAGTCGAAGACATTGCGATAATAGAATTTGTTGAACAGGTTCACCACACCTGCCGCGATCGTGAAGTCATGGTCGAGATTGTCGTAGGTGATGCGGCCGTTGAACAGCGATTTGCCGCGCATCAGGTCGTTATATTTGGTCGATGTGCCGCTGACGATCTGGCTGCTTTCATAGGTCCAGTCGAGGCGCGGGGTGATCGTGCCGCCGACCCCGTCGGCCTGGATGCGATACTGGATGCCCGCATTGGCCGTCCAGAACGGGTTGCTCTGGCGGCGGTTGACCGTGCGGGCCTCGATGTCCGGCGCCATGAATTTCGACCAGCCGACCGAGCCGTTGATAATCAGGCCGTCGAGCGGATTGAACGTATATTCCGCCTCGACGCCGCGGATCGTCGCCGGCTGGTTGCGGAAATAGCTGCGGCCGAGGCAGACGATGCCGCTATTGTCCGGCAGGGTCTGCGTGCTGCACTGGGTCGATCCGGGCGGGCCGCCGGGCAGCGGAACGAGCTGCTGGTTGCCGGGCTGGGGATTGCCTGCATCGTCCAGCAGGGCTTCCGCGCCGCCGATCGTGGTGGGGCGGTTTTTGAAATCGGTATAGAAGGCGGCCACGTTGAGGCGCAGCATCCTGTCGAACAGGTCGAGCTTGGCGCCCAGTTCATAGGCGATATCCTCGTTCGCATCGCTCTGCGCGATCTGGGTGAACTGCAACGGGCGGGTGTTATAGCCCGGCAGCGAATAGCCCGTCGCGGCGGAGGCATAGAGCAGCACCCGGTCCGCCGCCTGATAGTTGAGGCCGGCCTTCCAGCTGACTTTCTTGCTGGACGGCACGACCTTGAAGATGATGTCGGACGCCGTGGTGCGGAAGCTCACATCGGAGATGTTCGAGAAGTCCACGGCCATCTTGTCGTCCGCATAGCGCAGGCCGAGCACGACGCCGAGCTTCTCGCCGAACGGCCGCACGGTGGCGTTGGCGAAGACCGCCTTGCTGGTCGGCTTATAGGTTGTGTGCAACTGCCGTTGCAGCCCGGAGCTGGCCTGGATGAGCGAGGCGTGCTGGTCGCCGTCCGCATCGAAATAAAAGCCGCCGACGACCCAGTCGAGCAGGTCGGACTTGCCGGACAGGCGCAGTTCGGCGTGGAGATAGGATTGTTCGAGATGGTTGATGACATGTTCGACGACCAGCGGCATGCCGTCCGTGTCGAATGTGTGGGTCTCGTCCAGGCTGCGATAGGCCAGCACCGCCGTCAGATCGATGTTGTTGCCCATATCCCAGTTCAGCTTGCCGGCGACGCCCCAGTTTCTGAGATTGTTGTGGTTGGGGATGGCATAGCCGCCGCGCGTATATTGGCCGCGTTCGTTCACGAACCCGGTCGTGCCGTCGCCGTCCGGATCGGGGGCGTAATAGCTGTTGCCGGGGATCACGGTGCCCGCCGCGATGCGGTCGGTATAGGTCACATAGGTGGAATATGGGTCACCGGTCATGAACCGGCTGTCGATCACGACGCCGAAATAGTCGGCCTGGCTGCGCATATTGCTGTTGGCGCGCGTCGGATCGATATCGACGATCGAGTCCGCCGGATTTTCCGAAAGATCGCGCAGATAGTCGCCGGTAAGGGTGAGCTTCACGCTGTCGGTGGGCTGCCACATGAGGCTGCCGCGCAAGGCGCGCACATCCTCGCCGCCATATCGGCCGATGGTGCAATCATTCACCTGATCGAGCCGCGTCGTATTCTGAAGCGGGCCGGTCAACGGGAAGCTGCCGGCCAGCTCGGGCGTGCCGCGCCGGTTCATCTCGCAGGTAAAGTCGAGCAGCTTTTGATAGCCCTCGCGCTTCTTGGAGATGCCCGAAACGAGGATCGCGGCATTGTCGCTGAGCGGCAGGTTGAAGCCGGCGCGCAGGTCCGTGCGGTTATAGGATCCGACTGTCGCTTCGACATAGCCCGACGCTTCGCGCGTATTGGGCTGTTTGGCGACGACGTTGATTGCGCCGGCCAGCGAGTTGCGGCCGAATAATGTGCCCTGTGGCCCGCGTAGCACTTCGATATGGCCGACATCGAGCAGGTCGAAATTGGCGCCGAGCAGGATCGGATAATAGACGTCGTCAATATAGAAGGCGACAGGCGGCTGACCGGCAAGGCTGGTGTCGCCCGAGCCGATGCCGCGAATGAAGGCGGAGACGCCGGGGCCGAATGCGCCCTGCACGCGGCGGAACTGGGAGTTGGGCACGGTCGAGGTCAGGTCGCCGATATTGGTGATGCCGCGCTCCTGAAGCGCTTCGGACGTCACCGCCGTGATTGCGATCGGCGTATCCTGCAAATTGGTTGCCTGCCGCGTGGCCGTGACGATGATATCCTCAAGCCCGCCCCGTTCGGTGGATCTCGGGCCGGTCGCTTCCTCCGGCGTCTGGGTATGGGCCGGCACGGCCATCGCCAGCATGATCGCGGTTGAGGTGAACATCCATAATGTCTTTCCAGGCATTTCTTCTCCCCTTTTCAATAATATATCTGCCTGCGCCGCCGGGCGGCTCATAATCGGCGGGCGGAGGCGGGCAGTGTCGGAAAATATGTCGGGGTGATATTGCGCGCGATCAGGCCGCAGCGGCCCGGCCGCCGCGAGCGCTCATCATCCTCCCTTGCGAATGGCCGCCAGCGCCTGATCCGCCACGCACCGTCCGGCCGCACCTTGGTCTTCCAAGCCTGTCTGGCAGGCCGCCGGGGCAGAAACTTCTCTACAAGGGCGGCACATCATGTAGAAACCGGCACTCGGCCGGCATCAGGTGTCCGGCTGATCGTTCGCGGCGGGGCGGCGCCCGTCCGACCAGGGCAGGAAGAGCTGTGGCGGCCGTCCGCTCACCGGGTTGCGGAAGTGGAAGCCCATCGGCGCGATGTCCGGGAAAGGCGCGAAGACGACGCCGCGCAGGGGCGCGTCGGGCGGATAGCTGGCGATCACGTCCGGCGCGGGTGCATAGACCCGGCTGGATCCGGCCACGATCCCGCTCCAGCCCCCTTTGTAACCGGCCAGCCAGACATAATCGAGATCCATTCCCTGGATCTTCCAGATGCCGTTCTCAAGCACCACCTGATTCTCGTAAATGCCGGATATCCATGAGCCGGGACTGGTCGGCGCGCTACCGAACTGGAACAGGCGCAGCCGGATATTGGCGCGCTGCCCATCCTCGGCGACGGTCACATAGGGCTGGGTTTTCTGGTGGAACTGCATGGCGGCCGATCTCCGCCCGCCGCGCCCGTAACGATGGATCATGGACTGGCGGACGTGCTCCCGCCCGATGAAGGTGCCGATATAGCTCAGCTCCTTCCAGCCATCGGCGGAGAAGAGGTCGGCCGTCTCGTCCCACAGAAATTCGTCGATATAATAGCCATAGGCGTTGCAGATATTTTCCGCCCCGTCGACGGCCAGCGCCTGCGCGATTCTGACGGCGGCATCGCCCGATCCGGTGAAATCTGGCGGCGGCGCCAGCGCGGGCGCGAAACCGGGCGGCGGCGCGACGGCATGCGGATAAGCGGCGACGGGCAGGGATGACGGGCCATCCGCCGCCCCGTTCACGCCGTCCACCCTGTCCGTTCCATCCGCCCCGTCCGGCCAGGCGGCGGGCAGCGGATCGGCCCACCCCGTCTCATAGGTCGCGCGCATGCGGGGCCAGCGCTCCCATGCGGTGATGCGCCACAGATTATCCGCACCTTGGCGGACGGTGAGGCGGTTGATCGCCGCGGACCAGAAGCTCGCGCCCTGATGGCGGCCGGTCATGCCCAGCTCATAGCTGCGCACGCTCGCCTCCCGGCCATTGGCCGCGACCGTCACCACCGGCATGAGCTGCGGGCGGTCATTGACCTCGCCCGTCGTCAGCCCCGCCGGGCCGAAGCGCGCGAGCATGCGGCGCACGCCTGCCTTGCCGCTGAACCGGCCGATCCCGGCAATGTCCACGGCCGCATCCTCGGCGAACAGGTCGGCAATATCGTCATAGAGTTTGCGGTCGAGATAATAGCCCAGCGCGGCCTGAAGATTCTGCGCGGCGCTGCCGGCCAGCAACTGGTCGGCCTGCGCCGCCAGCGCGCCCGGCATCAGCGGCGTCGTCGCCGCGCGGGCGAGCGGCACCGGCGTGCCGGCCTGATCGGGCGTATAGTGGAAGGGCACCAGCGGCACGTTCTGCGCCACGCTGCGCCAGCCATCAGCATAAGGCCCGGCAAATTGCGGATGATAATGCATGCGCGCAATCCGCCAGCCCTCGGCTGTCAGCGTATAATCGACGATATGGATGCCGCCTGCCCAGTCGGCCCGGCGTCCGGCCTCGCCAGTCATTGCAAGCGCGTGCCAGCGGCCCGTGGCACGGCGTCCGTCCGCGCTCAGCGTGATGACCGGGCTGAGCAGCAGGTGGAGGTTGAGCCGGTCCGGCGCCGGATGATCCTGCCCACCGCCCATCTCCTGCCGCAGCAACGCCTCGATGGCGTTCCGGCCCGTGGCGAGTCGCTGGCCGTCCGTCCATATGCCGTCCGGCGTGAAGAGCGCGGCCATCGCCTGCCATTGTCCGGCGTCGGCCAGATGGCCCCAGCTATGCTGGGTGCGCTTGATGTCGCGCAGGCTCCTGATGTCCGCCAGCCTTGCGGCGTGAATCCGGTCGGGTGATCCGGTCTGGCCGATCGCGCCGCACCAGGCCGGCGCGGTGGCACATAGCGCCGCGGCGCCCGCCAGCCATTGCCGGCGCGTGGCGAGCAGCCGCGCCCGCCGGCTCATCGGGGCGCCGCCATCGCCATGGCTTCCTCATAGATGCTGGTGTCGATCAGCCGGGCCAGCGTCGCCCGGTCGCGCGGCGCGCGCTTTTCATCGCCGGCCAGCCAGATTTCCTCGGTGACCAGAATGTCGAGCAGGTCCGCCGGCATGGCGGCGATGAAGCCATGGTGCGGCCATGCCTGCGTCACTTCCTCCGGCGTGAAGCCGCCGGTTTTCGCCACCAGCGCCTGCGCCCGCGCCGGGTTTTCGCGCAGTGCCGCCGCCGCGTCGATCACGGCACGGACGAAGGTGACGATCTTGCGCCGCTCTGCCGGGTCGGCCAGCCGGTCGGCCGTGCTGTTGAGGTTAAACCGTTCGCGATAAATATCTGTTCCGTCGAACAATATGGCATCTGCGCCCAGTGCCCGCGCGGCGTTTTCGCTATAGGGCTCCCAGATGACGACGGCATCGAGCCGGCCTTCCACCAGCGCTTTGGGCATGTCGCCGAGCGGCGTGACCGGCACGGTTTGCACGTCCGCCGGCGTGAGGCCGGCGCGGGCCAGCATGACGTTGAGGAAATAGCCGGCCGAGGTCGGCGGCACGGTGGCGATCCGCTTGCCCTTGAGGTCGGCCAGCGTGGCGATGCCGGCGGAGCGCCGCGCGACGATGCGATAATGGCCCTCGGTCACGGTCAGGATGATGCGCAGGTCGGGATGACGGACCGAGTAGCGCAGCGCCTGCGTTTCGGCATGGGTCGCCAGATCCGCCACCCCATCCGTGCCGAAGCCGGCAATGGCCGGCTCGCCGACCAGATTGGCGATGCCGCCCATCTCCACCGTGGCGGCATCTGGATAATATTGGTCCGCCGCGAGCAGTACCGGCGCAATCTCGAACGTGGTGATGTTGCCGTGAATGGCGATCGGGCCCGGCCCGTCACCTTGTGCCTGCGCGGTGCAAGCCGTCGCCGCACCCAGCAGGGCAAGCGCCATCGCCACTATCCCGCCTGATCGATATTTGCCGATGATCGCCTCCCCTCCCCGGGCGCCGGCGGGCTTCCCCTGGCGCTCTGTTTGTCCGCTCGAAGGGGTAGGGCGCTTTCCGGCGCCGGCCAACGACATTCGCCGCAATAGCCGGACTGGAACAGAATGGGCGCCGGGACAGGCAAAATACAGGCCCGGCAGCATGGCTATGGCAAGCGGGCGATGCTGCCGGCGGCCGGCTCCGGTCACCTTAAAGCAGAAGCGGCTGCCGGACGATCCATCCGGCAGCCGCTTGCATATGATCGTCCCGCCGGTCGGGAGGGCGGGAAGCCGCCCCCTAGTAACGGACGCGGATGCCGGCGCGCCATTTGGAGCCGAACGTATCATAATAGACC